>LSQX01026375.1_pt1 | contig 11781 bp, 11 predicted proteins | sample 654561 | NCBI WGS metagenome assembly LSQX01 (sample SAMN04489861, study PRJNA283612) | anaerobic digester metagenome | isolation source: 4 biogas reactors fed with cattle manure at either 37C or 55C with and... | place: Denmark: Kongens Lyngby | collected 2014 | reverse complement strand
GTACCTGTAAACGACTTGGGAAGAAGCTTTCCTCTTCTGTCAATATATCGCTCCAGTAGCCCCAAATCCTTATAATCAATCTCTTTATCGTATCTGCATATTTTGCAGCGTGTTCTGACTCTCATAGTCTGTATCTCCAATCTATTTTATATTCCTAAAACGGTATATCATCATCGTCATCAAATTCTGTCGGCTCATCATAATCCGGAATTTCCGCGGACTTGCTTGAACTATCGTCCCGGTAAGAAGGCTGGCCTCCACTGGCAGCTCTGGAAAGAAACTGCACTCTACCGGCAACAACCTCTATTTTTGACCAGATTTCTCCCTCAGGAGTAGTCCTAGAACTCTGTGACAGACGGCCTTCAACCAATACTCCGCTCCCCTTGGATAGGTACTTCTCGCAATTTTCTGCATGGACCCCCCATACAACGACAGGAAGGAAGTCCACAGCCTTGTCCCAATTACCGGTCTTAGAATTTTTAAATGTTCGGTTAACCGCGACAGTTAAAGTAGTAACCGCCTGGCCCGTAGACGTATGTCTGAGCTCGGGATCCCTTGTCAGATTTCCCATCAGGATTACAAGATTTACATTGCTTCCCATAGTTCCTCCTTGGGTTTACTTCCCGTCTTTTCTTACAACAATATGTCTTATATATACATCACTACTATGACGATAAAACCTTGTAAGTTTTTCTATGGACGAGGAAGGGCTTTCGAAATTGATGAGATAATAGTAGGCTACCTCGTGTTTTTTCACAGGATAGGCCAGTCTTTTTTCTCCCATTTCCTCATTTGAAGAAACCACTCCTCCGGTTTCCGCAATCATTCCTTCAACATCACTGAGACTTTGCGCTCTTTCTTCTTCAGAGAGCGCGGCTGGCACCGCAAATACGGTTTCATAGGTCGGCATTATTTTTCTCCTTTCCGGTCCTAAGTTCTTCTGCCTTAGGGCCCCTTATCCCGGGGCAAAGGCTTTTCATACGCGAATTATACAAAAATCTTCTTTTTTCTGCAAACATCAAAACCCCCGCGGGCAGAACTATATTCCACCCTACGGGGGCTTTAATTAATCCTCTATTTAACTTCTAAATATCAGAAGATACTATAAAGAAAATAGTGCATACTTTTAATCAGGCCGCTGAATACCAAGGCAACAACCGCCATAAGCTTTAAAAGTATGTTAAGTGAAGGTCCGGAAGTGTCCTTAAAAGGATCACCTACTGTATCACCAATCACCGTTGCATGGTGCACATCCGATCCCTTACCACCCAGGTTACCCTCCTCGACCCATTTTTTCGCATTATCCCAGGCTCCACCTGCGTTCGAAAGAAAGAGGGCCAGCGGTACACCGGATATCAAACTACCGGCTAGGAAACCTCCGAGTGCTTCCATACCCAGAAAAGCCCCCACGAGAATCGGTAAAACCACTGCCATAAGGCCAGGCAAGATCATTTCTTTCAGGGCACCGCGTGTTGTTATATCCACGCATCTATCTGAATCGGGCTCAACTTCACCCTCCATAAGTCCTTTAATATCTCTAAACTGCCTGCGGACTTCCTCTACCACCATGTAAGCCGCCCGGCCTACTGCATTCATTGTGGCTGCAGAAAACACAAAGGGAACAACTCCTCCAAGGAACATTCCTGCCACAACCCGCGGGTCAAAAATATCGATATCTACAACACCCGCCGTTGCCGCGTATGCTACAAAAAGAGCCAGAGCAGTTAGGGCCGCGCTTCCAATAGCAAAACCCTTACCGACAGCTGCGGTAGTATTTCCTACTGCATCAAGTGCCTCGGCGCGCGCTCTCACATCTTCTCCCATATCAGCCATCTCGGCAATACCGGCTGCATTATCTGCAATTGGGCCATAAGCATCCACTGCTACAGTCATTCCGGTGATTGAAAGCATTCCAATAGCAGCCAGCGCTATTCCGTAGACATCGCTTCCGGAAGTATAGTAGGCTACCACGATTGCTATTGAAATTACCAAAAGCGGTACAGCCGTGGAAAACATTCCCGTAGCCATTCCAGCTATGATATTTGTAGCCGGACCAGTTTTTGATGCTTCAGCTATCTTGTGGACGGATTTACCTGAAGTAAAATACTCGGCAGTGTATCCAACAACAAGTCCCGCTATGAGACCGACAAGAACAGCCCAAAAGGGAGTGAAGTCAACATACCAGTACTTAGACAGGAAGAAAGCACCTATAAGAAGAAAGCCTGATGATGAAATCATACCGACTCTCAATGCTTTCTGTGGGTCTGAAGTATCAGCCCTTACAAACATAACTCCTATAATTGATGCTACTATGCCCCATCCTGAAAGAAGAAAAGCAAGCATAGCTCCTTGCGAATTACCCGCCGCAAAGGCTAGAACCAAGGCAGAAATTATAGCTCCAACGTAGGACTCAAAAAGGTCAGCTCCCATTCCAGCTACATCTCCGACGTTATCACCCACATTATCGGCAATTACAGCCGGGTTCCTAGGATCGTCCTCTGGAATACCAGCCTCAACTTTTCCTACAAGGTCAGCTCCAACATCTGCAGCCTTGGTATAAATACCACCGCCCACCCGAGCAAAGAGAGCTACTAAGGAGGCCCCCATACTAAAACCCATAATCAGCTGAGTCGCCTGAATAAGGCTGGCATTAAGTTCAAGAGTTAGTGAGCCAATCTTGATTAGTAAAAGATAGACAGATACAAGTCCTACCATACCAAGACCAACTACGCTCAAGCCCATTACGGCTCCGCCTGGAAAAGCAACGTCTAAGCCTTCTGAAACACTTCTGGAACATGCCTGAGCTGTACGAGCATTGGCGGAAGTCGCTACCTTCATTCCAATATATCCAGCAAGTATCGAACAAACGGCTCCAGCTACAAAGGCTAAGGCGGTTAATTTTGCAATTAAAAAGAAAATAATCACTGCAAGGATTAATACGAAAACCCCTATCCAAGTATATTCTCTTTTAAGAAAAGTCATTGCGCCTTCTTGTATTAACCTGGATATAGAGCGCATCTTCTGCGATCCAGGATCAGCCCTGAGAACTCCTCTTGCCGTAATCCAGACGAACAACATCGCTAAGATACCGCTTCCGAGCGCTACCCAAAGCGAACTAATTTCTCCTCCGATTGCAAACATGTCTCAATCCTCCCTTTTTACCCTAATTTTTCCTGGCTAATTCAAGGACCGTATTAATTATAACGGTTCATTGCCTCTTCAATCCCCATCTCAATATAGCATTCTATAAGATTTTTTGCACCAATCAGTGTATCAGTGACCACCTCAAGTTCCTTTTTTCCGAAGCGTCCCAAAACATATGCTGTTTTATCAAGAATATGCTCACCACCAATTCCTATTCTTAGACGAGGGAAGTCCTCTGTTTCGATATGATTTATTATTGATTTAAGACCATTATGGCCCCCGGCGGAGCCCTTTTTTCTCAAGCGAATTTCTCCCAAAGGAAGATTGTAATCATCGCAGACTACCATCATTGCCTCAGGTTCTAATGACTTTTTTTTCAGCATATACTTGACTGCCTCACCACTGCGATTCATAAATGTCATCGGCTTTAAGGCTGTAAAACCTGGCAGCTCTGCCGAGAGTAGAGGTGGCCGATTATTTCTTATGAAATTCTCGGGTCCCACCATTAAATCTAAAAGCATAAAGCCCAGGTTATGTCTTGTGAGTGCATAGTCAGCTCCCGGATTACCGAGTCCGGTAATAATGAGCCTGGACAAACACTACTCCTTCGAATCTTCTGTTTCCCCTGAAACTTCCTCTTCAGCAGCTTCTGCCTCTTCCCTATCTTCGTCGACTTCTTCACCTACAATAGACGGTTCAGCAACTTCGTCGGCTTCTTCAGGTTCTTTAAGCTCTGTTGGAGCACTCAAAGTCATAACAATTAACTCAGGATCATCAAGTATTTCAATATCACCGACAACTTTAATATCTTTCACCTGTATATAATCGTCCACATTTAAACCAGAAATATCCACTGTGAGACTTTCTGGTATATCCATGGGCAAACATCTGACGCTAATTCTCCGAATAATGTGCTCTAAAACACCGCCATCGGTTTTGATACCAGGTGCCTCTCCCACAACTTCTATGGGGACCTCCACCTCGACAGTCTCAGTCATTCTTATCTGCACAAAATCCACATGGATTATTTGCATGGTTACCGGATGGAACTGCAATTCTCTTATAATCGTCATCACGGCCTTCTTGTTTCCAATCTTTAGCCCTATAAGAGCATTCTCCCCACGATCGGTGGAGATGGCCTGCCTTAATTCCTTGGCATCCACATATAAGGGGAGATTGTCTGTATCCGGTCCATAGAGTATACCAGGTATGCTTCCGCTTCTGCGGAGCTCATTCAATCTTCTTCCAGAAAAATCTTTTCTTATTTGTGCACTTAGTTTTACTTCATCAGCCATTTAATCAACTCCTGTTTAATTTCAAATTATATTTTTCTAACTTATTTCAAATAAATAGTACGCTTACAGATGTCTCTTCGTGTATCCTTTTGATTGCTTCACCCAATAATGGGGCAACCGTAAGTTTTTTGATTATCGGGATTTTCTTCTCATCGGGAAGCATTATTGTATCAGTCATAAGGAGTTCCACTAAGTCGCTCTCCCTTATTTTCTTAATAGCATCGCCGGAAAGAACACCATGGGTCACTGCTGCATAAACTTTCTTGGCCCCTTTTTCCTTGAGGGCTTCGGCAACTGCCACAAGCGTTCCTGCGGTATCTGCCATATCATCCAATATAAAGGCATCCTTTCCTTTAACATCTCCGACTACATAATAGACTCTGGCTACATTCGGCTCCGGCCGTCTCTTATCAATCACAGCAATATTAGCCTTGAGCTTTTTCGCCAGATCCCTCACTCGCTCAACCCCGCCGGGATCAGGAGCGACCACAGTTATCTCGCCTTTTATATTGTCATGAATGTAATCAATCCAGATGGGAGTCGGCAGTATATTATCCACTGGGCAATCAAAGAAACCCTGTATCTGCCGGGCATGAATATCCATCACAAGGACCCTGTCGGCACCGGCAGTTTCCAAAATATTCGCTACCAGCTTTGCTGTTATGGGAACTCGGGGACTATCTTTTCTATCCTGCCTAGAATAACCAAAATAGGGGATAACCGCAGTAATTCTTGCTGCGGAAGCTCTCTTAAGAGCATCAATCATTATGAGAAGTTCCATGAGGTTATGATTTACAGGCGGAGATGTTGATTGTATTACAAAACAGTCCGTACCCCGAACATTTTCTTGGATTTTTATCCGGCATTCACCATCCGAAAATCGGGTCACCGTAGCCTCTCCAAGCGAAATCCCCAGATATTCGCATATTTTCTCGGATAGTGCTGGGTTTGAATTTCCCGAAAAAACTTTAAGTTCGTTCTGCATTCTATTTCCTTCCAATACTTTTCAGTAATTCGGAGGCCTCTTCAAGCTGCTTAGGCGTATTTACCCCCCGAACATAACGCCAATCACAGGAAGTTTCCCCTACTCTCTCTCCAGACTCTACCAGGATACCTATCAGATCCGTCAGGTAATATTCCTCTTTTACAGGAGATTTTTCAATCTCTGCAAGATATCCTTCAAGCCCTAAGCGCTCCATACAATAGACTCCACTATTCACACGCCGGATTTTTTTCTCTTCAGATGAAGCCTCAGCCTCTTCCACTATGCCTATTACACGGCCATCTGCCTTGATTATTCTTCCATAACCGTAAGCATCAGGCACCTCTGCTGAAAGAATTGTCAGATAATTCTCTTCCTGTTCGTGCACTGCGGATAGCTTATTAAAAATTTCAGCAGTTACAAGCGGTATATCCACACAAGTGACTAGTACTCTCCCCTCAGAATAGCATAAGGGGAGGGCTTTTTTCAGGGCATCAGCCGTCCCGAGCGGCTCCCTTTGCCAGGCGGTTTCGCAGTTAAGCTCAGAGGCCATAGCCCCAACTTCACTGTTTCCGGCCACCACAACTATCTTTTCGGCACCAGCTTTCCTAACTGACGAAACAGAATATTCAAGCATAGTTCTGCCATCAATCTTTCTAAGAGGCTTTGGGATTTCAGATCCCATCCTAACTCCTCTTCCCCCCGCCATTATTACATAACTGTAAAGACTCATCAACACCTCGTTTTCCGGCAGAATTGAATTTTGATTATATAAAAGAAATAATAATTATTCAATCCGGGATAATTAAGCAATTAGCTGTGTTTCTTTTGCTGGAGATACTTTTGCTTCTAGAGAAAGCCAAGCATACAATTAAAGTCCGACAAATCAAATTAATTGCAGGCTATAAACCTCGATTTTATCATAAACTTATTCGGACGAAATATACACAGGAGTCCCAGCCTCCACCAGCTCAAAAAGTTCTATTAAATCATCATTCTTCATCCTAACACAACCCTTTGAAGCTGGACTTCCAATTAGACCTTCCTCCTGGGTCCCATGAATATAGATATAACGACTAAAAGTATCGATATTTCCCCCCTTATTGACGCCTGGCTCCAGGCCTTCAAGTCGAAGAATCCTGCTGGTAATGGCATCATCGGGAAGATTTATGGGTTCGGTGTAGATTTCTGCTATCCGCCCCGTATCAACTCGTCCCACAAAGACCGTTCCTCGGGGAGCATCCTGACCAATTTTATGGGAAATTTTATGGAGACCGAGAGGCGTCCTATTTGATCCAGAACGGTTCCCAACTCCACGTGCGGCTGTAGAAACTGGATATTCCTTCAAGAGTTTTTTACCTTGATAAAAATATAACTTTTGTTCTCTAACTGAAACTTCTATTCTCTTTCCAAGGGGAATAAAAGGAGCCCCCTTAACCAGAAGGGCGGGATCTATTCTTCTTCTCCCCCATTGAACCCCCCAGTGAAGATGGGGTCCAGTAGCCCGACCTGTCATCCCTACTTCCCCTATTTTGTCTCCTAAGGAGACTTTATCCCCATCATTTACCTCAATATCATCTAAGTGTAGATAAAGTGAGATAAGACCATGCCCATGACTGAGCATGACAAATTTTCCACTGAACAAAAAATCCCCGGTCAGTTGGACTATCCCATCACTCATGGCATAAACCGGGCTTCCTACAGGAAGGGCAATATCTATCCCGTTATGAGGATTGCCTGGGCGATTATTCAGTATCCTGACACTTCCAAATACGCTAGTAAGCCGACCGCCAGAAACTGGACGCATAAAGCCGACCTTATAATATGCCTTTTCGGTTTTAAAAGCTTCTTCCTGGGCCCGACGAAAAATTTCACGTTCCCGTTTGGTACGCTCAAGATCCTCGCCAGCAGGAGTCACATACCGACTCTCCAAGCCTCTTATGTGCTGCTCCCTATACTCTCTCTTGGAAAGCTCTATTACCTTCTCTAAGCTACTCCCATCCCTGAATCTGACTAAAAGACGCTTTTCACCAGTATCATCACGGTCAAAACCTATTGTAAAAACACCTTCATCCACCGGGATTGTATCTCCCCCATACATAACCCTTCTAGCACCAGGAGCATAACCGATAAGAATACCACCAGGCTCAGTCGATCCCATCAACTTTACCTTAGGTCCAGCAGATAGACTGGAAAATAGGGTGGCTAATGCAATAACGGAAGCCCAAATAATTTTAAATCTTTTTCTTTGAATTTTTGATTTTTTTCTCATTAATTGATTTCTTCACTGATGCATCAAAAATTTTTGACTTTGCTAAAATCAGACTCTCTCTACTTTAAGACCTTTTTCTTTTAGATAAAGTTTAACTTCTCTTATGCTGAGTGTTCTGAAGTGAAAGACAGAGGCCGCCAAAAGAATACTGGCTCCACCGCCAGCGACCCCCTCATAAAAGTCCTCAAGTTCCCCAGCACCGCCCGAGGCTATCACTGGGATAGTGCTTCCAGATGAGATGAGTTTTATAAATTCTATATCATATCCTTGTTTTGTGCCGTCACCATCCATACTGGTGAGAAGCAGAGTCCCTGCTCCGCGATTCTCGCCCTCACGCGCCCACTTTTTTGCATCAAGACCGGCCTTCTTTCTACCCCCAGAACTTACGACTTCAAAACCTGAATCCATGCTTTCGTTTCTCATTCCATCTATCGCAAGAGTAATGATGTTTTCTCCGAAGCGAGCGGCCGCTTCATCTATAAGATTAGGATTTTTAAGGGCAGCACTATTTACTGAAATCTTCGAGGCCCCGGCCTCAAGAACTTCCTCAATATCTTTTAAAGAACTAATTCCTCCTCCCACAGTAAGGGGTATATTTATGACAGAGGCAACCTTCCTAACCCACTCAAGCTGGTTTTTTCTTCCCTCAAGCGTTGCAGCTATATCTAGCATAGCCAATTCGTCAGCACCTTCTCTATCATAAAAAGCTGCATTTTCCACTGGATCGCCGGCACTGCGGAGATTCTCAAATTTTACTCCCTTTACAACCTGTCCGTCTTTTATATCAAGACAGGGCATTATTTTAATAATTTTATCCATAAACTAACCTTAATCCAACTGATTTTTTTCTACATTTTTTATAAGCTAAAAGAACCTCTAAAAGAATATTTTTAACTTACATGCTTATTACTTGATATCCTTCATTGATATATTCTTTCATACCAGCATGACCTACCATATCACCTAACATTTCCAAACCTGATGCTAAGTTTTCTTCGTAGACTTGCATTACTTTTGAACAAGCCAAGCATATCCCTGCTATTATTCCTGCTGCTTTTGCTTCTAAATAAAATTTATTTGCTTCCTTTTCAAATACATTTACTAATTTTACAGAGGCACCTTCGAAGATTATTTTCACCTCATCACCTTGCTTATGTAAATCTAAGGCATTAAATAGAATATGCTGAAAACACATCTTTTCGCCAGTTATTGCATAAAATAAAATTTTACTCATTTTTTTACTCCTATTCATACTTATTTTAGGGTTTCCCACTCTATATCCTACCCCCAACTCTTTTAAAATTTTTTATGAAATTTGCCCTTAGTTAAATAATATCAAATATTTTCACTCAGTTTTCTCTTGAAATTCTAATTTTTTGTTTTAATCTAATGTGTAATCTATGGATAATTTTAGATGACTTTAAAGATATAATTTACATTTTAATCGGAGAGGTCAAGTTTTTTCAGTCTTGTTGCATTAGTGACGACCGATATCGAGCTTAGAGCCATAGTTGAGACCCCTATTACCGGATGAAGTAGTCCTAGAACCGCTACAGGAATCACAATTACATTGTAAACGTAGGCCCAGGCAAGATTCTGCCAGATTTTTCTAAAAGTTGCACGGGATAATTTCAGGGCCTTTATAACTCCAGAGAGGTCGCCGCTCACAAGAGTTATATCCGCCGCTTCAATTGCAACATCCGTACCAGTTCCAAGAGCTATTCCGCAATCACTTACTGCCAAGGCCGGCGCATCATTTATACCATCGCCAACCATAACGACAGTCTCCCCTTCTCTTTGAAGACTTTTAATGACATCAGACTTATCATCAGGCATAACTTCCGAAAAAACTCTATCTATACCTGCCTGACTGGCTATGGCCTCTGCAGTCCGCCGATTATCTCCGGTAAGAAGTAGACTCTCTATTTTCATGCTCTTGAGCTCCCCTATTACCTGAGAGGCATTTTCTTTAATTTGGTCTGCTATACCAAATACTCCTATTATATTTTCATCTAAGCCAATACCAACTACAGTCTTTCCAGCATCCTGCAATTTTTTAAATATTTTGTCAGCATCTTCAGTCATATAAGGAGAAAGGTATCCTGCAGAACCAACTAAAACTTTTTTTCCACCAACCTCTCCCTCTGCTCCTCGGCCAGTGACAACCTTAAACTTATCTGGCTTGGAATACTTAATCTTCCTATCTGAGGCATAGCCAAGTATGGCTTTAGCTAGGGGATGTTCGCTTCCGCTCTCGATAGAGGCCGCATACTCTATCAGATCCTCTTCTTTTGTATTATTTAGAGCATACAGGTCAGTTACTCTGGGGGACCCTTCTGTTAGAGTGCCTGTCTTATCAAAAACCACTACTGAAACGTCCTTCATTATCTGGATTGCCTCTCCGCTTCTTATCAATACACCGTTCTCTGCCCCAAGACCGGTACCCACCATTAAGGCAGTAGGAGTCGCAAGTCCCAAGGCACAAGGACAAGCTATTACTAACACTGTTACCGAGGCAAAGGCGGCGCGGGAGAACAAGCCAAGTTCCGTATTCACCCAAGGAAGATAATGGGAAGCATATTGGGCCACAGAAATAAAGAAGTCTGGGAATATAAACCACAATATAAAAGTACATGCTGAAATGATAAGCACCGCTGGAACAAAATAAGCTGTTACCTTATCTGCAAACTCTTGTATAGGAACTTTTGACCCTTGCGCCTCTTCTACCATTTGAATAACTTTTGCAAGAAAGGTCTCTTTTCCTGTTGAAGTCACCTTAACCTGAAGAAGCCCCATCTGGTTGATTGTAGCCCCTATCACTTTTTCGCCTTTTTTCTTTTCGACAGGGATAGACTCTCCCGTTGCCATAGATTCATCCACAGCACTTTCACCTTCAATAATTATACCGTCAGTGGGGATTTTCTCTCCAGGCCGAATTACCATAATATCGCCGACTATAAGTTCTTCTGCAGGAATTTCCACCTCAATTGAATCCCTCAGGATCCTGGCATTTTTGGCTCCCAGCTCCAGAAGCTTCTTTATAGCCTCCGATGCACGACCCTTGGCCCTTGTCTCAATGTATCTTCCTGTGAGATGAAAAGTCATTATCATAGCAGCGACACTGGTAAAACTCCCAACCGCTATAAACAATGAAACCACCCCCAAAGATAGAGCAGAAAGAGTACCAAGCGCGATTAAAAGATCCATATTGGCATTCAGGCGGCGGAGACTTCCAAAGGCGGATTTAAAAGTCGGATATCCCGGAACAAAAATCACTAAAGCGGCCAAAACTAGCATAACAATACCAATAAGAAGATTCATGCTATTAGATAAAGAAAAAATTGTAGGAACAAACATTATAAGCATCAATATAACGTTCAGTTTCCATGCCAGTAGCATCCTATTTTTTGCCTCAAGTACAGCAATAACTTCCGCAGGTTCTTCTTCTTCTGTTAAAAATTCTGGATTCAGCAGTATGTATCCGGTTGTGGCCACTTCTTTGATTATATCCTCTACACTTACCTTGTTTGGATCATAGATAACGAGAACCTTTTCAGTCGCAAAATTAAGGACTGCATCCTCTACACCCTCCATTTTCTTCAAAACTCCCTCTATTGTAAGTGCACAGGAGGCACAGGTCATACCTTGGACGGAAAATGATCTGCGCAAGATATCTTTTATTACGCTGTATCCGGCATCCTCCACTGCTTTTATTAAATCTTCTACAGAGATTTTTTTGGGATCATATTCTATCAAAGCTTTTTCCGCAGCATAATTGAGAGAAGCTGACTTCACCCCATCAAGTTTATTCAGGGAGTTTTCAATTGCCTGAGCACAACTTGCACAGCGCATTCCACTAATCTTTAACGAGCTTGTATTCATTTATTTTTTATTTCTATGTTTTTTGTTTTATATGAGCCGGATTTAGGAACTACTTAAGCTGGCTTTCCAGTATACTCGTCCAATCTTCATAGAGAGGGGGCGCAAATCCAGAGCGGGAAATAAGAATTTTTCCCTCAGCATCCATAATAACAAATGTAGGTATCCCTCTGGCCCCATACCTTTGAGAGACGTCAGAGCCTCCGCCC
>LSQX01001177.1_pt1 | contig 11781 bp, 9 predicted proteins | sample 654561 | NCBI WGS metagenome assembly LSQX01 (sample SAMN04489861, study PRJNA283612) | anaerobic digester metagenome | isolation source: 4 biogas reactors fed with cattle manure at either 37C or 55C with and... | place: Denmark: Kongens Lyngby | collected 2014 | reverse complement strand
ATAATTTGCCCAAACCACAGGCCTCAGATGTCCACTGTTAGACCAAAGGTGATGAAGGCATTAGAACCGGATTCGGCAAGAAATGGTGAAATAATAAGGCCTGATGTGGTTATGCCTGATGATGTTAAGGTTAAGGTTTTAGATATTGTTACGACTTTATGCGAAACAGTTAATTTGACAGAAGCCGATATCATAGTGTCAGGCGGTCGAGGAATGGCTGATCCCAAGAATTTTGTTTTAGTGGAGGAGCTGGCCGGTGTCTTGGGTGGAGCTGTTGGAGCTACCCGTGCAACTGTAGATGCGGGGTGGGTGGATTATAGCCATCAGGTTGGGCAGACAGGCAAGACTGTTGGGCCAAAGGTGTACTTCGCATGTGGTATATCCGGAGCAGTGCAGCACCTAGCAGGAATGTCTTCATCAGATACTATCATAGCAATTAACAAGGATCCGGAGGCTCCAATATTCAAGATAGCTACTATAGGTATAGTGGGAGATGTGTTGGAAGTATTGCCAGCATTGATTTCTGAATTCAAAAAGAGGCTCTCCTGAGGTGTGGCAGGGGATGGGAATGCTATCACAATGTGCTGTGACAGTGCTGTGACAACACACCTGTCCTCATATCACACATTACAATTTCATTATTGCAAGTACTGTTGATTTGTTATGAATGACCAGATGGCCGTTTTTCCTTGTGGCGATTTCACCAATGGATAAAACGCCTTCGACAGTATGATCAAGATTAGCCTGAATGTTGTTAAGCTCATCAGAGAAATACTTACCTAGGAACATTGCCCTTGATATACAGTTGAATAAGAGGAGATAATACTTTTCAGGAGTACAATCTCGACAGACCTGTGAGATTTGCTTCGAGGAATCCAGGAGGGCATTGGTGTTGCCTCTTAGAATGTAAACCTCGGAACCTTCGGGGATACCGGCAATGCAAATGATTTCATCATCATCGTTGACTTCTATCGGATCTCTGACGATTATTGAGCCATCTTCTTCGAGTATCCCAAACGGATGATCCTTTGCATAAATAAAGAAATCATCCTTGAAAAGTGTCAGGTTTTCTTCCTCCTCTATGACATGTCGATAAACATCAAAGGCTTTGTAGCTGTCTAGTTGAGAGATGACATTATCATATGACCTTTTGACGTAAAAAGGACCGGACATCACTTTCCATCCATGCTCCAAAGCCAATTTGGTTTCATTGCTAACTATACAAATGTAGAGAGCATCCTCGCAAAGCTGGTCGTTATTAAATATGCACGGCCTGTGTTTTAGGTCGTAAAAGCCTGCTCCGCCACCTACATAGGTCACTGAAGTTCCAAGCATATTAAAGACTGTAGTGGTTAGGTCCTTCATCCTGCGGGATAAACCGTCAATAAAAATGATTGCAGTCGCTCCGCGAAGTGCATTAATATCTTGCGAAAACTCCATCATAAATGGAAGAACTAAGGATGAATAGATGGGCTGGAGCTTTTCTATAATGAAGCCTTCCTTTTTGCTTTCGTTACCAATGATTAATTCAGGAAAAATGCCGCCAAAGAAGCAAATATTTAGTTCGTTCAGATAGCTCATCATTTCTGTGACCTGGTGGGAGGAGTTATCTCCAACCATGACCATAAGCTTTTCTGAAGGCGAAAATGAGGAGTTGATTACATGATTTTTGAGTTCGTCAAGTGTTCTAAAATACATATTCCCTCCTCGGAGTGATTATCTTGTTTGCTTAGTATATTTTACCATGATTCGTTATCATTAACAAGAAGCTTCCTATATAATCATTAACCAAAATGTTAGTGAAATTTTGGCTATTCCGATCAATCACCTTTTAGGAATTTTACGAAAGCCTTACAAGAGAACCGATTTTCTTTCACTGTTTTATTAGTAAAGCTATATACTGTAATATACATAAAAACTGTCTTGTGGTGGGAACGACAGATGTAGCCTGAAAACCTTGAAACAGGTATACGTAGTGGCTTAGGTATACGGGGGATGGTTCTGTGGGAGCAATAGTTGAAGTGCACAATTTGGGCATGAAATATCACTCGCTAAATGGAGAGGTAACCGCCCTTGAAAATATAAACCTATCGGTGGAGGAGGGCGAATTCATCAGTATCGTCGGCCCCAGCGGCTGTGGAAAGTCAACTCTGCTTTCGATTCTTGCAGGTCTTTTAATACCCACAGAAGGCTCCGTTATCGTAGGAGGCAGACAGGTGACAAAGGCTTTAAGCCAAGTAGGCTACATGCTTCAAAAGGACTTCCTTTTTGAATGGAGATCCATCTTTGACAATGTCATTCTGGGGCTTGAAATAACAAAAACACTGAACAACAGAACTAAAGAGCGTGTATTAAGACTGCTGGAGACCTATGGGCTTTTGGAGTTCAAGGACAAATACCCCAACCAGCTCTCAGGTGGTATGCGCCAGAGAGCAGCCCTAATCAGAACACTTGCTACTAATCCTCAGATACTCCTACTGGACGAAGCATTTTCTGCATTGGATTATCAGACAAGACTGGCTGTAGCGGAAGACATTTATACTATTATCAAGCGTGAAAGAAAAACTGCCATTCTTGTTACACATGACATATCTGAGAGTATCAGCATGGCTGACCGTGTTGTTGTAATGACCAAGAGACCGGGAACGATTAAAAAAACATACAGTATTAGCTTGACCTGTGATAGAAAAACGCCAATGACCTGTAGAGAGGCACCTGAGTTTAGGTATTACTTCAATAAGATATGGAGAGACCTGGATATACATGTTTAACTTTACTGTTGGCATTGGCAACAGCGCAAGTGTATTTTGATGGTAATGCCAGTTGATTATGAAAGTATCAAGGGTGTTGCTAAAAGGGGAGGAACAACTTGAAGCTTGACGTTAATATCTCCAATGACCACAAGGAATTTTTAAGGAAGGTCAGGGTCCGCAAAATAATTATCCTCGTGACAAGGGCATTTTTATTGGTTGCATTTTTTACATTATGGGAACTGATGGCTGTGCTAAAGCTGATAGATCCTTTTATAATGAGCCAGCCATCACGAATATTTAATACGATTGTCAGTTTATATCAACGAGGAGAACTATTTTATCACATCGGAGTGAGCTGCCTGGAAACGATGGTTGGATTTGTACTGGGAACAATGGCAGGCACTGTTATAGCTGTAGTGCTTTGGTGGTCTGCGTTCTTATCAAAGGTACTTGAACCCTACCTTGTTATATTAAACAGTCTGCCAAAAACGGCACTTGGACCCATTTTTATCGTTTGGATAGGGGCAGGGCCATCATCGATTATCGCTATTGCACTGACCATATCGCTTGTCGTGACAATCCTTGAGGTTCTTAATGGATTTATTTCTGTAGACCAGGAGAAGATTAAGCTAGTCAAGACCTTTGGAGCCAGCCGCAAACAGGTACTAATGAAGGTTGTGCTGCCTTCCTCATACCCAGTGATTATCAATGCGCTGAAGGTAAATGTGGGATTATCATGGGTAGGCGTTATAGTAGGCGAGTTCCTTGTTTCAAAGGCTGGACTAGGATATCTGATTGTATATGGGGGCCAGGTTTTCCAGCTGGACCTGGTAATGACAAGTGTGTTGATGCTGTCTATAGCCGCTGCACTTATGTATCAGGGTGTTGTTTATCTTGAGAAAGCACTAATAACGAGGCGGTGAGTGTGTTTCATGACTCTGTGAGGCCTACAGAAGTAAATGAGTTTTGTACAAAACGTAATAGAATTTGGTAATAATGAAGGGAGGCAGTTTTGTGAAAACTATACGATTACTTTTAATTATGATGCTTATGATAAGTCTTATATTGGTTTTTGGGGCATGTGGAGAAAAAGAACTTATTACTGTAAAGTTGAGTGAAGTTACACATTCGATTTTCTATGCACCTCAGTACGTGGCGTTGAACCTTGGCTATTTCGAGGAAGAAGGGCTTTGTGTTGAGCTTGTTAATGGGCAGGGGGCAGATAAAGTTATGACAGCTGTTCTGTCAGGGCAAGTGGACATAGGCTTCTCTGGTCCGGAGGCTGTCATATACGTTCATAATGAGGGCAAGGAGGACCACGCTGTGGTTTTCGCCCAGCTTACCAAAAGGGATGGGTCATTCCTGGTTGCAAGAGAACCAGATCCTGATTTTATGTGGACCGATGTTAAAGGTAAGTATATTATCGGGGGCAGAAAAGGCGGAGTTCCCGAAATGACTCTGGAGTATGTTCTTAAGCAGAATGGTGTCATACCGGGACTGGATGTGGAGGTTGATACCAGCGTTCAGTTTGCGCTTATGGCAGGGGCATTTACCGGTGGGACCGGTGATTATGTTGCCCTGTTTGAACCGGTGGCATCGACTCTTGAGAAAGAGGGCAGGGGGTACATAGTGGCTTCAATCGGGAAAGACAGCGGTGAAATCCCATATACCGCATACTATGCTAAGAAGAGTTATATGGAGAAAAATCCAGAAATAATTCAAAAGTTCACAAATGCTATTTATCGCGGGCAGGTTTATGTCGATACACATACGCCGGAAGAGGTTGCAAAGGTTATTTTAGATTCGTTCCCGGAGTCTGATATGGAACTGATGACTACAGTTGCCAAACGATATAAGGACCAGGATGCATGGAGCAAGGATCCGATAATGACGAAGGACTCCCTTGGACTGCTGCAGGAGGTTATGAAGACCGCTGGCGAGTTGGAGAAGGACGCTCCTTATGAAGACCTGGTAGATAACAGTTTTGCAGAAAAAGCCATTAAAAGTATAACGAAATAAAGGTAAAAAGCAATATGAAATAAATTGTTTTATGGGCCGCCCCTAAATAGTTGAATCTGTTCATGGCCGGCCTTTATTTTTGCTTTCCAAGGTGCGATAATATACATGTGGACGTATCTAGCGTTCCACAATGAAACAGAGGGACAGATACCCTGGGATTCGGTGAGGTGAAGGATGAAAGCGATAGAGGCGATAGTGAGGCTGAAGGCCGGCGAGATGGGTGTGCTAAGGGATGAGAAATGGCTCATGTACTTGGCGTTGACACTGGAGAGGAATGTAAACCTTGAACGGCTTGTTTCTATGGAGGAAATAAAACAGAATTATGTGCTGGGTTATGTGGAGAAAACCCTGGGATATCTTGAGGGCTTTGACTTGAATACAAGAGAGCGGCACATAGTTGAAGAGGTGCTTAAGTGGTCTGAGACTGCAAAGGCGGGGCTGGCGCACCAGCGCAGGCAATGGCAGGCGAAAGGTTACAACCTGTTTGTACATAATATTGGGTCAGCCCAGATTTATAGCGAGGAAGCCAGCAACAGCAGCGATTCTTCTAAAAACAAGCAAATAATTCATGATTTGATTTATACACATGGGCTGATAGGTCAATACATCAGGGGCGAGGTTCCCCTTGACGCAAACGAGCCCTTATATCGGCTTGCCTGTAGAAGCAGTTCCATAGCTAGTGCTCCAGACAGCCAGCAGGAAACACTGGACATCAAAAAAGTTCTGATGGCACTTAATTACTGCATTATAAATGCCGTGGATGAGAGTATCTGGACGGATATCCACGGTGAGGTAGTGGGTGTGATCTGCCAGATAATTGAAGGGAGATTTGATGAGCAGCTGGATCTGAAAGAAAGGATCATGAGACTGAGGGCTGTGTCCATTAAGTATGGAGAAGCCTTTGATGAGGAATATGAAAGGGTGTTGTCAGATCCAATTATTGTCCAGCTTTTTAATGAGCTTCTAGAGCAAAGCGAACTCTGGTATGTGGAAGCAGCGCTATTTGATTTCTCATTTGAGGAATTTGTCAAAGTGTTTTTGCTTATCAATCTGAGTCTTAAACAAAACAAGACCAAGCATGAGGAAGTAAGGCATATCAGCTTTGAGCATATGATGAAGGATCTTTATTACCAGCATGAGGGGAAAAAGAGGATCAATATTTACAAAAAGCGTATCATTGAGAAATATCTCGAAGATAATACAATTGGGGACATACTATCGGGAGATATTAAGGAAAATCCCCATGTTCGCCATGTGCTTGAGCTTGAGGTAAGCAATTCAACTTCGTTTTTTACATTCAGGTTCTCACCGGCAGGAAGCAAACTCATTGAGTTTTGTGTCGAGGCTGAAAGGTCCGATGTACTGTATGAAAGTGCTGTAGTGCTACTGTTTGATCTCTTTGGATTGAGAAGGGACAAATATGATCGTTTTTATGAGGAGGAACGCTATCTTTCAACAATGAACCAATCCATAGACTATAAGAAAATCATACTTGACTATATAACAGGCAGAAGGATACTCGATATTGGCCCCGGAGGTGGCGCGCTGATGGATATTATCGAGGAGCGGTTCCCTGACAAACAGGTGATGGGGGTCGATATTGCACAGAATGTCCTTGATGCATTAAAAAAGAAAAAACAGGTGGAGAACAGAAAATGGGACGTGGTACACGGTGACGCTTTGCATCTTGACCAGTATATTCAAAAGGGAACTGCTGATACAATTATATACTGCTCCATACTGCATGAGTTGTACTCGTATATTGAATATGACGGTAGAAAATTTAACCATGAAACTCTGGCATGCGCATTGAAGAGCGCATTCCAGGTCCTGCCCAGTGGCGGCAGAATCATTATACGAGATGGGATAATGACTGAACCGGTTGAGCAAAAAAGGATCATTCAGTTTTTATCTGAGGACGGTTTGGAATTTCTTGCCCGTTATGCTGGTGATTTTATGGGAAGGCAGATTCAGTATACAATAACTGGCCATAATGAGGTGACTATGCCTGTCAATGACGCTATGGAGTTTTTGTATACGTATACATGGGGCGAGAAATCCTATGTACATGAGGTAAATGAGCAGTTTGGCTATTTTACTCCTTCGGGCTTTAAAGACTTTATTAGGGATTTATTCGGCGATGACGCAAGAATCACCGAGTTTAAGCATTTCTTGCAGGAAGGCTACAGTATCGCACTTTCACCCAAGATTCGGATATTCGATGAAAACAGAAATGCTACCAGACTGCCTGATAGTACCTGCCTAATGATAATAGAAAAAGTTTGAATACGAAAGCAGACAATATAAGGATTTACCTCGTTTAATATGCAGATAGCTATCGGAAAGTGGTACTAAACCAAGCTGAATGTCGAAAAATAAGTTGTAGCAGTAGTTGCTCTATGAGTTATAGAAAGGATGGCGTTATGAGAGGTAATTACAATTCATACATTTACGGTAAGTGGATTAAGTGGGGAGCCCTGGCCACTATTGCCCTTATACTAGTTATAGGCTCCATCTCCACATATAATGGTCTTGTAATCGCAGACCAGGAGGTTCAAAGGGAATGGAGCGAGGTTGAGAACCAGATGCAAAGAAGAGCTGATGTGATTACTAATCAGGTTGAGGTAGTAAAGGGCTATGTAAAGCATGAGGAAAAGATATTCAGTGATATAGCCGCGGCTAGAGCTGTGTTATATGACAATTACTCTGGTATTAACACCAAGATTGCAGCCGATCAGCAAATATCAGACTCCAGCCGGAATATACTTGCGTTGGCAGAGAATTATCCTGAGCTGAAAGCCGATATACTCTTCGTAAATCTGCAGACCGACATTGAAGGCTCTGAGAATAGAGTTACAAGAGCAAGAGGACGGTTTATTGAGAAGGTACAGGTATACAACACAAGGCTTACGAGATTCCCAGGAAATCTGTTTGCTAAGATGCTAGGCTTTGAAAAAATTGAGTACTTCAAGGCATCGCCGGGAGCTCAGGAAGCACCAAGGGTGGATTTTGGTAGCTGAATTTGTTGATTGCCCAGATGACATAATGGCTCTAAGATTATATGTTGGTGAATTATGATTACAAATCTATTCGGGAAGGAGATTGACTTAATGAAAAAAACTATATCAATTTTTGTTATATTAGTTTTACTTTCAGGTCTATCTTCCTGGGTGTGTGCCAAACAAAACTATCCTTCTGCGACAACTGAGTTCTTTGTAAATGATTTTGCCGGGGTCCTAAGTCGTGAAACACGTAATAATATCCAGCGTCTGGGCGAAAGCCTTGAAGATCTGACCACAGCTCAGGTGGTGGTTGTGATTGTCGATACGTTGGACGGACAGGATATTGACACCTACGCCTTTGAATTGTTTGAGGAGTGGGAATTAGGTCAGAAGGACAAGGACAATGGAGTACTGATACTTAACGCGGTTTCTGAAAGGCTATTGAGGATTGAGGTTGGCTATGGGCTTGAGGGTGCTTTGACTGATATCGAGACAGCAGAGATCAGAAGAGAGTATATGAATCCGTATTTGAAAAATAGCGATTATGACAGCGGGATTCTTTACGGCTATTCGGCTGTTATAGATGCTGTTGCTCAGGAATATGGGATGTCATTGGAGAATATTGGAGGTAATGCCCCTCAAATCCCGCAAAACAGCGAACATTATAACCGATATGCTGAAAATGATAGAAGTGATAACAGTGGTACCAATACCTTTTTCTATTTTATTGCATTTATTTTGTTTTTAGTTTTTGACGGTATTTTCTTTAAATTCAGGATCACTAGCGTTTTGTTGAAAATCGCCTTTTACAGCAGAATATTCTCCGGTGGGGGCGGTGGTCGTGGAGGCCGTGGTGGTCGCGGTGGCGGCTGGGGAGGCGGCGGAAGCTCCGGTGGCGGCTGGGGCGGAGGCGGAGGCAGCTCCGGTGGCGGTGGCAGGTCGGGCGGCGGAGGCAGCAGCGGTGGGTATTGAACATCAAGACTCATTATGCAAAAGCTTACAAGGAAGTTGCCATAATATTGTATATCAAGAATAAATATGATAACATTGTCATAAGTATTTCGCCATAATGGCGATGAAACTGTGTGACATAAAAATAAATATATAAATGGAGGAAAAGTGTATGAAAATGAGGGTCTTAGGTTTGTATATTCTGATCTTGGCAGTGCTTTGCACGGCTTGTGGATCAAAGCAAGCAATAACAAGCGAACAGTTCATTGAAAAGATGGAGGCGGCTGGGTATGAAATAGTAGATGAAACTGAAAAATTTAATGAGGGAGAGGTTGAGGCTATTTTACTGGCAATGAAGGACGATTATCAGCTTGAGTTTTTTGAATTACCGTCCAACGACCAGGCTGTGGCAGCTTTTAACAACAATAAATCAAATTTCGAGCAAATGGAGGGTAATGGCACTAGCAATAGTTCAGTTAGTATGGCTAATTACAACTTCTATAAATTAACAACAAGTGATGGTTATTATGCGGTATCGAGAATAGATAATACTGTGGTTTATGTCAATGTGCCAAAGGAATATAAGAAAGAAGTTCAGGATGTTCTTAAGGAGCTAGGCTACTAATTCACTGGAATAGAATCAGCATAAGAGGATAGTTGAAATACAAACGACTTGAACAGCAAAGCTTACTGTACAAGTCGTTTTTGTCTATGTCTTCATTCATCGCTGATCTCTATAGGTGAGATGAATGATGACTCCCTGATTGAAACGAGTTGACTGCATGTTGATTTGCGGATATTGCTTGATTACATGCAAAAGTTGCTATAAAATAGAAGAGGTACCGACTGTTTGGAGAAAGGATGCTATGAAGAAGCTGGAACAGCAATTCACCACACGTCAGTATATGATAAACAATGATTTTGAATTCTACCACTATAGAGATGAGTCGCCTTTTGAAGTGGAGTATCACAATCACATGTTCTATGAGGTGTTTTTCTTTCTGTCGGGAGATGTTACCTATATTATCGAAGGTAAATCCTACAGAATAAGGCCGGGAGACATCGTTCTGATAAACAACAGGGAGCTTCACAAAACAGTTGTGAATCCTGGAAAAACCTATGAGCGATATGTTATTTGGCTGGAGCCAGACTTTATAAAATCATTGGGTGAAGATACCGACCTTACGCTTTGCTTTGAGCGATCTGCTGAAAGCAATTATAATATACTTCGCCCTAGAACTGAGTTTTATATGGCGATTAATAAAATACTGTCACGGATTAAAAACGCTGTGTGCAGTAATGGTTATGGTAATAGGATTTTACACAAATGCTACCTGGCTGAATTATTGGTTTACCTCAATCGCGCATTTTTAGATAGCAAGGATGAGGATATTGAGTTGGATGTGGTTTACAATGACAAGGTAAGCAATGTCATCAGGTACATAAATGATAATCTGAATGAAGAGTTATCTCTGGAGATCCTGGCGACTAGATTCTATGTTAGCAAGTACCATCTCTTAAGAGAATTCAAAAAGCATACAGGCTATACAATACATAAATATATACATAAGAAACGTCTTATAATGGCCAGAGTGCTACTGAAGGAGGAGCTGAAGGTGATAGAGGTCTGTCACAAATGCGGATTTGCTGACTATTCAAATTTCATTCGCGCCTTTAAAAATGAATTTGGATGCTCTCCCAAGCACTACAGAAATACAGGTGGCAGGCCAGATGGGGGATGACCCTCATTAGTTGGAGGGAAGGGAACAATTTTAAGAAATATACGTCTATAATTTACTAACCATAGAGAATGTTTACCTACAATAAGCTTTTGACGGAACAACAAAAAAATTTTAGTGGGGTGTAGCTATGAAAAAAATTACAGCCTTTTTACTTGCCATGGTGATGATGGTAGGAATGCTTGGCGGGTTCAGCATGGCATCTTCTGAGGTCCCGGTGGCGATCTACCTTGATGGTGAGAAGGTGGAATTCACCGATGCGGTGCCAGTCCATACTGGTACAAGAGTATTGGTTCCTGTACGTGGATTTTTTGAGAAAATCGGTGTGACGGTGGATTGGAACAGCGGCGACAAAGTAGTCATAGTCAAGGATAACAGTCAGGAGATAATGCTTGAGGTTGGCAACAGTGCGGTACTTAACAATGGTGCTGTGGAATATTTGGATTGCAGTGTTATTAGTAAAGACAGCCGTACATACATCCCTCTTAGATATGTATCGGAAAGCTTTGGTTACAATGTCCAATGGAACGGGACGACAAAAAGCGTACATATTACAAAGGGGCCGGGAAATACGGGAGGAGAGTTAAGTGATACTAAAGACCTTCCTACAGTGGGCAGCTTGGAGAACTTATACCAATTACTTAGATACAATGACAAAATGGCCGGTCACATGTATTATAATTTTGATGTTTTAAACAATTTAGAAAGGGATTTTACTGATACTGAACCTGCATACACTCAAGATGATTCTTCAAAGGCTGATGCCCCTAGAGCTGCCGCGCCACCAGAAAGCAACGCAGCCGCAGGAGCTGATTTTTCCGGCACCAACAACCAGGTAGAGGGTATTGAAGAGGCAGATCTTATAAAAACAGACGGAAAATATCTGTATATTGCACAAAAGAATAAGGTTATTATAGTAAATGCGGATCCCAACAACATGAAGGTCATTTCGGAGATACCATGTAGCTCCGGTGTAAGTGAAATATTCATTTATAATGATAAGCTTATACTAATAAATGGAAGGTCGTCTCTCGTCCTTAATCCTCGTAATGTTAAGGAAGGCAGAATATTTACGGAATTATTTGGTTCACTGAGGATAAACAGCACAAATGTAAAAGTATATGACATAACTAACAGGGCGACGCCTGTGACTGTTAGTGATAAGGACTATGAAGGCTCATATATCTCATCGAGAATGATAGAGGATGATTTGTATATGGTCACAAATGCCAGAGTCAGATTTTATGCAGATTTTGGCTACGATGAAATAATAGATATATTAAGCAATAATAATAAAAAAGCTTTTATGCAAGAGAT
>LSQX01355747.1_pt1 | contig 11782 bp, 15 predicted proteins | sample 654561 | NCBI WGS metagenome assembly LSQX01 (sample SAMN04489861, study PRJNA283612) | anaerobic digester metagenome | isolation source: 4 biogas reactors fed with cattle manure at either 37C or 55C with and... | place: Denmark: Kongens Lyngby | collected 2014 | reverse complement strand
CCGGCCCCGCCGCGCTTGATGCTGTATGGCACCGAAGGCATCGGCAAGAGTACCTACGCAGCGCAGGCTCCCCATGCCATTTTCGTCCCGACCGAGGATGGGCTGGCTGAAATCGACTGCGCTGCGTTTCCGGTGGCCAAGAGCCTGCCGGACGTCGAAAAGTATCTGGCGGCTCTGGCCAATGAGCCGCACGACTATCAGACGGTGGTGATTGACAGCCTGGACTGGCTGGAGCAGCTGATTTGGGATGACCTGTGCCGCTTATCCAATACTGCCTCGATTGAAAAGGTCGACGGCGGTTATGGCAAGGGCTACATCGCAGCGCTGCGGTTCTGGCGGCAGATTCTCGACGCGCTCGATACGCTGCATAAACAGCGTAACATGGCGGTCATTTTGATTGCCCACGCCAAGGTTGAGCGGTTTGAAGATCCGGAGTCCAGCTCTTATGACCGCTACACACCACGGCTCAATAAGCACGCCAACGCCATCCTCACCGAATGGGCCGACGCGGTCTTGTTTGCCACCCGCAAGTTCCGCACCGAAAGCGAAGAACTCGGATTTGGCCGGGAGCGGACGATTGCCGTCGGTATCGGCAAGGACGGCGGTGAGCGTATCCTCCGCACGGTCGGCGGACCCAGCTGCATTGCCAAAAACCGCTACAACCTGCCTTATGAACTGCCTTTATGCTGGGGCGACTTTGTCATCGCCCTGACCCACCCACACCCCACCGAAAAACAGGAGTAACACACATGGCCCATCTAAACAATTTTGATGCGAATAAAGTGGAACCGACCGCTGATTTTGATCCGATTCCGGCGGGTCAATATGTCGCCGTCATCACCGACAGCCAGATGAAACCGACCAAAAACGGGACGGGCGAGCATCTGGAAATGACGTTTCAGGTCATCGACGGTGACTATAAGAATCGCCTTCTCTGGGCACGGCTGTGTCTCAACCACGCCAAGGACATCACCGCCAAGATTGCGCGCGGTCATCTGGCCGCCATCTGTAAAGCGGTCGGCGTCCTGACGCCGCGCGACAGCGCCGAACTGCACAATCTGCCCTTGGTGGTCAAGGTGACACTGAAAAAGCGCACCGATACCGGGGAGCTGACCAACGAGATCAAGGCGTTTTCAGCGCGTGAAAACCGCACCGCGGCCGTGGCCGGCACCACCCGCACCACAGCCCCCTGGAGGCGCTAATGAACTGCAAGCGAAAAGGCACACGACTGGAACATAAGACCCTTGCGATGCTTAAGGCCGCCGGATACACCTGTATCCGGTCGGCCGCCTCGTTGGGACCGTTTGACATTATTGCCATCAACCCGCTGGGATTGCGATGCATTCAGGTTAAAGCCAACGGCTGGCCTCGGCCGGACGAGCGCGAGAGTTTGCGCAACGCCGCCCGCGGTATGCCGCCGAATGCCTTTGTCGAGGTCTGGCGGTGGGATGACGGCGCACGCAAGCCTCTCATTAAAGCGGTGGACGAATTGGGCGTTTAACATCTTTCAAAAAGGATAATTCTGATGCAGACACAGGATTTACCACTGTCACAACTGCGCATCGATGGCGGCACCCAGCCGCGCGTTGCGATCAATGAAGAGGCGGTCTCCGACTATGCCGAGCGCCTGCGTGAGAGCGTCGTGCTGCCGCCGGTAGCGGCGTTTTTTGACGGGGTTGTCTATTGGCTGGCCGATGGATTCCACCGTTACCACGCCCATCGTCGGGCCGGCCGCGAGGCGATTGCGGTCGATGTCCACGACGGCGGGTTGCGGGAGGCCATCCTGTACTCGGTCGGGGCCAATACCGAGCACGGCCTGCGGCGTACCCATGAGGACAAACGCAAGGCCGTCGAGACACTGTTGACCCACGAGATTGCCTCACGAGATGAGAATGGAAACCCGTGGAGTGACAGTGATATTGCTCGACAATGTCATGTTCATCATACAACCGTTGGGCGCATCCGCAAGGACCATACTTGTGCAATGCACAAGTATGAAAATGAAAAACGAGCGTTCACCCATCCCAAAACAGGAAAACCCACTGTCATGAATACCGCCAAGATCGGCCGTTCCTTCCCAAAACGTGCGACTTCCAAAGGCTCGCCATCCCGACCGGACGCATCAGGAGATTGCCTGACCATTGACATCCCCCGACATCCCAAGTCCGCCGCCCGGACACTGCTCAGTCTATTCGGCAAAACAGTCGCCACGGAGATTGCCGAACATGTCCTGCTGATAGTCAATGACCCTCAAGCGGCACAATCGCAAGGTTAACCTGTTATGTGATTGATTGATAATGCAATTACGACCCTATCAACAAGACGCCGTCAACGCGGTGTATGATTACCTCCGGCATCGGGAGGGCAACCCGTGTATTGTCCTGCCCACCGCGGCCGGCAAGACCCCCGTCCTATCAACACTGTGCAGCGATGCAGTCAATGTGTGGGAGGGACGTGTGTTGGTCTTGGCACATGTCAAGGAACTCTTGGAACAGACGGCCGGGACACTGGCTCAAATTGCTCCCGATTTGGATATCGGGGTGTTTTCGGCGGGATTAAATCGGAGGGATACCGACCACAGTGTGATTGTGGCGGGTATTCAGTCCGTCTATAAGCGGGCGTGTGATTTGGGCGAGTTTGACTTGATTCTCATCGACGAGGTCCATTCTCTGCCGCCGGATGGCGAGGGGCGCTATCGGTCATTTCTCAAAGACGCGATGAGGGTCAATCCCAACGTCCGATTGATTGGCTTAACGGCGACGCCATACCGAATGACGACGGGCGTGATCTGCGGCCCCGATAATCTGCTCAACGACATCTGCTATGAAATCGGGGTGCGGGAACTCATTGTCCAAGGCTACTTGTGTCCCTTAAAGAGCAAGGCCGGAAAACAGAAGGCCGATACATCGGGCCTGCATCTGCGGGGGGGCGAGTTTGTCGCCGAGGAAGTGGAAAAGCTGATGGACGATGACCGCCTGGTCTCGTCGGCGTGTTCGGAAATTATCGAGCACACGACCAGCCGCCAGAGTGTGCTGATCTTTGCCGCCGGCGTCGGCCATGCCCGACATATCCAGAACATCCTTCAGCAGCGCAGCGGCTGCGTGGTCGGGCTGGTTGCCGGCGATACACCCACTGCCGAACGTGCAGAGATTCTGTCGCGCTTTAAGCGGGAAGCGATCAGGCGGACCTGTTCGGGAACGTCAAGCCGCCGCTGAAATATCTGGTCAATGTCAATGTGCTGACGACCGGATTCGATGCGCCCAATATCGATTGTGTTGTCCTGCTGCGGCCGACCAACTCGCCGGGACTTTTCTACCAGTGCTGTGGGAGGGGATTCCGGCTGCATCCCTCGAAAACGGATTGCCTTGTTTTAGACTTCGGCGGCAATATCCTCCGTCACGGCCCGGTGGACGCCCTTCAAATCAAAGACCGAGACGCAGGCAATGGCCAGAAGGAGCCGCCGGCCAAAGAATGCCCTGAATGTCACAGCGTCATCCATGCCGCTTATACGGTCTGTCCGGACTGTGGGTTTGAATTCCCACCGCCTCAGTGGCAAAAGCACGAGGATAAGGCGTCCACGGCCGGAGTGCTGTCCGGCCAGGTCGAGGACACCGAGTACGATGTTTATGACACACGCTGCAGCTACTATACCAAACGCAATGCCGAACCCGGTACACCGCCCACGCTGCGGGTCGAATATGAGTTGGGGTTTGACCGCTGGCAATCCGAGTGGATTTGTTTTGAGCATAGCGGCTATGCCCGCGCCAAGGCCGTGGCGTGGTGGACAGCCCGCAGCGCCGAACCCGTCCCGGAGACCGTCGAGCAGGCGCTGGCGCTGATCGACGCCGGGGCGTTGGCCGAGACCAAGGCAATCACCGTCCGCAGCATCAGCGGCGAAAAGTTTGACCGGATCATCAACCATACTCTCGGCCCCAAGCCGCCGCTGCTGGACGGTTCGGATGAACGGGATGATGGCAACTTACCCGAATACCAATTTATTGATGATAGTGATATCCCATTTTGAGGAGATTCTTTCAATGACAACCTTTTACAAAGGCGCTTTTCACAACTGTTCATGGTGCAACGGACGCGGGTGCAACCAGTGTCACCTGGAACGCCAAAAGTTCGAGGCGCAACCGCCCCAACCGCTGTTTAGCGCCGACGTCAACGACCCCGGCGATATGGAACTGCTCAAAGAGGTCTTTGGTCGCGAGGCCTTAGAGCACGCCTTCGGCCCCGATGGCGGCGGGATGCAGGAAATCGAAGAGGCCGCAGCGATTGCTTCGTTAAAGCAGGTCCTGCGCAAGCAGTTCCCCTGATTGTCAAACGCCCGATGGAGGGTAAATGAAATGATCGAATACGCCAAACCCTATCTGGACGCCGGACTGAGCGTCCTGCCGGCCAATGTGCCGCTCAAATACGCGGCCCTGCAGCAGTGGAAGACGTATCAGCATCGTCTGCCGACCGAGGCAGAGGTACGGGCGTGGTTTAGCAACGGACAGACCGGCGTGTGTATCGTCGCCGGTGCCGTCAGCGGCAACCTTGAGATGATAGATTTTGACCTTGAGGCCGAGCTGTTTGAGCCGTGGTGTGATCGCATTAAGCAGGCCGACCCGAACCTTCTGGACCGGCTGGTCATTGAGACATCCCAATCCGGCGGTCGGCACGTGATCTATCGCTGCGATTCGGATGTCAGCGGCAATCTCAAACTGGCCCAGCGCAAAGTCTGCGTTCCCAGCGGCGATGAAATCATCATCGGCAGCAAATCCCACAAGCCACGCAAGGATAAAGACGGGCAATGGCACGTCGTTTTAACCCTCATCGAGACCCGAGGTCAAGGCGGACTGTTTCTCTGTGCTCCAACGCCGGGCTATACACTTCTGCAGGGCGAATTAACGTCGCTGCCAACGCTGACCACTGACCAGCGAGAATTATTACTCGAAGCGGCTTGGTCGCTCACCGAGCTGATTCCCGACCCGGTCGAAGTGCCGCAGGGCACTGCGTCCTCCGCCCTGCGGCCCGGGGACGATTACAACGCACGGGGGGATATCCGCCCCCTGTTGCAAGCACACGGCTGGACGTGCGTCAAGGGCGGTGACAACGAATACTGGCGGCGTCCGGGCAAAACCCTCGGCTGGTCGGCCACGCTCAAGGACGGCGTCTTTTTTGTCTGGAGCAGCAATGCCTACCCCTTCGAACCTGAAAAACCCTATTCGGCGTTCAGTGTGTATAGCCATCTGGAACATCACGGCGATTTCAGCGCCGCAGCGGCCGAATTGGCCAAGCAGGGGTTTGGCGAAAACGCCGCCCCCACCCCAGCGGCCGATGTGAATTTGTCGGCGCTGCTGCCGGCATCTGATACTATCGCCGATGAGGAGGACGACGAGCCGGTCTCGCTGACCGAGCTGATTGCCAATTTTCAAGGGCTTAATACCCCGATTATCCACGGTCTTTTGCGCGAAGGCGAGACCATGAACATCATTGCCTCGCCGAAGGTCGGCAAGTCCTGGATGGTCGATTTACTGGCCATCTCGCTGGCCTCCGGCCTGGACTGGCTGGGATACAAGATCGACACCGGTCGGGTGCTGCTGATTGATAATGAGCTGCATATCAATACCACCACCTACCGGATGATACAGGTGGCAAAAGCCCTGGGCATGAAAACGCCGCTGTTTAGCGGTCATATTGATGTCAAATCGCTGCGCGGCAAGCTCAAAGACCTGCACCGGCTGGCCAACACCTTTACCAAACTGAAACCCGGCCGGTATAAGGTCATCGTCATTGATGCGTTCTACCGCACCCTGCCGCTGGGCGTGGATGAAAACGATAACGGTGCGATTGCCAATCTGTACAACCTGCTGGACCTGCATGCCGCCCGCCTGAAATGCGCGTTTGTTCTGATTCATCACGCCAGCAAGGGCAACCAGTCCAACAAGAGCGTCACCGATGTCGGGGCAGGCGCCGGCAGCCAGTCACGAGCGGTCGATACGCATCTGGTCATCCGTCCCCATCAGGACAAAGATACCTTTGTCGTCGACGCTGCTGTGCGTGCCTGGGCACCGATTGAGCCATTTGTCATTCGCAAGCAGCATCCGCTGTTTGTCATCGACCCGAAGGCTGATCCTGAAGACCTACAAGGCGTCGAGAAAAAACGCGAACCGAAGACGAAACTGACGCTTCAGGACTTTGTCGACACCTGCGTCGGTGCGTATGACCCGTGTTCAGCGCGGATGATCGCCTATCAGGCCGAGCAACTCTACGACCTGACCGAATACAAAACCAAGGAGATGCTTGAGGCCGCACAGGAACGCAAACTGCTTGTCCGCATGAAGATTGGCTCAAAAATGAAATACATCAAAAATCGTGACGGCTTTGGCAACGAAAAAGGACAGTGGGCCGCGGCGTTATTGATTCATAACCCGACTTTGGATGTGCAGGAAATCGCCGACCAAGTCGGCGTTTCACGCCAGTATGTCTATCAACTTCGCCAGCAGATTTTGTGTCAACAAACTGTCAACTGTGAAAAAGTTACTTGACAATCAGTTGACAAAAACGGACCCGCCAATAATTCGTAACCTGCTTAAAAACAAGAAGTTAAAAACAAGACAAGAGAGGTTTTAAATGAAACTAAAAAAAACGATTATTTTTCACTTTAGTTTCACGAGGGCAAAATTCGTAACGCCTTCAAATAAAAGACTTTATGCGTTTTTGAGTTGTCAACAAATGTGTCAACTAAAGTGACGTCCCCCTAAAGGGGGAGATGCCGGTCACCTGAAGTGACCCGCTCATCCCCCGGGAATTAGGGTCAGCGACAACGAAAACAACAACCCATTTTACGAAAGGAAAAAGATGAAAACGACACCACAGATTGCCTGTTACCACTGCCGGTTTTTTGCGGCCGCCGGCAACGGTCGGGTTGCTGATAACCCGACCTGCAACAAAGAACCCAATCGCCAAGGCGACAGCGGCTTTTGCCATCGCGCTGCGCCGCAGCACGGACGAGCGCTGGAACAGCCCAACGGCGACAGGGTTATCGGCTTTGCCGAGTGGCCAAAGGTGTTCACGCACGATTGGTGCGGCGAGTTTGAGCCGAGAACGGCATTTCACTGCCCCGATGGGTGCCCATGCAACCCTTCCTGTAGCCCAAAAATCAACGATTTGTGCAAAAATCAGCGACCAGAGCACAACTGATGTTGAAAAAAAACAACAAACCTGTCTTTTATTGTGAAATCTATGCATCTATGGTTCCTTTCGTCGCAATAAAAAAGAAGATGTCGACGGGAACAATCGCGGTAAAACACACAGTTTGTTTGCGCGGCGGGAAAAACAGAAAACCGCGTTATTACGCTGATAACGCAGATTTACACTGCCAATGGATGCTGGAAACCCAACCTACGCCACCATCGCCGCCAAACGGGCCCGGTTCGCCCCAGTGCGGCGATCCGGCGCTGGTCGAAGCGGTTGACCGGCCGGAAATGGTAACCACCTGCGCAAAAACTGCCGCTGTGTCCGTCCGTTGTCGCAGCGTCCGTCATCGTCGCGTCCGTTCCGGCGTCCTGTCGGAAATCCGTCCGTGCAAGCGTTGTGTCGCCTGCGTGTCCGTCCCCGCCTTCCGTTGGCCGGTCGTCCGTTCGACCGTCCGTCGGCCTGGGTGTGCGGCGGCGACAACAGAAAACTTACGTTCAAAATCCACCCCATAAACCCCATTTACGAAAGGTAATTGTATGAGTAAGCAGAACTTTAACATCGAACTGCGGAGTATTGAAAGCATCCGTCCCTACGAGAAAAACCCGCGACAAAACGACGACGCGGTCGATGCGGTGGCGGCGTCGTTGAAGGAGTTTGGTTTTCGCTCCCCGATTGTCGTTGACGGTGACAGCGTGATTATCTGCGGACACACACGCCTCAAGGCGGCGCAGAAGTTGGGTCTTGCCAACGTGCCGGTTCACGTCGCTAAGGATTTAACGCCGGAGCAGGTGCGGGCATATCGCATCGCCGACAACAAAACATCAGACTTGTCCGATTGGGATTATGACATTTTGCCCATCGAGCTGTCGGAGCTTCAGGACGCGGGCTTCGATTTATCGCTTTTGGCATTCGACGAAGACGAACTGGCAAAACTTCTCAAGGTCGAGCCGACTGAGGGCTTGACCGACGACGATGCGGTACCGGAACCGCCGGCCGAGCCGATCACCCAGCCGGGTGACCTCTGGCTGCTGGGCGCGTATTGGGAATGCGACACATGCGGCAAAAAATATGAATACGACGCGGGCAAGGCGATGGTCGATGCCGGAGAGGAGTGCGCTTGTGGGAACGCTTAAATTGAAATCTCAACACCGGATTCTCTGTGGCGACAGCACCAAGGCCGACGATGTCGAGCGGTTGATGGATGGCCACGAGGCGTCGCTGTGTTTCACATCGCCTCCATACAATGCCGGACCGAACAGCCTCGGCGGCAACAAAAGCCGCGTCGATTCGAAGTATCTCCACGACGATGACGACCGACCGCAGGAGGAGTACCGCCTGTTCCTGGAACAGTTCACGGCCATTGCTTTGAAGGTCTGCCGGACGGTGGCGGTCAATTTGCAGTCGCTGGCGGGCAACAAGGTCGCCGTCCTGGAGTGGATTTACAACTTCCGGATGCACTTTGTGGACCGCTTGATTTGGTACAAAGGCGGCGGCCAACCGGCGATAGCAGCGAATGTGATGAACAGCCGGTTCGAAGATGTGTGGATTCTGTCGCCGGATAAGTTCCCCAAACGCTCCATCCCGACCGGAAAATTCCAATCCACGGTGCCGAATGTCTACGAGGGACGGGGCAATTCCGGCGAGAATACCGAAAAAGCCGTCCACGCGGCAACGATGCCGATGCACTTTGCGGTGCATTGCATCCAGTCCTTCGACGGTTCGGACGGGATTGTGTTCGAGCCGTTCTGCGGTTCGGGCACGACGGTCATCGCCGCTGAAAAGCTCAAACGGCAGTGTTATGCGATGGAAATCGACCCCACCTACTGCGATGTGGCGGTCAAACGATACGAGGACTTTTCAGGAAAAAAGGCGGTGCGCGATGGGAACGCTTAATTTGAAATCAGAACACAGATTACTGTGCGGCGACAGCACGAGCGCCGACGATGTGAAACGCCTGATGGATGGCGATAAAGCCGACTTGGTATTCAGCGATCCTCCGTACAATGTCGCTTACCAAGGCGGCACCGAGGATGAGCTGACGATTCAAAACGATGATATGAGTGACGCCGACTACATCACGTTTATGGACGCCTTCTTTACGCGGTTCCGTGAAGCGGTCAAGGAGACGGCCTCGCTGTACATCTGCCACGCCTCCCAGTGGCAATTGGAAACCGAGCAGGCGCTGCGGCGTGCGGGATTTGAGGTGCGTAACCCCGTCATCTGGGTCAAGAACTGCGGCGCGTTCGGCTTTGCTCGCTATAAGTTCCAGCACGAGCCGATTTTTTACTGTCACGTCAAGGGCCAGTCCGACAAGTGGTACGGCGATTTGACGCAGACGACCGTCTGGCATGAAAAGAAACCCGCTGCTAATCGGCTCCACCCAACAATGAAGCCGGTCGAGATTGTTCAGCACGCCGTCGTCAACAGTTCCAAACGCGGCGACATCATTCTGGATTTGTTTATGGGGTCGGGTACGACGCTGATTGCGGCGCAGACCTTAGAGCGGCGCTGCTACGGGATGGAGCTTGACCCACGATACGCGGACGTAGTGGTGATGCGATGGGAACAATTCACGGGCAAAAAGGCCGTGCGGATTAAGGCAGCGGGTCGGCATGTTTCTTCAGAAATGCCGCAATCTGGTCTTTGTCCGTCAGCCCTTGGGCAGCCGACAACACAAAATCTGCCAGCACCTCATTGTCCGGTTTAACATGAATGCCGTTCATCACCAAAAAGGCAATCGCGCAGACGACGGCGGTTCGTTTATTGCCGTCCACGAAAGGATGATTCATCACGATATGAAACAGATAGGCTGCTGCCATCGCAAACAGGTCATCGTGAGCCCACTGCCCGGCAAAGGACACTCTCGGCATCGCCACCGCCGATTCCAGAAGTCCTTTGTCGCGCACGGCGGCGCTGCCGCCATAATGCGCTATCTGGTCGGCGTGGATCATCAGAACATCGTCAAGGTCAAGGAACTGGATTTCCATCGGCTATTGGGACAGTTTTTTCAGGGCAGTACCGAAATCGCGATTGATGTCGTCCAGTATCCGGTTCAATTTGGCCTGCCGTCCCTTGGGACGTACCGGCGAAATCATCAGCTTGTCGCCGTTGGTGGTCACTTCCAATTCGGTTTCCGGGGTCATCTGGAGCAATTCCATAATGGGCTTGTCGATGACCAGTGCGTAACTGTTGCCGTGTTTTATCAGGTTTTTGACCATAATCAAGTCTCCATTTGTCTGTATACACATAGTATACACAAAACAAGGGTCCAAGTCAATGCCTATTTTTACGCGAAAAACCCCGGCAATGCCTGCCGAGGTTGGAAAAGAGGCGGATGGGTCGTTTTAGGTGTTACGCAATCCAAATTGACCGCGTCCGACCTTCTCAAAGCGGGAGGTCTCGCCCTTCTTTTTGATTTCGGTACCGATGGCGGCGTGGAGGGTGTTTGCCGGGGTTTTACCGCCTTGGAAGGGCGACCAGTATCCCTTGGCCGTCATGGCGTCCATCATCTGTTTGCAACTCATCGGTTCTTTGGTCTCGGCCAGGACTTTGGCGGCCGCATCCAGCGCCGAGAGCCGCTTGCCCTCTGGCGGCGCAGGTTGCGTTGTGGCGGGCGTTGCTGTGGGCTTGGCCTGTTTGTCCGCCTTGGGATTGTGAAGACCCACGATACGGTCGGCGGACTTAATGACGATGGTTTTGTTGGTCGCCAAGGTCACCGCTTCAAAGCCACCGGTGGCGATGGGTTTGGTGATACGCACCGCCGAGGTGTTTTTGCCGACCTTGATGTCATAGCACATGCCGATTTTGATGTTTTCGAGCTTCATTGGTCTGTTCCTTTCCAAAAAAATTTAGTCCATAAAATGTTTCAACAAACGGTAATAGTCGTGAATCATCGAATTGGTCCCGCGGCAACCGTCCAGACATTCCTGCATAATCTCGGCCATCGAGAAGACGTCCGTCTCGTCGTCGGCCTTGACCTGATGGGTGCGTTCGCCGTCGCAACTGATGAGCTTAACAGTAATCATCTCCTGACCGGGAATGCGGTGGATGGTTGCAAATTGCCTGGGCACATCGCCTTTTTTCATGTGTCCGGCCAGTTTCATCTCAATAATCTTCATGGGTCTGTTCCTTTCGGTTATGCGTTTTGGGTTTCGTTATCGAGTGCGGTGTCCTCGCGCAATTCTTCGAGCGCCTCGCGGAGCGTAGCCACCGAGCGGCCGGTCAAATGCGAAACCAATTCAAGGAGCTCGTGTCGCACATGCCGCATGTCCCCGACCTGTCCCCAATTCGGATTGTCCTGGGGCTTGGCCAATTCCGTCTCCATCAGGTTCATCAGGCTGTCAATGTCAAACCGGGCGTTGTCGTATGCATTTTTGATTTCGGTTTTGCTTGTCTTTCGCATCGTTTTATCCTTTCGTTTTGCGTTTGTTGCGTCTTCAATGTTCAATGCCATTACTGATCTATTCGCATATTCGGCGGTACATACCAAGTCAATTATTCTCTTATTTTCCGATTATTTGCAGTATTTTTTAAGATATTCGACCGTACCGGCCAATAACACCGGACATAACCGGCTGGCTTTAACGGCATCCGG
>LSQX01053297.1_pt1 | contig 11783 bp, 9 predicted proteins | sample 654561 | NCBI WGS metagenome assembly LSQX01 (sample SAMN04489861, study PRJNA283612) | anaerobic digester metagenome | isolation source: 4 biogas reactors fed with cattle manure at either 37C or 55C with and... | place: Denmark: Kongens Lyngby | collected 2014 | reverse complement strand
ACACAATATTCTGCTATACTCTTCTTCGGATATATTATATTGATTAAATTGGAGTGATAATTATATGAAAAAATACGTTCTGTTAATGTTGGTTATCCTTCTTTTTATAGTAGTTTCAATTACCGGAGGTTGCAAAGCAAAGAATACTGAACAGACTGCACCCCAGCAGGAAGAAAATGAAACCACACAGGAGGAAATTCAGAATCCCTCTGAAGAAGATGAAGCAGTTGAACCTTCTGAAGAAGACGAAACTGCAGACAAGGAAGAAAAAACCGACGAACAGCCTGAAGATGAATCTGATGATTCGCAAAAGGCTTCAGAGAAGCAGGACAGCAATGAAGCGTCTTCTCTTATGCCGGCGCGTAAAGATTATAAATGGACCTATAGCGGTTTTGCCGAATACGGGCATGAGATGGTTCTGGAATCCATAGAGAAGAAAGGCAATGAAACAATATATACAGTAAAAGGTTCTGTATTCGATCTGTCTGATGGAGAAGCAAACCGGGATTTTTCCTTCACAATAACCTATACTGCAAAACCGGGAGTGCTTGTGCAGAACGTAACCGCCGGGGATGCTTTGATGGATACGCGGTTTAAAGATCTGGAATTAATCAGAGCTCCTTTTGAAAAAGGAAATACCTGGACCCAGAAAACCAAAGATGAAAACGGTAGGAATATAACGTTAAGATCCACCATTACCGATGTAAGAGAGGAAAATGGACAGAAAATTTATACGGTANNACTACTACGAAAAAAGAGAAATAAAGGAACATGTAGGTGTGCTTTCATATGAAAAACTGTATATAGACAAAGAAGACAGCTTTCCTATAGGATACTATATTCACTATCCGGAAACGGGTTATAAAAACAACCTGGAGATAAACGCTTATCTTCCCAAAACCGGAACACAGCTTATATATTTCGGCTATGCTGAATACGGGCATAGAGGGGTTTTAAAAAGGATATCCCAAACCTCGGATGATGCCATATACGAATTCAACGGGGTATACCAGGATGGTTCCGGTATTGAGGATAAATTTACGGTAAGGTATTATATGAACTATTTAAAAGGCACGGTTACAGAAAAAGTTGTATCCAGCACCCGTTTTAATACTCCCGAGGTTAACTCCAAGCTCCACAATCTGGTTATACTAAAAACACCCTTTAAACAGGGAGCAACATGGAGTCATAATACCAAAATAGACGGTAAGGAATACAAGGTGACGGCAAAAATTAAGGAGCTGGATCCGTCCACCGGTAAAATAAAGGTAACCTATACCGTACAGGGTGTACCGGGATATTTTCAAAACACATATATAGAGGAGCGAACCTTTGAACCGGGTCGTGGAATGACTGGATTTGCCCAACTCATGCCCGGTGACATTCCCATAAGTGAAGCTGACGCAAAGAACAGTGCAAAACTGGAGGAAGCTCTGGCAAACCATATGTTTGGTTACTCTATATATCCTGATTCGTAAGGATGCCTTAGTGAAAATTCGTATTATAAATATATCTCTTAAATAATATGTTCCCGATAATGACTTGACAAGCTACTCTGCATCGCAAGATTTTACAACTCTCCTCTTTTAAAAGCTTGTGCTTAAGCAGCACAAGCTTTTTTTGTATAATCTTGATAATATAAAGAGTATTTTGCTCAACCGGCATCAGCTCTATTGTTATATACAATCGGTTATCATATAATTAAAAACAAAAATTAAAATATTAATAACATCTCGAATCCAAGCACACGTTGTTCCAAAGAAATAGCCATGTAAAATTTGATCCTAATGAAATAATTATTTTAAAAATCATCAAACCCAGGCAATACCATATAAGAACCATGGAAAAAACCTGTATATACACAGATTTGTTAAGTCCGGTAAAAAATATATATCCAAATGGGATGTTATTAAGATAAATAAATTCACGCTATAAGGGGGAAAACAGATGGATTATAAACCCATTAAAACTTATCGCCAGTTAGCTGTTAAACACCTGGATGATTTCGTATATGGTATAGCACCAAATCCTGTTGAGGCGAAAAACGGCATGGTAATAGGCGGCGGAATCGTATACCCGGAGATAAACATGACCCTTCCGCCTATGAAAATCCAGCCGGACACCATCTCTGAAGTTTACAAACAGTACACGGAAATGATTCAGGGTATACTGAAACGGGCAAAAGAATTATATTCTCCGGGAATCATTGTGGAAGTGGAACTGCTTCCCGAAACCACCAGAGTCCCGGAATGGGGGATCGAGATCAATAAAATTCTTTTGGAAAACATGAAAGAATACCAGGAAAAATACGGATTAAAAAGCCTTTTAAGGTGTACCCCAAATGACATCCGGGAAATGGTACGGCCGTCACTGATGAGAAGCGGTCAACTTCTGGAAAGCATGCTGACCATATTCCGGACCTGCGCAGAGATGGGGGCAGACATTTTATCAATTGAATCCACCGGCGGCAAGGAGCTACATGACGAGGCATTGATAAGCTGCGATATCCGTAAAGCTGTTTTTGCACTGGGTGTTTTAGGAGTCAGGGATATGCGGTTTCTCTGGTCCAAAATCGTAGAAATAGCCAATGAGACGGGTGCAATAGCGGGGGGCGACACAGCCTGCGGCTTCGCCAATACCGCCCTTGCGCTGGCAGAGCAGGGTATGATTCCCAGAGTATTTGCCGCCGTAGACAGGGTAGCATGTGTCCCAAGAAGCCTGGCAGCATTTGAAATGGGAGCTGTCGGACCCGATAAGGACTGCGGATATGAGGGGCCCTATATAAAGGCGATAACCGGTGCACCTATATCGATGGAAGGTAAAACAGCTGCATGTGCCCATTTAAGTGCAATTGGCAACATCGCAGCATGTGTGTGTGACTGCTGGAGCAATGAATCGGTACAGAATATCAGGCTGTTAAGCGCTCCGGCCCCGGTCGTCTATACCGAACAGCTTATCTACGACTGCCGTCTGATGAATGAGGCGGCCGCTGACGGACATAATTATGCTTTAAAAATGCGGGACTGGCTGGCAAAATCTGATGATAAGTTTGATCCCCAGGCCTATGTGCTGCGGCCGGATATAGTACTGGAGATCAGTCAGCAGCTGGTAGAGGAAAAGAGTGCATTTGAAGCAACCAGGAAAGCAGCTGCCCTTGCAGTTGAGGTTATAAAACGGGGTATTAATAAAGGTGAACTCTTCATACCGCCGCGGGAAGAAAAATGGCTTGATATCATAAGTGCTCAACTGGACACCATACCCGATGATGAGGAGGAGTTCTGGTATGAACTCCAGAAGGAACTGGATCTGACAAAATGGAAGCCTGAAGAATACGGTCTGGCTGTCGATTAAGCTAATAATTAAGCAGGATTATGCGATCCTGCTTTTTTATTTAAACGGAAGTACAGTGTATTCCAAAAAAATAAAAACTCTTTGCTGCATAATTAAAGTTTTTATATGTAAATCTATGGTTATAATATTATTAACGGCTGTATTTAAAAACTTACTATACTGCTAAATAATTCCACCCTTAAACAATCAAATATCTGCTGTCAAATATTAAATAAGTCCAGGTCAGAACCTATAAGATAATACTATAACTTAGGAGGAATTGATATGAGTGAATTCATTAATAACCGTGAGTACAGAAAAAAGGTGCTAAAGCAGCTTATTAAAGAACTTCATGACGGGAAAACCGTTGATGAGGTCAAACCCCGGTTTGAAGAACTTATTAAAGGAGTTTCCGTTCAGGAAATTGCCGAAATAGAACAGACGCTCATTAAGGAAGGTATGCCGGTGGAGGAAATACAAAGACTTTGCGATGTACATGCTGCAGTTTTTAAAGGTTCCATAGAAGAAATTCACAGACCGCAAAAACCGGAAGAAATTCCAGGGCACCCCATCCATACATTTAAACTGGAAAACCAGGAAATCCAAAAACTGATAGATCGACGGATAAAACCTCATTTAGACGATTTTAAGGATTCAGACAGTGCAGAAAATGTCAGGAATTTAGCTGATGATTTTGCTTTACTCTGGGAGATTGATAAGCACTATTTACGGAAGGAAAACCTGCTGTTCCCCTTTATGGAAAAGTACGGTATTACCGCTCCGCCAAAGGTTATGTGGGGCGTTGACGATGAGATAAGAGAGTCCATAAAAGAAGTCAGGGCCCTTCTTGAAAACTATGACGGCAATAAAGAACAGGTAGTATCCAAAGCAAATGAAGCAATCCATAAGGTAGAAGAAATGATATTCAAAGAGGAGAACATATTGTTCCCGATGGTACTGGACACCTTAAGCGAAGATGAATGGATTAAAATTGAACAGAGCAGCGACGAGTTCGGCTATTCGTTAACTAAACCGGCAGGAAAATGGCAACCCGTCCGTGTGGATGTGGAACAAAAAGCCCAGGAACAGGGCGAGCATCCTTCCGGCACAAGAGAATACGTCCAATTTGATGCCGGTATCCTTACACCCAAAGAGATAAACGCCATATTTAACACTCTGCCAATAGACATGACTTTCGTAGATAAGGACGGAATAGTGAAATATTTTTCACAGGGAAAGGAAAGGATCTTTGCCCGGCCAAAAACCATCATCGGAAGACGGGTTGAAAACTGTCATCCTCCGGCAAGCGTACATGTTGTTGAAAAAATAGTTGAAAGACTTAAATCCGGTAAGAAAGATCATGAGGATTTCTGGATTAAGATGGGAGACAAATACGTATATATACGTTATTTTGCCGTCCGGGACAACCACGGTGAGTTTCTCGGCATTATTGAAGTAACCCAGGACATTAAACCTATACAGGAAATAACCGGAGAAAAAAGACTTCTGGATGAAGAATAGACCCCATCGCTGTTTTCTCTTACTACCCCCAAACAGGATGCCTACGCATGTTACGTAGGCATCTTTTTTTTAGACAAAATTAAGGTATTGATAATTTTTTATAATAATGTTGGCTTTGTCCACTGTTAATTAAAATAGAATATAAATTTATTCTGCCATCACGCATCACATATCCAGCATAAAATAAAACCACCCGTTCTTTTCCACCCAGTTATCTGCTCATTAAACCATACTTTGGGTGGGGTATCTGTTCTAAACGATTTTCAGCTGTACAGTTCATCCATTTCTCTCAACTCATTCCGGATACTTACTGCCAGTTCTCTGGGCTTATGTACCACAGCCAGACTGCCAAAGCTCATGACCCACCTCTTTATATCAATTAAACCCTTAACTTTGGCTTTGAAAAGTATGGAGCCATCTTCCATGTCTACAATCTCCTGATTGGGAAGCCATAATTTTTCTTTAACCCATACGCTGGCAGGATGAAAGAAACGAATTTCAACATTATACACATCACCCTGTATAATACTGAATATGTTGGTCATATAATCGCGGATTGAAAAATCAGGCGGGTATATAAATGATGAATCCGATAACGCTATATGTTCTATTCGTACCAGTTTAAATGTCCGTATTTGTTTTCTCAAATGACAATAACCGATAAGGTACCAGGATCCTTCCCTGTATACAACGGCATATGGGGCCACTTTTCTCGACTTTCTTTCATCCCTGGGTGCGGTATAGTACAATATTTCAAGGAGTCTTTTCTGCTTTATAGCTTCACAGATAATGGTCAGCGTCCTGTTAATACCGTCTCTTCTTTTATCCACCTTTCCAAGAGAAAATATGAATTCATCCGATGGAATAGGTAACGTGTCCGTTATCACATCACCCATAACCGATTTGATCTTTGCTATGGCCATTTTCAGTTCATTTTCCAATGGAAACCCGACTTTTTGCGTAAGCAGTTTCTCAGCCAGCAGCAGTGCAGAGTATTCGCCGTCATCCAAATCAGGAGGTTCAAGATAATATGAATCTCCTAAAAAGTAACCTCCCTTTCTGCCTGTCATACCCTCAACCGGCACGCCCGCTGACCTTAAATATGCTATATATGCCTTTACATTTCTGGGGGTGATATTGAGTATTTTTGCTATTTCATTGGCAGTAAGCATCTGATGTGTCTGCAACAGCATAATGATCTTGAGACAATTACTCAACTTGCTCATTTTTTACACACCTTTTATCTGATAGTGATATTTATAAAGACGGTATTGGTACGGCAATAGAATTTGCACAATATATGAGGCTTCCGTAAATATATTCTACATACCATCAGCAATTCCTTCTTTGTTGACAACCCCTCATAAAGCATGGCCCGGTACCGGCTATAAAAGCCATTTTAAAAGCATCTAAAATTTTATTTCCCGGGATTGTCCCGCGTTCTAACTGATAGAGATTAGAAATAGATTATAGTAGCCGAGATGCAATATCATCACTGCAACAACATTATACAGGTGGGGATAATCATGAAATCAATCAAAACCGGCCAGCTGGTGCGTATAGATAATTCAAGAAAAGCAATCGTCTGTTTTAAATGTGAATATCGTTCGGATTATTGGGGTATCATATACATGAACAGCAAAACAGTGGACTGCATACACAAATCCCTTATATCACCTTATATACACCAATGCTGGAACTGCGGTACCAGCCTCAACAGTGAGACGGACGCTACCTGTCAAATTTGTCATTGGCTAAAATGCCCCAATTGCGGTGCCTGCAGAAAGGGAGGGTGCATAAAACCCGACTATCTGTACAGCGATGAAAAATAAAAGAACCGGCTGCTTAAGTTTTGCAGCCGGTTCTTTTATTGTGAACTGAATGAAAGGACGGCCAATCAATCGATTATCTCATCAATAGCTGCTCCGGGAGGAACCATAGGATAAACCATCTCATCAGGATGAATAACGCATTCTATCAGCACAGGTTCATCCATATCAAGAGCTGTCTTTAATACATCCTCGGCCTCATTGTTGGAAGTAATGCGGAACGCTTTAATTCCATACGCATCAGCCAATTTAGTAAAATTCACTTCCGATCCTATGGTAGTATATGAAAATCTGCCGTTATAAAACAGCCTCTGCCACTGACGAACCATTCCCAGAGCCTGATTATTCAAAACAAGCTGGATTATAGGGAGCTTATATCTCGATACAGTGGCCAGTTCAGTGGAGTTCATCATAAAACTGCCATCCCCGGCTACGTTTATAACCCTACGGTCGGGCCGGCCGATACAGGCACCTATAGCAGCACCGAGACCAAATCCCATAGTACCCAGTCCGCCTGAGGATATAAATGTTCTCGGCTCATCGAATTTATAGAACTGGGCAGCCCACATCTGGTTCTGACCTACCTCGGTACAGATAATTGCCTTCCCGCGGGTAATCTCATAAAGCTTTTCAATAACAAACTGAGGTGTCAATTCACCCTTGGGGACACGGGGTTTTACAGGATGAGCTTTTTTCCACTCATCTATCTGTTTATTCCATCCGTTAGGTTTCTTTTCATCGACCATGTCAATTAACTTGCTTAAAATCTTCTTTACATCACCGCATACAGGAATGTGAGTGCTAATGTTTTTTCCGATTTCTGCCGGATCTATATCAATATGGATTATAGTCGCATGGGGCGCAAACCTTTCTACCTTACTTACTACACGATCGCTGAAACGCGCACCGACAGCTATAAGCACATCACAATTAGATACGGCATAGTTGGAAAACCGTGTTCCGTGCATACCTACCATACCCATAAAATATGGGTGATTTCCGGGAAATGCCCCCATTCCCATAAGTGAGCAGGCCACAGGAGCCTTTATTTTTTCAGCAAAAGCAACCAGTTCACGGTTGGCCTGGGATATGTTTACTCCTCCCCCTGCATAAATTACCGGTTTTTCAGCCTTATTTATTACCTCAACGGCCTCGTTTACGCTTTTTTCAATACGAGCCTTAGTATAAAAATGGGGATGAAAAGTATCTTCACTGACATAGGCTGTATCTATTTCTTCCCGCTGATACTCTATCAAGGTGTTCTGTACATCTTTTGGAATATCCACCACAACCGGTCCTGGTCTCCCGGTACGGGCTATTTGAAATGCTTTTCTGATAATCTCGGGCAAACGTTCAGGATCTTTGACTATATAGTTGTGTTTTGTAATAGGCGCGGTCACACCGGTTATATCAACTTCCTGGAAAGAATCCTTACCCAAAAGCGAGCACGCAACCTGACCGGTAAATACCACCAGAGGAACCGAATCCATATACGCCGTTGCTATACCGGTAACCGTATTGGTAGCCCCAGGGCCTGACGTGGCAATTACCACACCAACCTTCCCCGTTGCCCTGGCATACCCGTCTGCAGCATGGGTTGCACCCTGTTCATGAGCAGTTAAGATGTGGTTTATATCCCTGGCATCATACAGCGCATCATAGATTGAAAGAACTGCTCCTCCCGGAAACCCAAAGATGGTATCCACATTCTGTTCCCTTAAACATTCCACTACCGCTTGTGCTCCCGTAATTTTCATGCCATCTAACCTCCCTGCTGTAAAAAAATTTAAAAAATTGTATGAAAAAACCCTTCATCCCTCATGGGACGAAAGGTCTTCTTTCGCGGTACCACCCATATTCACCATTGCTTCGCAGCAAATGGCCTCACCAGGATACGGCCCAAATCAGGCTTATATCCCTGTGCTGTAACGGGCACATCCCGTCAGGGCCTACTGTTACTTCAGCCCGGCAGCTCCGGGACGAGAGTCAGCTATTTCCCCGGGTACCGGTTCGCAGCATCCACCGGCTCTCTGCAACCCATCAGGAAAAGCTAAGTTTCCCTTCATCGCCTTTTTTTGAGTATATTGCGTATATTGTAATATAAACCAAACGGGAATGCAAGCGGTTTTTTGAAATTTTTTGCTAAATTTTACACAGGAGATTAAACAGAGAGTTTATCAAATATATCCTCCAATGCATAATAACAGCTATCAAATATATCCATCATCTTACGGTATTTATCCTGATTGGATGGGGTGGGTTGCTGGACATCCTCTATACGGATAAACTTATCAGTGACACTAAAGTCCTTAAACACTCCAATCCCCACACCTGCCGTTATGGCAGCGCCCATGGAGGTAGCTTCTTCAAGGTAGTTGGGTTTCAGGATCTTTAAGCCATACACATCGGCCAGTATCTGTCTCCATACCCTGCCCTTGGCCCCCCCTCCGATTACTATCATTTCCTTAATATCCTCATGCTCTTTGAATATACCGAGGATAATGTTCAGATTCATTGTAACCCCTTCGAGGACCGCCCGGAAAAGATCTTCCCTCTTATGTTCCATGGTAAGCCCAATAAACCCTCCCCGGGCATTGGGGTTCCACCTGGGACTTCTTTCCCCCATAAGATACGGCAGGTATATAAGCCCTCTGGCTCCCACAGGAGACTTTTCAACTGCCTGATTTATAATATCATAAGGGCTGACTCCTTTTTCCTCAGCCTGCAGGCATTCTATTTTACAGATCTCGTTCTTTAACCAGCTGTATGAGCCGCCGGCAGCCTGCATGGTTCCACAGGGGGATATCTTACCCGGGATTATATGAGCCCAGTTGAAAGTCCTCATCTTTTCATCAAAAATAGGTTTGTCGGTGGTAATAGCTATCCATGATGAGGACCCTATATAGTTGTAAGCTATCCCTTCTTCGACGCATCCGGCTCCCACCGCCGAACACAGGCCGTCGCCGCCTCCACATACCACTGCAGTTTTTGTGCTCAGACCGATCTCATCGGCAACCTTACTGCTGACATTTCCCACCACATAGGTTGATTCTTTGAGAACCGGCAGTTTATCGCCGTCAATTCCCGATGCATCGATAATATCATCCGACCATTCAAAGGTGTTAAGATCCAGAGCATTGGTACCCGATGCATCGGAATATTCTGTAACAAATTGACCGGTGAGTTTATAGATAATATAATCCTTTGCATTAAGCATTTTGTATGTATTCCTGTATATTTCCGGCTCATGATTCTTAACCCACATCAGCTTTTCAATGCTATATGAGGCGCTGGGTCTGTGTCCCGTAATTCTGTAAAATTCTTGGCTGCCGATCTTTTCTTTTATGGCCCCGGCTTCCTGTACAGCCCGCATATCAGCCCATATGATGGCATCTCTCAAAGGCACCCCATTTTTATCGACACATAAACAGCCCATCATCTGGCCGCTGAAGGAAACAGCCAGCACATCCTCCTTATTGATCCCCTCCATAATATTCCTGGTGGTCACACATACAGCCTCCCACCAGTCTNNGCATATGCCGGGTCGAATCACAGACCGCGGTCCACCAGTCTTCCGGATTCTGTTCAGCCCAGTTCTGATTGAAATAACGGGTGTCGTAAGAATATACGGCGCTCTTGACCAACTGTCCTTCGGTAGTATATAGGGTCGCTTTGTTACCGGAAGTTCCAAGATCATGTGCCAACAAATACTTTGGCATAATCATTCACCCCCGTATATTTAACTCCCCATAGAATCCCGGGAAGTAACTAATTCTTCCATTTGGGGTTATCAATAACGGCAACTTTTCCGTCTTCCTCCACTACAAGCTTTCTGAAGCCTTTTTCCTCAATAGTTCCGTAATCATGCCCTGCATCAGCCCGGAATGCAAAAAACATAACAAAAGGTTCACTACCGGTATTTATACTTCTATGAGCATATCCCGCCGGTACGTATACAGCCTTTCCGGGTGCCAACTCACAAGCGGTCCAGTCACCTTCAGTATTTTCCATCAGCAGATATCCCCGTCCACTCAAACAGTAATATATTTCTGCGGTATCCAGAATCTCGTGAAAATGTCCCTTTGTCATAAAATACTCGCGTCCTACCTTGCCGGGATATATAACGGTGGTTCCAAAGGCTATATCTCCCGGTGTCCGGGGTATATCCAGCTCATAAAACTCGTAAACCAACGGATCCCCTTCTTTTACGAGTTGATGATATGCTTCATCATCAAAGTACATATTTTTCATATCGGAAAGATATCTTCTGGAGGATTCTTTACTGTCCGATAAGCCTGAATGAATATCAAAATCTATCACAAACGGACTTAAAACGTTAAATTTCTGTTCCCCCGCCATAATTATCACCGTCTTTCATAATGATATTTTAACATATGAAACTTTATTATTCTATTACCTTATGGTGTGGGCAATCCGTTCCAGCCTGCCAAAGGTCTGAGGATCAATTTTTATATGAAAAACCTCTTCAATGACCAGTGTCCAACCATATATAAAGTATATCCATCCATCTTCAACATGCAGATTTCTTTCCCGTTTCTGAGCATTTGCCTGGTGAAGAAACTTCAGATCCCCCCTGTAGTTCAGCTCCCAAACAAGGCTGTTTGGCGGGAACATACTGCCATCCATCAAAGGCGAGCCCGGACGATCCTTTCCCATACCGGTAGCATTAACAATGAGGGAATAGGGCTTTAATGTTTTTAGCACTTCGTCATTCTGTCCTGGCTGAGAACACAGATGGTATTCCATTTTAACCCTTGGGTTCATTCCGTCAAGTTTTTCTCTTGCAGAATCAAGCCTTGGTTTACTTCTGTTGGTTATTATTATTTTCGAAGGCACATTATCCCCGTGCTCTTCCCTCATAAGGTACGAACTTATCGCAAGTGCACTTCCCCCTGCCCCCATGATCATTACCTCGCCACCGTGATCTTTCCAGTAATTTTTCGGAATAAAGGCCTGCATCGCAAAGCCGCTTGATATGGGATCCTTGGCATGCCCTTCTAGCCTGCCATGCTTTTTAGAAATTGAGGACAGTTCACCAAACTTAACGGCATATGGATCCAGGTATTCAAACATATCCCTGGC
>LSQX01397952.1_pt1 | contig 11784 bp, 9 predicted proteins | sample 654561 | NCBI WGS metagenome assembly LSQX01 (sample SAMN04489861, study PRJNA283612) | anaerobic digester metagenome | isolation source: 4 biogas reactors fed with cattle manure at either 37C or 55C with and... | place: Denmark: Kongens Lyngby | collected 2014 | reverse complement strand
GTGGACTCTGTTGCAGTTGATAAACCAGGTGTGAAATACAGCGAAAATGCAGAGAATGTCAAGATATTTGTTTATTAGCCTGCTGCTGTTTTCTTGTAGTGGCTTATGGTCACAGGAAATAACGAAGAATTTTCTGCGAGGCACTATTTCAAGGCCTCAGGGCATCAGTGTGGGTGTTAACCTTGCCGGTCCAATCAATAAGATTATTGATGGCGACAGAACAGGCTTTTCGCTAATTAGCCGCTTTAATCTTACTGATATCATACTGTTCAAAGCTGAAGCCGGTTATGAGAATGTAAGCTTTGAGAAGGACAGTTATCACTACAATTCGAACGGTTCCTTTATTAAGCTTGGACTGGAAAGGGATATCCTGCCCAAAAAGGAAGAAGGCTCCAGAGATAATATTCTGGTTGGTCTTCACTACGGCTTCGCCCTGCAAGAGCAGGGCTCTGACTATTTCCTGATTGAAAACGGCTATTGGAACAACTATTCAGGACGTATTGGATCCAACACGCTTAAAAGTCACTGGCTGGAATTGTCTGTAGGTCCCAGAGCAGAGGTCTTCAAAAACTTCTACATGAACTGGAACCTTCATTTGAGGCTCTCAATAGCAGACAGCAATACTTCCTTGCTGGAGCCTTATATTGTGCCCGGTTTTGGTGCCGGTGACAAGAATTTCGTACTAGGGTTTTCTTACACTATAGAGTATCTGATCCCTTGGAAAAAGTAGTAATAAGGCACTTTTAAGTACTTAAAAGAACCTTCCTGATTGTCTCCACTACTCCATTGTTGTTATTGTCATATTCGGTAACAAAACGCGCAACTTTCAGCAGGTCAGGATGGGAGTTCTTCATTGCATAACTAAGACCTGATTCCTGCAACATCTCGTAGTCGTTTAGGTAATCTCCAAAGGCCATAGTCTCTTCCTTTGCTATTCCAAGTTTTTCCTGTGCCCTGCGTATTGCATCCCCTTTGCTGGCTCCCATATTGCTGATATCAAGCCATTCGGGACCGGAAACTGTTACTTTATAATTATTGGAAAATTCTGCAAAAGCCTTGGCACTGTTAATCTCGGAACCTATGCTGTCGTATATGGCAATCTTCACGATCTCATCTTCTACTAGGGTGAGGTCTTCGATTATCTCAAGACGGTGGTAATATTTTCTTACCTCCTTCAGCAGTTTAGGATCGTCATTTTCAACATAGGCAGAACGACGACCGCACACTACCATCTCTATACCTTCTACTTCACGGGACTTTGCTACAACTTTACTAAGCAATTGCTTGTCAAGTTCGTTGATATATACATCACGTCCCTTGTACCTTACTATGGTTCCGTTTTCTGCAATAAACAGGGTGTCGTCCTTGATGTTAGCAAACTCTTCTTCAAGATTGTAAACCTGTCTTCCGCTGGCAACCGCAAATATTATCCCTCTCTCAACCAATTGCTGATGAACTTCCCAAAAGGAAGGATGTATCTCCTTGGTGTCACTCAGCAATGTCCCGTCCATGTCGGTAATTACCAGTTTTATCATAAGCACTAATCTATATAACGTTTTAGTATGTCCTGATATGCATCTATGCGTCGGTCACGTAAAAAAGGCCACATACGACGCACAGCCTCAGTTTTCTTTATGTCTATGTCAACAACTAGGTTCACTTCTTCCTCTCCGGCCCTGACAATTAGTTCTCCCTGTGGTCCTGCAACAAAGCTGTTACCCCAGAAAGTGATTCCCCCTGTATGACCTGACGGATCGGGTTCATAACCTACACGGTTGACTGCTATAACAGGTAATCCGTTATGAACGGCATGCCCTCTTTGAGAGAGCACCCAGGCTTCCTTCTGACGTTGTTTTTCGTCTTCTGGGTCACTGCTTTCGTAACCAATGGCAGTTGGATATATTAACATATCAGCCCCGGCCAGAGCCATCAACCGTGCTGCTTCCGGATACCATTGATCCCAGCATACAAGTACTCCCAGGCGGCCAACAGAGGTGTCTATTGGTTTAAAGCCCAGATCGCCCGGGGTGAAGTAAAACTTCTCATAGTAGGCTGGGTCATCCGGAATATGCATTTTGCGATATTTGCCGGCTACCGAACCGTCTTTTTCGAATACAACAGAGGTATTGTGATAAAGTCCTGCAGCACGCTTTTCAAAAAGAGAGCTTACTATTACTACTCCATGCTTTTGGGCAAGATCAGAAAATTTCGTACATGAGGGCCCCGGAATGGTCTCTGCCAGTTCGAAGATATCAGGGTTCTCAGTCTGACAGAAATAAACTGAATTGTGCAATTCCTGCAATACTATCAGTTCGGCTCCCTCATCCGCTACCTTGGCTATGTTTTGTTCCAGCTTTGCGATGTTGGCTTGTACATCTGCGCTGTTGCTTTGTTGGATAAGTGCTACTTTCATTTTTACATCTTTATTAAGATAACACCCCTTCAGGCAGCTGCATTGTTACACAATGCAGCGAACCATGTTGCTTAATCAATGCCCTGCAGTCAACTCCTATGACTTCACGACCAGGAAAGGCTTCCCTCAACACTTTTATCGCATCAGAGTCCTTTCTGCTGTTGTAAGTTGGCACCAGTACAGCTCCGTTAATAATCAGAAAATTGGCGTAGGTCGCAGGAAGACGTTCACCTTCCTCAATGATAGTGTCTGCCATAGGCAGAGCATATAGCCTGTATGGTTTCCCGCTTGCTGTCCTAAAGTTCATTAGCTGCTCTTCCATTGCTTTTAGTGCCTCATAGTGCTCATCCTCCGTATCTGTGCATTGCACGTAGGCAATAGTATCAGGACTGCAAAAACGTGCTAGGGTATCTATATGGCTGTCTGTATCATCTCCTGAGAGATAGCCATGATCTAACCAGAGTACTCTATCAAGTCCCAGAACATCCTTTAGATAGGCTTCTATTTCAGCCTTCCCCCATCCACCGTTTCGATTGGGTGAAAGCAGACATTCTGTGGTTGTCAGCAGGGTGCCCTTTCCGTCACTTTCAAGGGAACCGCCTTCTAGAACAAAGTTGAGGTAGTTATTATACTCAACGTCTGTTGTAAACAATCCCTGCCTGAATAATTCCCTGTTGATCAGGTTATCCATGTCGGCAGCAAACTTGAGTCCCCAGCCATTAAACTTGAAGTCAAGTGCTTTCATTTGCCCCTGATCTTCTATAAATATTGGACCGAAATCCCTGGCCCATGTATCATTTGTAGGAACTACCAACATCCTTACATTGTCTGGGAAATCACTTCTAAGTCCGGCTGCTGTAATGTCACTGTCAACAAGTAATATTACTTCTTCAAACTTCGCAATAGCCCTTACTAAGTTCCTAAAACAAGCCCTTACCTCAGTAAGCATATAGTTCCAGTCACTCTCGGGATGAGGCCATACTATGAGCACGGCACTCTGACGTGTCCATTCGGGCAGGAAAACCTTTGTGTTATTCATTTAAATCTGATTGCAAATAGTCCTTTGCTTCCAGAAATGCAGTCTCCATCTTGATCATCTTATCAATCAGGAAATACATCATTTCAGGCCACAGTTCCTTGTTCAGGATATCTCCTTCTCTTTCAACATACACTCGGCACACAATCTCTCCTGTAGCTTTCTCATAGGCAAAGTCCCATATCAGGCTTTCACCAAAGGCCTCTTCGAAGATAGTTTTTGCTGCCTCCAGCTTTTCGTAAAGCTGGAGCCTTCTCTCTTCCTTCCTGTGGTTGATCTCCAGTGCCACAATGGCCTTTTGCCTGTCAACATCAAAACGCAGATCCAGACCCTTGATTCCTGTGTTGTCAAAGATCCAGTACTTCTTCCTTCCCTTTTGTCCGGGAAGACGTCGTGTTCTGTTGTTTAGCTTCTGCCAGAATTCGAGACGGACAGCCTTGATTTCCTCCTTATTATACATTTCGAAAGTAAAAAGCGGGATCATTAATTGTCGGCCTTCTTCTTCGGCCGGGTAACGATCAGAAGATAGATCAGGTAACCACATCCGAAACCCATTAACCCGATGCTTATTCTTTCCATCAGAACCGAGGGACTGTGTATCATGCCAAACCCTGCAATAATACAGAATACTGATGTGATTGCCAAATACTTCCTCATATGCTAGAAACTGTAAGTTATACTAAATAACAAACGATGGTTGTCAAAGTTCTCTACATTGATGGGAACTCCAAATTTGTTGTATTTATCCTCTGCATTTGCATTAAGATCTCCATTACCACCCCATCCTGCAGTGATCCACATATATTCAAAGGCAGCACTGAGGTTCTTATGCAGATTATACGTGATACGTGGGGCAACCATCAAGATGTCCTTTATTTCTGAATCACGGGAAAAGTCTTTTAGCACTTCGTCAATCTTATCTTCTGTGCCTAGTGCTTTCAGGTAGCCGGCAAACAAGCCTGATGACCATTTCCCATGGGTTGTGCTCAGATCAGCCCAAAGGCCTGCCACTGGCAGTCCTTTGTATTCATAATCAGGATTTTCTTCTGTTCCCTTATTTATTCTTCCAACTCCACCGGGCATTACCATTTCTGTCAGGTTATCACCGTACAATGCTGCCATTCGATATTCCAGGCCATCGGTTTTGTATCGTAGCGAGGCCTGAAAATGGAAGGCATCCATAGTAAGTTTTTCGTTGTTTGGATCAAACTTATCAGGTAAGGGCAGTTGTTTATATCCGGCAGTAAGATATGCCTTCAGGGCACCCTGACCGCCCATTTCTGTCTGAAGAACAAATTCAGGTATGCCCCTGTCATTATTGTCTCCGTAGAATTCGGTACTACGTGAGTTGTTCTGTCTTAGAATGGTAGCTGAGATGTTGAATCCGGGAGTCAACTGCCAGGCAAAGCGCAGTTGAGGATTTCGTGCAAGTGGGTGCATTGGAAGACCAGTTACCTGGTTGATAGTCTTAGGGCTTGCATCCCCAATATGTAGGGGGTGAAATGATTGACCTGCGAGCAGGGTAAATTTGTTGTAGCTTAGACTCAGATATGCATGCCTTAACCTGAAATCAGAGTCGCTTGCGCGGTCATCACCAAGAAAGTCAGCCTCAATAAGTCCGGAAACTGAAATACCATTGAAAGTGGGGCCTTTGATATGAAGACCAAAACGTGAGTGTGAGGCATCCATGTCGAAGCTTCCACGTTCGTTGAGATCCTCTCCGTGTTCATTCATATTCAGGGGTGCGGGGTAGAGATAGATGCTATTATTTCGGGTCTGCTTGCTGGTTCGGCTATTGTAGGCTGCATTTACCGATACGAAGCCGTGAAAGCTAACCTCGATTGGTTTCTCTTCCTGGGCAATGATGCTCCCACTGATGAGGGAAGCTGCAAAAATAAGGTAAAGATTCTTCATGTGAGTCTGTTTGATTCTGCCTGTTTTTTAGGAAAGTGCAAAAGAATAAATTATTTGCCAATTATTCAAATTCATAGATATGAATGGGGAATTACCAATAAATCAATATAAACCCTATTGAAATTATACCGGTTCATTCGGCCTTTTTTCGTATTATTGCTTCCGTTTTGGAGTTTAATAAGCTCTACCCCCACATTAGTACTATAATAAATACTTGAAAATGCCAAAACGGAACGACATCCACAAAATCCTCATTATTGGTTCAGGCCCCATCGTCATTGGACAGGCATGTGAATTTGACTATTCTGGTACTCAGGCATGTAAGGCCCTTAGAAAACTTGGTTACGAAATTGTATTGGTCAACAGCAATCCGGCTACAATTATGACAGACCCGGAGATGGCAGACTTTACTTATATCGAACCACTGAACGAATACTCACTAACTGAAATTATCAAAAAGGAGAGGCCTGACGCCCTGCTTCCTAATCTGGGAGGGCAAACTGCGCTAAATCTGTCCCTTGAATTGGCAAACAAAGGAATCCTTGACCAATACAATGTCAAGGTTATAGGAGTTAACCTCAAAGCCATTGAAAAAGGGGAGGATAGGATTGAGTTCAAGAAGTCCATGGAGGCTCTTGGTATTGAGATGGCAAGAAGTGCTGCTGTACATTCAGTGGAAGATGCTGAGAAGGTGGCTGCCGAACTCGGTTACCCTGTAGTTATCCGCCCTGCCTACACTATGGGTGGTACTGGAGGCGGTCTGGTTTATAATATCGAGGAACTCAGGGTTGTTGCCGCAAGAGGTATTGCCGCGAGTATGATAGGACAGATCCTTGTTGAAGAATCTGTTCTGGGATGGGAAGAACTGGAACTTGAAGTTGTAAGGGATAGCAAGAACCAGATGATTACAGTGTGTTTCATCGAGAATGTAGACCCGGTTGGGGTTCACACAGGTGACTCATTCTGTACAGCACCTATGCTTACTATCACTGAGGAATTGCAGAGAAAGCTTCAGGTAGATTCATACAAGATAGTTGAAAGCATTGGTGTTATAGGTGGTACCAACGTTCAGTGGGCCCATGATCCAAAAACAGGTAGGTGTGTTGTAATTGAAATTAACCCCCGTACTTCAAGGTCCTCAGCTCTTGCTTCTAAGGCCACCGGATTCCCCATTGCTCTTATTTCAGCGATGCTTGCTTCGGGTGTTACACTTGACGAACTGCCATATTGGAAGGGTGGCTCTCTTGACAAGTATCAACCAGGTGGTGATTATGTAGTTGTAAAATTTGCGAAATGGGCCTTTGAGAAGTTTGATGGTCTCCAGGACAAACTTGGCACCCAGATGCATGCTGTAGGTGAGGTTATGAGCATTGGCAAGACTTACAAGGAGGCTTTGCAAAAGGCCATCCGGTCGCTTGAAGCCGGAAGGTTTGGACTTGGATTCTCAAAGCACTTTAATGACATGTCTCTCGATGAGCTGATGAGACAGCTTGAATATCCTACCAGTGAGCGTCAGTTTGTTATGTACGAAGCCCTGCGGAAAGGTGCTGATATAGATGTTCTGCAAAAAAAGACCATGATCAAAAGATGGTTTATTGAGCAGATGAAGGAACTTGTTGACCTTGAAGAAGAAATTATAAAATACAGTGGTGACAATCTGCCTGCTGAACTGCTGCACAGGGCAAAACTGGATGGTTTCTCTGACAGATATCTGGGCAGGTTGCTTCAGATTTCAGAAGATGAGATCAGAGAACGCAGAATAAAACTAGGCATCGAGGAGGCTTGGGAACCTGTTCCTGTTAGTGGGGTTGAAGATGCAGCTTACTATTATTCTACTTATAATGCTCCAGATAAGGTCGAAACCAAAGACGAAAAGAAGATAATGGTGCTCGGTGGCGGTCCAAACAGGATAGGTCAGGGAATTGAGTTTGACTACTGCTGCGTCCATGCTGCCTTTGCTATTCGGGAGGCTGGTTACAGTTCGATAATGGTAAACTGCAATCCTGAGACTGTATCGACTGACTATGATACCTCGGATAAGCTGTATTTCGAACCTCTGACAGTTGAAGATGTCCTGAGTATATACAAAAAGGAACAACCGGCAGGACTGATTTGTCAGTTTGGTGGTCAGACTCCTCTCAATATAGCTGCCGAACTGGAGGCTAATGGTGTTAAGATTATTGGTACATCTCCCGATACAATCGATCTTGCAGAAGATAGGGATCGCTTCAGGGAAATGATGGTTAAGCTAAATATTCCTCAGCCTGCCTCAGGTATGGCTCATAATGTAACTCAAGCTCTGGAAATTGCAGCTACCATAGGTTATCCTCTGATGGTAAGACCTTCTTACGTGCTTGGTGGAAGGGGTATGAGAATTGTTCAGGACGAAGAAAGTCTCCTTCAATATGTGAAGGCAGCTGCAGAGGAAGTTTCACCCGACAGACCACTGCTTATTGACAAGTTCCTTGTTGACGCTATAGAAGCCGAAGCTGATGCTATCTGTGACGGCAATGATGCCTTTGTTCCCGCAGTAATGCAACACATTGAGTATGCAGGTATTCACTCCGGAGACTCTGCCTGCGTGATTCCACCGGTGCAGATTACTGAGGAGCAGGTTAAGACTATTGAAGAATATACCCGTCGCATAGCAATAGAGATGAAGGTTGTGGGATTGATGAATATCCAGTATGCAATTTATGATGGCGAAGTTTATATCCTGGAGGCTAATCCAAGGGCTTCGCGTACTGTTCCTTTAGTATCAAAGGTGTGCAACATACCAATGGCCAAGATTGCAACCCAAATCATGCTTGGCAAGAGGTTGGGTGATTTCAACCTAAAGAAGCCCAGGTTTACCCACTTTGGAGTTAAGGAAGCCGTATTGCCATTTAATATGTTTCCTGATGTAGATCCGGTTCTTGGCCCTGAAATGCGCTCAACAGGTGAGGTTCTCGGACTTGCGGACACATTCGGAATGGCTTTCTTTAAGTCTCAGGAAGCTACAAAGCTTAAGCTGCCAGTAAGCGGTAATGTGCTGATTACTATTGCCGACAGGGACAAGAAGGATATTGTTGAGGTAGCAAAGGCTTTTAGAGATATGGGCTTCACGATTATTGCCACAAAGGGAACCAAGGTCTTCCTTCAGGAGCATGGCGTTGAATCAGAGGAGGTTCTCAAGGTTCATGAAGGTCGCCCCAATATTGTTGACCTGATGAAGAACGGTGAGATTAGCCTTGTTATCAATACTCCTGCAGGAAAGCAGAGTGAACACGATGACTCCTATATCCGCAAGAGTGCTATAAGGAACAATATCCTGTATATCACAACCACGGCAGCTGCCAGAGCTGCTACCGAAGGTATTAAGGAACGTAGGCATGCTAACTACAGTGTCAAATCATTGCAGGAGTATCACAGGGGGATAGAGCTATAGGCAGGATTAGTCACTAATTCCAAGGATCATTACTATTATTGTGGTCTGCTACCAAATCACTGATTTAAACCCTGAGGCTCAATATAGGGGGTAATTAAAATATAAGGGGCAGGTGAATCACTTCAGATTTCCCTGCCCTTTACCTATTCAAAGTGTTATTTGTTTCGGTAGCCTATTCTGAGATTAAGGACTTGAGAGATGAGTTCAGTCAACCCGATTTAGCTATATTATCTGATCAGCTTAGTCCAGGTTGAATGTTACACCGATTGTGTATGGATAGAGTTCAGGTCCCTTACCCTCCTTGAAAAGTGATTGTGGAGAATAACTGGCATAGATTCCAAAGTCCTTGAATCCTGCTCTTACAAAACAGTCATACCTGAAACCACGCAAGCCAAAATCATCTGTTTTCCTTTGTTTTTCTTTATCCCTGTCTTCTTTGAACACAACCTTTGTGTATGAATGCAGACGGATACTTCCTTCTACACCTGCGCTAATATAGAACTTATCATAGTTATTGGGTATCTGCAGTTCAAGGGCAACAGGTACAGCCAGTGTTATATTGGTGAGTTTTGATTTCCTGATTCTTGCTTCATCGCTTAATTGGGGAAACCATGCACGGGAGCCTTCATCAACTTCTGTGATGTTTGAGAGGTTAAAGCGGTAATTGTTAAACTTAACACCTAGTGCTGTTGACAAGCCAAAATTGCGTCCGATAAGGCGCATTCCTTGCTGAAAAGGGTAGATGCCCACTTCAACCGATTTTTCATGTACCCTGTTCATGAATGAGTATTCCTCTGGCAGGTCTTCACTCCATTTGCTATCTAGGTATCCGTTAATCCCAAGGGTAAAAGCAGCCAAATGAGGTTCGAAACCTGACCTTCTGTAGCTCCATGAATATCTGTAGTGCTTCGTGTCTTCATCTTTGTCATTTTCAACCATCTCAGGACCAATCTTGACAGCAGGCTTGTTGTAGTTCTTGTCTGTCCTTGAACTGTCACGTTCTACTGCTTCTACTTCATTTTCCCAGATACTCTCTTCCTGTTCTGAATCTGGATTTATGATTTTACCGTTCTTGTCCAGATAGACATCATCATTGCCAAGGCTGGCAAGGGCAAGCCCGTTGTCAAACTCACCAATGAAATCGTAGATGGGAGGTACTACTATATTCCCATATTCATTAATAAAACCTAATTTCCTGTTCTTTGATACTTTGGCAAGTCCATCTTCGAAGTCCCATATCATATCATACTCTGCCGGGCAGACAAGACCCCTGTCTACATGATATAGTCCCATTCTAAGGTCCTTTAGGACCTTGACATACATTTTATCGTTCAGGTCAAAGATCTGGTCGTATTTGCATGGAATTATCACTTTCCCTGATGTATCTATAAGTCCTACATGTCCATCTTTCAGAACCCTGAAGTAACCTGGTTTCATTTCCCAGACTCTCTCCCATCCTTCACTTGTTGACGAGCTCTCCTGAGCCAATATGGCAGGGACTGCCATGGACAGCATTATCATGAGTATTTTAAGTGTTTTCATAGTGTGGGATTGTTTATAATCAGTAATTAATTAAAGCTATTCCTACATTCCAGGGACATAATTCCGGACCCTGACCCTTTTGAAACAATGGTGTAAAATCGTAGTTGAAAAACATCTTTATCCATTTGTACCCGGTCCTTACGGTCAGACCGTACTTGAAGGAATTAAGATTCAGGTCGTCACGAAACTTTTCCTTTTCTTTGCTGTCACCATCGTCATAAACCACCTTGGTGTGGGAACCCAGTCTGAATGCTCCGTAAACACCCCCACTTACAAAGAAATCTCTATTATTGCCGGGAAACTGTGTTTCAAGCAGCAGAGGAACAGTAAGGTAGGTGCTTGTAAGCTTACTTTTCTTTATCTCCCTGTCAGATTCTTTATATGATGTGTTCCCGTCTTGATCGCGAATTAACAGGTAATCTGATGCCAGACGATAATTGTTGAAGGTCAGTCCCAGACCTGTTACGATACCAATGTTGTCATTGCTTCCACCAAGTCCGATACAATGTTGAATCAGGTTTAGACCTACGTATGCTGATTTGCCTACTCTGAGATCCATAAACCTGCCATTATCAGGTAGTGAGGTGTCAAAGGCAGATGAGAAGAAATTTGTAATTCCAAGGTCCAGCCCTGCCCAGTGACCTTTAAACTCATCAACCGGCTTTTCTGTGATTATTAATTCAGTACGTCCGTCTCTGGTTTCACCATAAAAAGAGTATTTCTTTCTGCCGGCACAAAGATGCCCTTCACTTGTAGTCTTAGTTGAGCTTTCTCCTTCGGATTCTTTACCTGATTCAAAGATGGTGATTCTCTTAATCACTTTTTCGTTGTCCTCTTCTGCATATGCAGATAACGGATTTGTTAGGAAGACTGCTGAGGTACCTGCGCAAAGCAGTAAGGCTTGTCTGATTGTTGATCTATTTTTCATCGTTTTTCTGTGCTTGTTTTTGCATAGGACTGCTGGCCCTTCCAAAAGTTACAGGTAAATACAGTTTTTTTCAAAATGCAGCATTTTTGACCATCTGAACCTTTTGCAAGGACCGGAGGTTTTATATTCGAAAGATTGCGACTAAAAGATGAAAGGATAAATTATGGAACTTGGAATAGACAGCTTTGCAGCGGTAACGGTTACAAGTGAAGAGAGACGTGCTGTTGAAAGCCGTCAGGCTATAAATGAGTTGCTTGACAGAATTGAACTTGCTGATAAGGTTGGGCTCGATTATTTTGGCGTGGGTGAACACCACCGAGAAGAATATCTTGACTCAGCTCAGGTCGTAATTCTGGCTGCTGCTGCAGCCAGAACCCAAAAGATAAGGTTGAGCAGTGCTGTTACAGTGCTTAGTGCCGATGATCCGGTCAGGGTATTTCAGGAATATGCGACGCTAGACCTCGTGTCTGGCGGACGTGCTGAGATAGAGGTGGGTCGTGGTTCTTTTATAGATGCCTTCCCAC
>LSQX01170942.1_pt1 | contig 11784 bp, 12 predicted proteins | sample 654561 | NCBI WGS metagenome assembly LSQX01 (sample SAMN04489861, study PRJNA283612) | anaerobic digester metagenome | isolation source: 4 biogas reactors fed with cattle manure at either 37C or 55C with and... | place: Denmark: Kongens Lyngby | collected 2014 | reverse complement strand
AGTCAGGTCCACGTTAGTGCGGCCCTTCGTATGTTGCGGACGTCTGCTCGCTGGTGATGTGCGCTGCCTGTGCGGTACGGGAGAGGAGAGTGTGCACGCCCTGCGGATGGAGGCATCACGAGGGCGGTTGTGCCGCGGTCCGGTGACCGCACGAACGGCCCTGCGGTGTAGGGGAGAGGTGTGCGTGTGTGGAGGCGCTCCTCCTCAGTCGCGTAGCTCAGCCTGCGGGTTGCGCGTCGTGTGCGCGGGCCACAGATGCGGAGGCGACGCAGGCACCGACGTAGCTTCCAGCACCAAGTCCACGATCGTGCGGCCCTTCGTGTACTGCGGACGTCTGCTCGCTGGTGATATGCGCTTCCTGTGCGATACGGGAGGGGAGAGTGGGCACACCCTGCGGATGGATGCATCGCGAGGGCGGTTGTGCCTGCGGTCTGGTGGCCGCAGAGACGGCACTGAGGCCACGGTTTGTGGTGACACGTTCTGCGGCGGCTCGGCGTGTGCCGCGTCGGAGCCGTGCGTGCGGGATGCAGATACATGATGGCGTGGTCGAGACGTGTGACCTGCAGGTCGTGTGGCGATGCTGCATGCGCCATGTGGCACCGTCATATTGCTGGTAGCTGTGTGAGGCGTGGTGGGGAGGAGACGTGCGCCGGCGCGATATGGAGGCACCTGTGTTCCCGCCGGATGCAGGGCGGGCTGAGCCGCTTGCTTTGCAGTGAGCATCGAGATGCGGGGCAAGCCGCTTGTGCGTAGCTGCAGGTTCATCTGCCGTCAGCAGCCCACATATCTATTCGGAGATAGGGGGGATGGGGCTGCCGTTTTTGCCTCGCCTGCACGAAATAAGAGGGAGGCGCTGGAGGGAGATCACAGGGCGCATTTCCACAGGTGCACGACTATCTCCAGAGCTGGAAACACGATCTGCGTAGCGATGTACCGATGTAGCGACTGGGCGATGGGGCGGCATACCGGGCGTGAGCTGTGGATGGGAGCACCCGGCTTCCCAGGTGAGCAGTGCGAGGCGTGTCAACTGTGCGGTAGCTCGTCAGGAAGGCGCGTCTTATCCGTGAGGCGGGCCGGAAAGCCTGCCTCACGGTAGGTATCTGTGATGGCACATGCTGCATACGATACAGATATGGCGGTCATGCAGATCTGTACACTGCCCTATCCAGGCGCTCACAGCACGGTATAGTGGTACTACCTTCTGGATGGCCGCCAGAGTGCAATCTCGGCCGTCGGCAGGCTCAGTACACAAGCCTGACGCTGACCGTCGAGTTTATTTCGGTGTCCATTGTAGGGCTGATTGCATGGCCGTTGCCGTTGAAGGTCACCTTATAGCCGATGAGACTGCCCTGGTAGCCGCTGCCACCGTTGTAGGTGATAGGGCCGTTAGGGGCAAAAATAGTGCCCTTGGAATCCATACTCGCGCCGTTGAATTCGATGGCGGGCTTGTTCGACGCGGTACTGGCATGATAGGAGACCATGCTCATACCGTCCACGTATGGAGTGATTTTTTCGACGGCGCCACTGCCATTGGTAACAATCTTGCCGCTGACCACCAGTGTCACATTATCCATGACGACGCCGCCCTTGATGGTGACATCGCCATCTACTATGTGTATGCCCGGAGACAACGTCTTACCGTCCCAATCCTGGCTCTTGTCGTAGACGAACACGTTTAAGTCGGTTGAACCGACAAAATGCTGTCGGACGTCGCCAAAACCCCAGGCTCCCGATGGCGACCACCACGGCAGACCGATCGGATACGGATCGGGCCAGGTCGGCCAGTTTTCCGGTGTTATATGGAGGATGCCGCCGGTAGGTGCTAAAGATGGATTAGCATCCAGAAACCACCGATAGCGAAGCTGTCCATTAATAGTAAAATTTTTCCCTGCCCCTGATAATTCCACGCCGCCATTAGAGTGTATGTCGCCATCAACGCGGCCGCCGCCGCCCATTTCTACATCGCCTTTATTACTCTCGACCTCGCTATAGGCGAAGATAGCCGGCCACTGTCCGCCGCCTTCGCTCCTGACCGCCGTAGCACTTCGCTGGGTGTGCATATCGGTCAGGCCAGCGATGCGGGCGAAGGTGTACTGATCGTTGACATGAGCGGTCACCGTGATGGCGTGCTGGCCGTTTTGCAGTTTCCCGTAGTTGGGCACATCTCTGTCGAGAACGTAGAAAATCGCGTCAGAGTTAGGTGCGATACTGACAGTCGGCCACGAGTTGGCAGCGTTGTTAGCCGCAACCACATCGCTCAGGCGCGTCTTTGCCTCGTTCTGATTGGGTAGCTGATAAGCTGCCCCCAGCGCGGCGGCGTCAGCGACATCCTGCGCCCGCTGAGTGGCCACTGCCAGCCGCCCCAGGTCTATGGTAAGCGCGGCAACTCCCAGCAGTGCGACCAGACTGAGCGCCGCTGTTACCATGACTATTCCGCTGCGCGGCCCGTGCAGCCACATGATCTTCAGATGCGACAGGCGCCATCTATTTGTCCTGCCAGTAGTCTCCATATGCCTGCTCCCCCTCTAAACCGATTGTCCACTATCGCGTCTGTATACAAGTCACACTTACAACCGACTCTATCATAGCCAAAATAGTTCTATCCTCCATCAACGATTACTCAAAAATTGCTCAAAATTTGCCGGGAGTAGCTGATGCCAGGCGCCAGCGGCATTGTTGGCGAGCACCAAATCGGTCAGGCGCGTCTCCGCGGTGCCCTCCTCAGGCAGATGATATGCCGCCCCCCATCGCGACCAGACTCAGCGCCGCAGTCATCAGGACTATCCCTCTGCACCGCCTCTGCAGCCACATAATCTTCAAGTGCGACAGGCACCATCTATTTGTCCTGCCAGTAGTATCCATATGCCTGCTCCCCCCAGGTGTGCCTGTTAGATGTGCAGCAAATTGGTGACAACAACAAACAGCAACGATTTCCAGCCAAACTCTATCATAGCATCTCTTGCCCTGTCGCAACCCAATAATTGCCCAAGAAATCATCAGCTTGAGAAGTCGACGTGAATACTGCACAAGATAATCAAAGCAATCCGGTGATGATGCTATACACAACATGGCTTTTCGTCACACAGGAGAGATTCGCTGCATGCACTGTGAGGCCTGAGCGAGTTGCCAGCTGCTGCCGTCACGTACCGGAAGGCTGGCATGACAGACATCACCCCTCCGGCGGAAGACACACATGCGTATACGGGCGCATCGGGACGCAGGGGAAGTCGAGGAAAGCAGAACTGGATACTGCGTATGGCCAGCCGCTTTCAGCACGCGCAGGAAGGCTGGTATGACAGGCATCACCCCTCCGGCGGAAGACACACATGCGTATACGGGCGTATCGGGACGCAGGGGAGAGGTCGTATCTGAAAGGCGAGGTGCGACCCGGCAGGACGCGCCTCAGCAGCCACTCACCTGCTTCGTGCGGCTGCAAAGCCAAAGCAGGTGAGCGGGTAGCGTGTCGGACATGGCAGGCAACACAGGGCAGGACAGACTGCACAGGCAGTGCGTGATGCGGAATGCTCAGCCCGCCTGCGGATCGCCGCCGGTCTCGTCGGCTATCGAGTAGTCGCGAAGGTGGGGCAGAGGGTGCCCGCTGGGGCCATAGCCTTTCGTATCCGATGTGCGCGCAAGTGGCACGAAATCGTACTCCAACCCCGCAGCGGTTACCGTGTAGCGCACAAAGCCCAGCGTATCATCACCATCAGGCCAGCGGTGCCCCCACTGGGGAAACGCAGTCGAGGGGCTGATATCGAACTGTATGCCCCCGGCCAGATGGCGTTTGCGACAGTGCACATGGCCACTTAGCACCAGATCCGCACCGCTGGCACGGAAGATCTCCATCAGCCGCCGCCGCACCGCCAGATCCGGAGCGAAATACCAGTCATGATAGGTGTCCGCCTGCCCCGGGTCCCAATCCGGCTCATCCGGCCGCTCGATGAACGCCGCCGAGTGCATCATCCAGACATGATACTGCGACGGCTCAGCAGCCGCCAGCTCAGCCTGTGCCTCCAGCCACCGCCACAACGGCTCCTCTTCAGGCAGCCCGGAGCCGAGAATCATGTCGCAAAAGCCCGAAAATCGCACCTGCTTATGCACGAAACTCCAGCTCGAAGAGCCGAAAACTGCCTCGAAATGCTGGAGCTGCGCGGAAGTGATGTTCAGAGCACGATCGTCGCGATCAGTGCGGAAGCTGGGCCGATAGATGTGCTTGTTTCCGGTGTCCATGTTGCCGGGCACCACGTGATACGGAAAAGGCAGGTCGCCCAGATCCTCGCGCACCGCCTCCAGCTCATAGGTGTGTATGTTGCCATCGCGAGCTACATCCCCGCCGACCAGCAACAGATCAGGCGCCAACTCTACGATCTGGCCGCGGGCAGTCAGCCAGTTTTCGTTGTAGCCAGGATTGAAGCGAAACGATTTGGGTGAGCCGATGTGTATATCAGTGACATGGACGAAGCTCCACGGCTGCATGAGAGGCCTCCTGTAGACGGCACCAGTATATGCCGGCAAGATGAGCAGCTAAGACACTGTGTAGAGATAGTGGTAGTACAGCGCGGCCATAGTGCCCAGGAAAATCGGGATGGCATACGGCAGTCGCGCCCTCGGAGAGGAGTCCGCGATGTCAATCGGCACCCGCTGCGCCATCCGCATGTACAGCGAGCGCACCAGCGTCACCACACTGCGGGCCAGATAGCCGCGCCACAACGCCACCAGAATCGCCAGCACACCGCCGATCAGCGCGGTACCGATGAACGCATGGAGCAGAAACTGCGGCCCCAGCAGCGCTCCGATGGCAGCCAGCAGCTTGCTGTCACCAGCCCCCAGTATCCGCCCCAGGAGATTCGTGATGAACCACACCGCGACGCCCATCACCAGCCCCGCCAGCCCCAACAGCAGCCCATGCCAGCCTCCGCGCAGGGCAAACAGTACCAGACCCAGCAGCGCGAACGGAGCGGTCAAAGCGTTGAAAATCTTATGCCACCGCAAATCGGTATAGACGGCAACAGCCGCCACCAGTACGGTAGCCGCAACAGCAATCCACTCGACGATTCCGGTATCCATCGGCGCCGCAATTATAGCAGCGGCCACCTCCTGAGGCAAACCCGATCTTGCACCAGCACTGCCTGCGACACGACACAAGCAGCCAGAGCAAACTCACGCAACCACGGGAAACTCCACCCGCCATGCCGCAGATGACAGCTGCAAATGGTGGACTACCCGCGCCCGACAGCCTGTGTATCTCGCACGCGCATCGCGGCAAGACTGGCGCAGTCACCAGGCCGAGGCCACACGGCGAGACATCGCGCACCACACTGTGGCCGCAGGTGCCGCTGTAGCGCAGGTGATAAAGCGGCAGTACGGCCATACCCTCGGCCACACGTATCGCCTCACACTGCGGGCGCACGCCACACGCCGCGACCATGCGCTCACGTATCCACATCCCACACGCACGGCCCGATAGTCTCACGCTGCGAGTACATGTCAGGAGGTGGCGCGGCCTGCTGCCTGGCCTGATGGCACAGAAAACAGGAGGCGGGGGAGAGAGCGGGCGGCAGCTATGGCCACAGATCACGAGACGTGGCTGCACGCGTCATGCCGTCATCACCGTGCCGATGCGAGCGTTCGGGTGAGACCCGGCTACTCCGCCGGGCCGCACTGCAGCAGCGAGAAGCCGGTCTCTGCATCGTAGCGGCGGCTGGCCACCATGCCGGTCAGCTCGATCAGGATGACCTCCAGGATGTGCCATGTGTCTACACCGGTGCGGATGCAGCCGCACGTAGTGGACTGCCCACGTCCGGCGGCGGCGTGCATGTGCAGCACCGGTCGCCCCTGCTCATCGGGGAACAGTGTGCCCACCGCTGCCACTTCGTGTGTCCCGCACAGGGCGCTGACCATCGGCACCGCCGGCAGCACTTCTCCGTCTTCGGGGCCGACCACCAGGCGACTGCCATCGTCCGCTCCGCCGACCATAATCGCCATGCCACAGGTGACGCCGTGCTCGGCCGCGAACTGCTCCAGCACCTGAGGCATCTGCTCGCCATGCTCCAAACGCAGGGCGAACACGCGCCCCATCGCGCCCTCGGTGTACTGCATCTGCTCTCACCTCATCTATATATGTCCGCCATGCGCAGCGGCTATCATGCCATACGACGCTTCCAGGCGGCACATGTTTCCTGCGGCAGGTAGCGTTCCCCTGCATGGCGGGGGCACCTGTGCCTCCGCAGTCGCCCGACGTCTGCGCGATGCCCCACCGTGCCCTCCCAGCCGGTTGCGCATATCGGCCCAAATCAGCCATACTGGAGCATCACGGTGAACTCGCAACATAGATGGAGCAGACAGGAGATGATCATCATGTTCCGATTCGTGACAGTGCTTGCGATGCTGGCGGCGATGGTGATGGTGGTGGGCGCAGCCACGGCCGATGAGATAGTCTCGGTGTACGTGGACGGCAAGCGGGCCGACGTCAAGCCCGCGGCACGAGTGCGCAACGGCAAAAGCTACGCCCCGCTGCGGGATATCTCCGAGGCGCTGGGGGCTGATGTCGAGTGGCACGCGGCCAGCCAGACGGCGGCTATCTGCCGGGGCAACGCCTGCACGTCGGTCAGGCGCAGCGATGGTATAGTCGTAGACAATCAGATGCTGGTTCCGCTACGGCTTCTGGGCGAGGCGCTGGGGGCGAAGGTGCAGTGGGATCCGGGCCTGCGCGCAGTCATGATCAGCACGAAGTAGCGCGCCCGCACCGCATCGCCGGAGCAGTATACGGGTGCTGTCGGCTCAAGTCTGAGGGCATCATCGTCCGCAGCGCCAGCAGATGGCGGGCTCGCACGGTCAGGTGCGCCTCAGCTCAGTGACCTCGCCGACAGAGGACAGGCAGGCCCGGAAGCCTGCCCCACAACACCGGCGGCCTGTACGGTATCGCACATGTAGAGCGCACACACGATCTCCGCAGCCTCACACAGGCGACCGTGCGGACGGCCCTGTGGCCATCCGTGTGCGACCATACACACGATCTCCGCAGCCTCACACAGGTGCCCGCGTGGACGGCCCTGTGACGCCCTCATCACCATGCTCGAAGCGTGCCGCGTAGCCCCACACAGGCGACCGCGCGGACGGCCCTGTGGCCATGGTATGGGGTGACATGCTCTGCGGCGGCTCGGCGTGGCATGAGGGCCGTCGCATGGCGTATCGAGGCGCCATGATGCGGCCGCGACGTGTGGCGATACGTGAAGCATGGGGCGCTCGCAGTGGCGCAGGTGCTATGTGGGGTGCGGTGGGGGCATGAGAGCGTGCGATTGCAGCGTGAGACGCACGTACGGCTTACCTACCTCTTCCTGGCACGCGTCTATCGGTACGGCCTGCCTGCTCCTCTGACCCCTCTTCCGGAGGGCAGCCGGGGCGCAGCGCATGGCGTATCTCGCTACATGCAGTTCCCGTTGCCCTCTCCTCTCAGATGAGGGTAGGTAGGGCAGGGAGGTGTGGCCGGCAGAGCCGGCAGGAGGCAGAAGCCTGCCCCAGCCGGGCACATCTGCTCCGGCTAGATCCACAGCAGCCGCGCGTTGACTGCCACGATAACCGTGCTCAGAGACATGATCACCGCCCCCAACGCCGGGCTGACGATCACTCCGTAGCCCGCCAGTACGCCCGCAGCCAGGGGGATGCCGATCGCGTTGTAGGCAGTCGCCCAGATCAGGTTCTGCACCATCTTGCGCCAAGTCGCCTGCGATAGTGTCAGTAGATCGGCCCGGCTTCCGGCATGCTCAAAACAGCCCCAAGGATTACGCAAGCTTTCCACAAGACGGTTTTCATCAGCTGCTTGCAGGGTACAAATAGGCATAGGGCCCGCGCCAATCATCCCGTGGTGCCAATTGGGGTTTCGGAGGAGGGCGGTCAACATATGCGACCAGGAGGCATTTCTCACTATACCAGAGGGCTCATGGCACCAGGGAGCGAAGAATACCTGGTCGCCGCTGTAGTGCTGCTGATGCTCATGCTGGCTACATATCTGCTGATTAAGCGAGGTAGCGTCATCAACATAGTCGCCGGTGTGCTACTGGCCGTCACAGCCGCATTTTACGGACTGACCGGCGGCGATCTGTTCTGGTTAGGCGACGGGCCAGTAAGCCACTTTCTGGCCCGTGCACTGGCCTTCGTGGGCCTCGGTTAGGCCTACACTGCTCTGCAACGCTACGGCTTTATGCACCACCACACGCCTCACACGGTCGTGCAACCATGTCGGCACGGCCTTATGCCGTCGTTGCCCTATAGCATCACAGCCCGGGGCATCATAGCTTCCAACCGTGACCGGCCACTAGAGCATCAGGGCGCATCTGCCACTGTAGAACGCCGCCTGTCCGGAGCGACTACGTGCACCATCGGAGCATGATCGGATCGAACATAAAAGGCGAGGCGCCCTTTGGGGGGAAGGGCGCCTCTTCGCATAATAGAGTGATGCACTACACCTAAACGCTTCAGGTAGGAGAGGTAGTGGTTAATCACTCTACCATGACTTAGTGATAACAGCTGTGCACGCGCTGTAGGGTGGCAGTCATGGCCGCAGTCTACACTATCTACAACGATACTGTTCAGGCACAACCCCTAACGCTACCTGTGTTGTACTACACGCGGCATTGCTGCGTTATTTATGCCGTCTCCTGCGATACTGTCTGTGCACTGAGAATAGACGTTATACTACTCGCTACGCCATCGTTTTTGACAGACAACGTCGCGTCGCAGATATTTCACAGGTTGAACAACATCAGCTATCGTGAAAAGTCATCATCTATACATATTGTAAGACGTTCGGCATATGGTACACAATCCATGAAATCGTTTTAATCGTACCATCAACGCCTGTCATTTGCAAGGGTACTCTTGAGAAATGTAGGTTCTCCCCAAAGCTGCAATCCGGCTTCCTGCATTTGCCTGTCCTCAACTACAGTCCGCCCACATCGTAGCATCTCCCCGGTCACGGTTTCTGTAGTTACAAAACCGCGCGATATAGTGCGTGGCTTTCGCCTATCTGCTACTCAGACGCATCGATAGAGAGCTGTGCATCGCCACAGATGAACGGTGAAGGGGATATGGAATGATATCGCGCCCGGCGTCGCAGTCAGGGAGCATGATGTGCCAGCCACAAAAGCCATACCGCATGCTACTCTGCAGGGCAAAACTTGTACTGAGCTCTGCTACACGTACTGAGTTCTGTCACACGTGCTGGCCCTACTACACAGCACTGCCCTTGACACACATGCTGACCCTGCCATACAGCACAGGCCACAGTGATATATCGTTCGTCCTCTTTTTCGGGGCCAAGAGAGGGAGCACAGTGGGCTTAAAGCTTCACTTCTGCTGGACTAACTTGAGATACCACTAACCTACGTCGCGGGCGGCAGATGCAATTTGTGGCTGCGGAGGCCTCTCTGTGTCTCCTTGAGCTGAATCGGTGGCGCCGTTGCTCCATTGTGGCCGGATCCGTCAGCCCGTACAGAGCTATGATGCGCGCGTCCGTATAATATTCTACTGCGCCGACATCGAGGGCAGCTACGGCCAAGCCGCGCCCTACCCGTGCCATCACTGCCTGTCAGGTACCCCACATACTAGCAGGTGGATGAGGAAGCGACACGAAGTCAGGGGACGATACGCCGATACAGATGCCATGGAATCTCGGGGACACGCTCATACTGACTGACAAATTCTGGCATATCGTACAGCGGATGGCTGTACACCTGGATGAAGTCAGGGCGCCATGACAGCACATACTCGGCCACCCACTGCGGCTCGCGGCCAGAAGTGGCCGGATCCGTCAGACCGTGCAGGTCTATGATGCGCGCGTTCGAGTAGTATCCTACTGCGCCGACATCGAGGGCAGCCACGACAAGCCCCGCCCTGGGCCTCCAGCCACTTGCCCTGCTCGGTGAGCTGCTCGATGGATGCGACATGGAAGGCGATCTGCTCAGTACGAAAGCTATGCCACGTATCGGTTTGTAGTGCTGAGAACATGCCCAGGCCGCTGCCGATTAGCACTGTGGCTACTCCTGCAGCGAGAAATCCTCTGGCCATCTGTGCCGAGATCTGCAGTAGCGCCACAAGTCGCGCCAAAAGCGCCATCAGCAGCATGTACAGCGGGGCCACCGCAGGCACCAGGAAGCGGTACTGTGGCATCCAGTCGGCACCGACCAGCAATACGAAAACCACCCACGGCGCGGTAGCCAGAAGCGCCAGATGCACCAGCCGCTTCGCGCTGCAGCCGTTTTGCACCCCTGCACGCTCCGGCTCTGTTTCTTGTTGCTGTACAGAGTGAAGATTTGCGCTCGGCTGCTGGGCAGGCACGGCTTCCTGCTGCAGCAATGGCTCATCTGCTTGCCACTCTGCAGGGCCGGAGATGAGGCCCGGCTGCTTTTCAGGCCCCATCGGTCGCGCATCTGTCCACCATCCGGCCAACTGCACCAGCCCGTAGCCTATCGCCAGATAGCCCAGCGCACCACCCAGGTACTGCCAGATGAAGCGGTGCAGATACAGCACACCGCTGAGCTTTTGCTGCAGGCTCGCCGGTTCGACTTTGGCGTAAAACGGCAGGGGTAGAGGCTTGCCGAAGTACTGCAGGCGCCATAGCTCCAGCAGGCACAGAGCGAGCGCCACCAGCACCGGTCCACCCCAGGCTATCCTTCGCCCGGTAGCCTGCCGCCACATCAGCAGCGCCACCGGATACAGCGCGGCTAAAAGCAGCCCCTCCGGGCGTAGTAGAGGGGCGGCAAGTGAGGCAGACACCATCAGCCAGTGGCCCATGCGGCGTTCCGGGCGCAACATCAGATCCGTCGCCCCATGTTCGACATCAAACGCCCGCTGCNNCGCAACATCAGATCCGTCGCCCCATAGAGCCATATCAGCGTCACCAGCGCAATCGCTGCAGTTCCCAGCCCGTCAGTTGACCACAGTGCCAGTGGCGTACATGCACCGCACAGTACCGGCACTGGCCCGTATAGCTGCGGGACGACGCGCCTGGCGACGGTCGCCGACATCGCCACTGTGAGCGCGCCTAGCAGCAGGCTCAGCAACTTGGCTGCCGCCATAGTGTCTGCCCCCAGCCGCGTCAGGCCTGCCAGCATCAGAATCCACAGCAGGTTCGAGTAGCCCTCTGAAGGCCCTGCGCCGGGTGAAAACACCATGCCGTAGCCATCAGCGAGGTTGCGAGCATATCGGGCGCTGATATAGGTGTCATCTATGGTGAACTGCCACAAACGCGACACCATGCCGAAGAAGATCGCCAGGGACACGGCAATCCATGCGGCAGTCTTCCATGATGCACTAAGATGTGGCGAGCTGGCCATGAGATATATCTCAAGAAGTTGCTGGTGGCTGTTTCAGATACGATATCACTTGCTGCGATACTGGGCCGCGGATGGCGGATGCAACCGGTGACTGTGGAGCCGTCTCCGTTTCTTCCTCAGCAGTATCCGTCACGCCGTCGTGTTTTGCCGCCTCGGCCTGCTGTAGCTGGTGCAAGTGGGCGATGATGGCCGCGAAAACCCAAAAATAGATGCCAACAGTCCCGTCATACAGTGCTGAGCCGACCGCCAGTCCCGACACCATCACAAACATGGCGGCGGTCATGCCCAGGAGCAGGTAGTGATCTGCATCGGTTGGCGCGCTACGGACGGCTCTGATGCACGTGCGCACGGGTATCCACAGCAGCCACAGCCAGAAGAAAGAACCCGGCAGGCCGAGCTCCGTCAGTGCCCGTCCGAGTTCGTTTTCGATCCACTCAAGCTCGTGTGCGCC
>LSQX01320374.1_pt1 | contig 11786 bp, 9 predicted proteins | sample 654561 | NCBI WGS metagenome assembly LSQX01 (sample SAMN04489861, study PRJNA283612) | anaerobic digester metagenome | isolation source: 4 biogas reactors fed with cattle manure at either 37C or 55C with and... | place: Denmark: Kongens Lyngby | collected 2014 | reverse complement strand
ATATATGGAATATTGCCAGAATAGTTATATTCAAGCTGCTTTAATGTCTGGTATGCAAAATTCTCTCCCGCCTTGCCTGAACATCGAACTTTTGCGCCTTTTTCGTCTATTACAATAGAGTACCCTTCAGCGGGATACTTCGAGTCATACTCCACGGATGTATTCTCAAATATGCTTTTTCTAAAGAAAAGCTTGTAATCAGTGTGATACTCATTAGGTAGAGGGACAAGATTAATATGCATGACAATCCTCCAAATTTTTACATTAACATATATATTCTACCACAAAAATTTAATTATTGTCCTGTTAGCATAAAACGGCCTTTTTTCCAGGATTTTATTCCTAAGAATGTTACTAACCCGCCTAAGAAAGCTATTCCTATCCATGTCAGTACTGTTACGTTCCATCCGTAGGAGCTTGCAACCACTCCTATTGTTACTCCCGATAACGCAGATGCCATATATGAGCAGGCATCTAGAAAGCCTGTGACTGATGATGCTCTGCCGACATTGGAAAAATTAAGGGGTATGAATGTCAGAAACATGGTATTTACGCCAAGCATTGAAGCTGTCGTGAGTGCAAGCATTATTACTGCAAATATCATGGAATATCTTCCAAAGAAGAAAAGAAGGGTAAGTGACACTACACTTATTGAAAACATAATAGTAGCTGTCATCATTTCATTCTTAATTACATTCTTAAAAAGTCTTACAGCAAGATACACACCTACAAGGTTAAATAGCGGCAGTATGATTGTAACTAGTGAAGCTGTTGATGCTTCGGTATCAAAGAACTGACTTACATATGTAGGAACCCATAAAGTTACTCCGTCTTTGAGTATTCCATTAAAGAATATACCTATAACTGCGAATATGACCCCTGTGCCAATAATCAAAGGCATAAGCCTTTTTCCCGATACAGGAGCCTTTACTGATACTGTTTCTCTTTTTATCTCTTCGAGCTTTCTGGTTCTAACTTCAGATAAATAATCCTTTAATGAACTCATCCCAATAAACCAGACAAACGCCATTGCCATTACAATTATTCCTGAAACTATAAATACCATCCTCCAACTCATATATTTCAAAAACAAAGAAGCTATGAGATAGGATAATATATTCCCAACGGGTATACTTGCAGATATTGATGTGCCTGCCTTCAACTGCTGTTTTCTTAGAAGAAAATCCGAAAAACATCTTACTAAAGGTGCCCATAACATAGAACAGAAATATCCGTTAAAACACCATAATATGATTATTAAGATATGAGAGGAAGACAGTCCAACAAATATATTCATTAATGCAGAACCTAAAAGCCCTATGAATATCATAAATTTTGGATGAACTTTGTCCCCTATTAACCCATTCACAAGCTGTCCTGCCCCATAAGATGCAAAAAACGCAGTACCTATTGCACCACCGAATTCCAGTGTAAATATACCATCTGCAACCATATCGCTAAGTGATGTTGAAAAACCATATCTGGCAAGATAGTTAATCATGTATGAGAACCAGCAGAGCATGGTAAGTTTTTTAGCATTTTCGTCAAATTTCAAATTAATACCAATCCTTGTAATACTAAGTCAGTATATTAACACAATGACTGATTCTGTGAAAGACCTTCTTTTGTAAATGTATGAACAGTATGACAAACTTCCTTTAAAAATTTCCTGTCATGTGATACTGAAATTATAGTTCCGGGAAAAGCAGCCAGACTTTTTCTAATAACAGGATTTGATAAAGGGCTTAAGTTTCTTGTTGGTTCATCTAAAACTAAAACATTGCAGCCTTCTAAAATCATTTTAAGGAAAAACAGTTTGGCTTTTTGTCCTCCAGACAATGATGAAATTTTATTAAGCATTTCAGATGGAGTGAATTTCATTCCTCCCATATACTGTCTTGCTCTTGTAACATCCTCCTTTTTCATGCTTGGAGCTAAAAAATCCATACATGAGCTGTCTAAATCCATAAGATCTTCGTAATCCTGAGGCATATATCCAACCCTTATACCTTCTCTTTTAGGTATTCTTTTAAGAACTTCTTTTAAAAAAGTTGTTTTTCCTACACCATTATTTCCAACAATTCCTATATGTTCCCCTCCTTTTACATATAGTTCGATATCTTTTGCCAAAACCGTATTTTCAATCATAAGCTCATCAATACATATATCAAGAACTTTTCTTGATTTGTCTATGTATGAATCCTCATAGAACCTTATAAATATAGCTTCCTCTGCATCAGAAAAATCAGCAAAATCCTCTTTTTGCCTTTCAAATCTCTTTTCCATAGATTTTACAGATTTCATTTTCTTTTTAAGAAGCCTTCCTCCACCTGGATCTTGTCTTGAAATGTTTTCCTGCTGGCGTTCAACTTCATCATGAATCTTTTTCCATTTCTGTATCTGCTTTTTGTACTCTTTTCTTTGCATTGATGCAATCTGATCTTGTTTTTCCAGATTGTGCATCCTGTTTTTAATATATTCTGAGTAGCTTAATCTTGAAATGGTATGAATACATTCCATTTTCCTTTTTCTTGTTTCCATATGTATTATTACATTAGCTGTGTTTTCTATCAGGGTCTCATCATGAGAAACATACATTAAAGGTATATTGCACTTATTGATGAAACCCTCCAACCACACTAATGTATCTATGTCAATATCATTAGTAGGTTCGTCAAATAAAAGCACATCAGGCCTTTGAGAAAGCACCTTAAGCAGTCTGATTTTAACAATTTCACCTCCAGAAAAACTACCCAGCAACCTGTCAGAATATATATTATCCGGATCCAAGCCAAGCTCATCTGCTGTTTTTGATAGCTGCTTAACATCCATTCCCATAAATGTATCTTTTGAAAAAAGATATTCATTAACACTGATTCTTGATTCTGATTCTTCAAGCTGTTGCGCTAGATAACCGACTATACAGTTATCTTTTGAAATATTCCCTGTACATGAAGCATAATCCGATATGCTGTCAGGATTATGTATTGCTTTTAAAAATGTGCTCTTTCCGTTACCCTCTTCACCAATTATTGCTGCTTTATCTGTTCTGTTAAGGCTAAAAGTAAAATCAGATAAAAGAGGTCTCATTTCATTTTTTAAATATATCGATAAATTCTTTATTTGTAACATTTATTTTCTCCATAAAAAAATCCGTTTGTCCCGGAACGAAAAAAACGGATGCTGATACATATTTAAGCAAATCCAAATCCTTCTTCCAATCCAAGACATAAAAATATTGGGTATAACCCGTCATTATTTACTCTTGTATTGATTAAAGAATCATCTTCTGCCTCTCTTTTGCTTATTTCTAGTTATAATATACAGATTTTTGCTTATAGTGTCAATAATGAACTATCAATGGATGAGTGCGTCCAGTGCCATAGCTGCATATTGTCTCATAAGAAAATCGTTAGGATGGTTCACATTATTACCAGTCATATGGAAATAAGGTTTTTTTGCTAACAGTTTTGTATGCAACGTGGTCATATCGCATACGACAATATTATCAAAATTTTCTGCTATCTGCCATAACAAAGGCAGATAAAGATGCCTGTGTCCTCTTGTTGAAACAATTTCAGGATTTGGCAGAGTTGTTGCAACTAGACCTATATTACACAAAGGACTGGTGTTTCTAATCTTTGTAATCATTTTTTCTAATGTATCTTTGAATATATCAGGATCTGTCTTTGGATTATTCATACCAAATGCAATGAATACCATATCAGGATTATACTCACACACTCTTTGTTTTACATTTTCCAATCCCCAATTAACAGAGGTTCCTGATACAGATGTATTTATGTATTCTATAGAAGTGTCATTATATCCAAACTTAGCTGATAATCCCTTTACAGTAAGCTCTCCCCATGAAGGTAGGTTTGGAGATAAATCAGCGAGTTTTGAACAGTTCCATCCGAATGTTATACTGTCTCCATAAAACAGAAATTTTAAATTTTCTTTATTATTAAGCCTGCTTAAAATATCAGTCTTTCTATTTTTTCTTATAGGCTGATATATATCATTAGGTTTATGTGTATATGTTACAGCTATCTGTCTTTTGTGTAAAAACCCTTCTTCCTGCCATGTAGTAAAACCATTATCAGTTCCAAAGCACTTTCCAGCTAAATCCTCTTTCGGATAATACTCATCATAACTCATATGGTAAATCGAGCTGTTATTCAGTATTTCCAGCTTTCCATCCTTAAGAGCGTAATCCACACCTTCATTATAGCTTTTAGTTAGCTCAGCATTTTTTACAGACAGTATTGATAATGCCTCATATGCCAAGCTCTGTAAAGGAATAAATCCATCCTTATCTTCAATAACCATTACAGATTCATCATATACAGTATCACCTTCCCATATAGGTATTAGATACTTATTCAAATCAAAAAGCTCATCCATAATTGTCCTCGTATGATACAGCAATTACCTGTTCATACTCCTCCTAAATACATTTTAATACTAGTTTATAGAAAAGATAACCATATAATTTAGATTATTTATCTATTAACCTTCCACAATCTCTAACTGTATTTCATCCTTAGGCTGATATAAATCTCTTTTCTTTAATTTGACGAAGAAAGATATTACAAATGGAAGACAGACCAGGAATGTCAATACATCTGATATTGCCTGAGTAAATTGAACCCCGGCAAGACCAATAAATCTTGGAAGGAATATAATCAATGGCAAGAAGAATATTCCTTGTCGTAATGAAGATAAGAATGTTGCAGTCCATGATTTGCCTATAGACTGGAATGTCATATTTGCTAAAGTGGAAAAAGGCATAAAAAGCATAGCTATACACTGAGCTCGAAAAGCAAGCGCCCCTATTTCAATAACTGCAGCATCCTCAGGAAGAAAAACTGCCATTATACCTGGTGCGAATATAAAGCCTAATATTGCAAAAAAGGCCATGATAAGCATTCCAACCTTAAGTGAGAAAACAAATGCTTCTTTAACCCTTTCATATATCTTTGCACCATAGTTATATCCCACAACAGGCTGATAACCCTGCCCGAAACCTATAACTATAATGAAGATGAACATTGCAATCCTTAATACAATAGACATCGCAGCTATAGCAGAATCTCCATACAAAGAAGCCTGTCTGTTAAGTATTACAGTTGCAGCACTTGCAAATCCCTGTCGTATAAAAGATGGAAGACCATTCTTCATAATCCTTAAAAGCACTATTGGCTTGAAACTAAAGAACTTGAAGCTTAATTTGACTTCGGTCATCTTTTTGAAAAATGGAACAAGAAGAACCATAAATCCTATTGTCTGGCTGATAGCAGTAGCCAGAGCAGCTCCTCCGATCCCCATATCAAATCCAAATATGAATAATGGGTCTAAGCCAATATTTAACACAGCTCCCGTCATAATACCAATCATAGCAAATTTGGCTTTTCCCTGAGACCTTAAAATATTATTCAATACAAAAGAACCAGCCATAAAAGGCGCAGCATAAAATATATACTGAGCATAAGCCTCTGCATGAGGAAGTATTGTTTCTGTGGAACCAAGAATTAATAATATCTGCTCATGGTATTTCAAACCAAGTACAAGCATAAGGATACCAAATATTATTGCAGATACAAGACCATTAATTGCCACTACATTGGCCTGGCTATTCTTTTTCTGCCCTAAAAGCCTTGATATCTGGGCTCCGGTACCCATTCCTAACATGAAACCGACAGCCTGTATAGTTGCCATCAGTGAAAATACAACCCCAACAGCACCTGATGCGGAAGTACCCAACTGTGACACGAAGTATGTATCTGCTAAATTATATATTGCTGAAACAAGCATACTTAAAATCATTGGTATAGCCAGAGTTATTATTAACTTTGGAACTGGTGTGGTTGTCATCTTGATGTATTGCTGCTGATGCTTATCCATAGAGTATATATTATTAGATTAAATAATAAAAAACAACATAGTATTTAAAATTAATCTATATTGTCCTCATTTAGGGCTAAACAATGTCATTAACAGCCGAATATGTTTTCATTACTTTTTCATATCTGTAGTTAACTGCCTGAGATGTGAAAAGCTTTGAATATAAGCTGTTTTCATCTTTTAAAAGATTCTTGTGAGTATCAAATGCTTCAATCTTTCCCTCATTTATAACCAATATCTTGTCACAGAAAACACTGGATGACATCCTGTGCGATATATATATAGCTGTCTTATCTCCAACAAGATCATTGAAGTTTTCATATATTTCAGCTTCTGCAATCGGGTCTAAAGCAGATGTGGGCTCATCAAGTATTACAAAACCGGAACCTTTATACAAAGCTCTGGCAATAGCGATCTTCTGAGACTGACCGATGGAAAATTCAACACCCTCTTCATCATATTCTTTACCAAATAGAGATTTTACTCCATTAGGAAGGCTTTCTATCTTCTTACTCATACTCACCATATCCAGAATATTTTTAACTTTCGGATCATCTTCTGATATGTCCTTACATGATATGTTTTCCTGTATGCTGAAGTTAAAAAGCTTGTAATCCTGAAATACTGCTGAAATACAGGACAGATATTCCTTATATGAATACTCATGTATATCTTTTTTGTTTATAAGTATCTTTCCTGAATCTGGTTTATATAACCTGCATATGAGTTTTACTATAGTTGATTTACCTGCTCCATTTAGTCCTACAATGCTTATCTTCTGGCCTTTTTCTATAACAAAAGATATATCATCAAGTATTAATCTGTCTGTCTTAGGGTATTTGAATGATACGTTTTCAAATTCTATACTTTCAATTATATCTATACTCTCACTGCCTTTATCATTTTCAGCTAAAGGAATCTCCATTAGTTCGACAAAAGGCTCAAGATATCCTAAAACCTGCATAATATCTATAACAGCTTCTCCAAGCGCTATTACAGCAGACGAGAACCCCACAGCAGCAGAAACATACATAGTAAGATCCCCTATAGTTATATCTCCTGCTAGAGTTCTTGCTCCAACATACCCATAAGCTAAGACTGTCTGAAGTACTACTACAACCTGGAAAAGTCCAAGATATAGCCCCATTCTTCTGTAAAACTTGCCGAACCACTTATTAATCTGCAGATTGTACTTAATTATAATATCTCTTAACATATCAGTCATGTTGAATATTCTGCTGTCTTTATGTATAAGTTTATCAAATGTCAGCTGAATGTAATATCCGTATCTTCTATTAACAGGCAATAACTCAGAAAAGAATTTAAGCTGGTATTTTGAGAACATAGCCTGAATAACAAGTGTTAAAAATACTGTAAAAAGTAACGATACTACTAAAACCCATGAAAGATTCAGCATAAGTACAATAAGTCCTAAAACTGTAACAACCTGATTAATGAATGTGACTGCAGTATTTATAAGCCTTGACAATGAAGACTGGTTTCTCATTGCAAATGTGGCTCTTTCTTTTAAATCAAGATAATACGGATCTTCAAGATATCTGTATTCAATGGACATTATTTTTTCTGAAAATGCTCTTTCTATCTGCCAGAAAAGATCTTTCTCCTGTACATCCAAAAGCCTCTTTAGCGTCTTTTTTGTTAAAGTAAAGAAAGCATTACCAAGCACTATTACCAATATCCATGATATAAGCATTGTCCTGTCCTGGTTACCCATTAATTCCTCGATCAGATATTTTGGAAATATGACATTGGTTAAGATGTGACCAGAAAAAGCAAGCGAATTCAAGAACAGGGTTATAAAATATACAGGTTTTAATTTCCACACAAGGGATACTACCAATGATATCTTTTTTGAAGCTTTCATATCTCTTCCTCCTGTGTCTGATAATATTTTCCCTGAACAACGAACATATCATGATAAGCTTTGCCAAGGGCCATAAGCTCATCATGCGTACCATATTCAGATAAGCCGTCATTGTCTATAAGGGCTATTGAATCGCAGAATTTTGTTGATGCCAGCCTGTGGGAGATATATATAGCTGTTCTTCCATGAATAAGCGTATCAAACTGTGAATAAATTGATGCTTCAGCCAAAGCATCAAGCGAAGCAGTTGGTTCATCCATTATCACGCAGTTACCGCCCTTGTATAAAGCTCTTGCTATTGCTAATCTTTGGTTCTCTCCTCCTGAAAAGACTACTCCGTCTTCTTCAATCACTTTTAACATCATACTGTCGACGCCTTTATCCAGTGATTTAACCTTATCATACAAATCAACCTGCTTTAAAACTTCATCCACTCTTTCATAATCTATATTATCTATCGAGCAGGCAATATTCTGAGCTATTGTTAATGCTAATATATTGACCTCCTGAAATACTACACAGAACATAGAGAATAATTCCTGCCTGTCATATTCATTTATATCTTTCCCATTAATTAATATTTTGCCTGAGTCAGCTTTAAACATTCCAGTAAGCAGTTTTACAAAAGTGGTCTTGCCAGCTCCGTTTATACCTACCAGTGCAAGCTTACTAGCTGGAGGTATGTGTAAAGAAAAATTCGTAAAGATAGGTTTATCAGTACCTGGATAAGTAAAATTTACATCAATAAATTCAATTTCCAAAGGCATATCCTTTGAAACAGCAGGTAATGTTCCGCCTTTATTACCTAAATCTTCATCAAAGAATTTATACAGATCTTTTACATACATGTATTCCTGCATAATATATGTTACATTTTCTGATAAAGAGGTCATCTGAACTGTAAGTGTCACACATGCCGCTATATACATTGAATAGTCAGCAATTGACATACCTTTTACTACAAGTATTGTTAGCATTCCATATGCAGCTATATCTGCAATTATTAGAGTCAGTAAAGATAAAAACCCCAATAAATACTCTTTATTCTTTATAACCTTGAAAATATCAATGTACCCTGATATCTCTTTTTTAAAGTTATCAAGTATTCTTGTTTTAAGATCATACATCCTTATGTCTTTACCAAAAGAAAAGTCCTTAGATGTAGACGAATAATAGCTTACTCTTCTTTCTTTCTTCGATAACTCTTCTTTTCTTTTATACTGATATTTTTGCACAATTATCGCAATATATGTTGTCACAAATATATGAAGTATCAGGGCTAATAGTATCCATATGCTTTTAAACCCAATAAATACTGATAAAGCTAAAACTATTAGTACCAACTGAGGCAGTTCAAAAAGCTTATGAAAAATTCCCTCAACCCCGTTATTATTTGATGATGTTGATTCAAATGCGCGTTCTCTGCTATTAAAGAATTCAGCCTGCTCCATATACTTGTAATCCATTGTAAGAAGCTTAACAGCCTGTTCTTTGATATAGTCTATGCGTAAGGTTGTAATACGAGGATATGTATAATCCAAAAGCCATTCTTTTAAAAAGTATACAGTAGCACCGGATATGAAGAATATAAGAGCAAGTCTTACTATACCTGATACCAAAGCCTCCCTTTCGGTAAGATAACCTATAATCACCTTTGGCAGTGCAACAGATATTACAGGAACCATTATTGCAGCTAACGTATATATAGCACACAGAAAATATATGCTTTTGTCCTCTACCCATGCATACCCAAGCATTCTTTTTAATGCTGAATTATTCTTTTTGCTCACTCAAAACCTCTTTCCATTTAGCAACTAGCTCATCTCTGTCTTCTTTACTATCATTCATATTAAGCAGTTTTTCAACAGCTTCAACTGCAGATTGTCCTATGTCGTCACAAAAGAAATGCTCCTTACCAGAATAAAACCTTATACTGCTACAGGAAAAATCAGGATTGGAATCAAACAGCCTTGCTTTTTTAGCAATATCTTTCATAAGCAGAACAACAGAATCCTTATCCTTCATAGCATAACGCAGCATTACCTGAATAGTATCAAGCATCATCCCCATTTTAATAAGATATGAGGGTCTATCCTTATATTCCAGTGCATTTAAAGTATTCTTAAGCCATATAATCATCTCAAGCGCTTCGCTATGTCTACCCATTTCAACAAAGCAGGTACACATTCCTGTTATACAGATATATATATTTACAAGATTATCAATATAACTTTCCGAAAAAGCAATCAAAGCCTGATCATATTTTTTCATCTCAGTATAGCTTTTTCCTATCCAGGAGTTATTTACCCCATTTACATTGTATTCTTTGAATATATCTATAGCTTCATCATATCTTTTTTCTGAAGATAAAATAATTGCAATCCTGCTTTTTATAGACCCTATACTTATATCCGGATTACTATTCTGCTCTATAAGGCTGCATGAATGCTCTAATAGTACTAATGATTGAGCCACTGCCTCTTTGTCTTCTCTTTCCCATCCTAAATTTGACAGTGTTATTCCTGATTGATAAACAATATCGAAATCATTAGGATATTTAAGCAAAGCCTTAAAAATTTCATCTTTAACAGCTGAATAGTCTTTTTTATTACTTAATGATTTAATTAAATTTAAAGTGTCAGAAAGATTTCGAGATCTGTATGAATAACCCAATAATGAATCTACTGATAACTCAAAAAAGTCTGCGATCCTTACTATCATGCCTATTTCAGGATTCATCTGGCCGCTTTCCCATTTAGAAACAGCACCTACTGACACTCCCATTGCTTCAGAAAGCTGTTCCTGTGTCATTCCTCTTTTCTTTCTATATTTCTTGATATTTTCACTTAAACTCAATTTCATAAAATGATTCTAGCACAAAAAGCAACTAAAACCATATATCAATTATATATTTAATTAATAAATATTTTTACCATTGGTTAAATATTATAAAAGCAGCATAGAAATTCTATGCCGCCTTTATAATCTGCTATAGATAAAAATCTACTTAAGCTTTTGTATCTGCTCATCAGATAACTCATAAGCGTTACCAAAAGATGAAAGTGTAAGATAGACTTTAGCTGCTTTTTCAAGAACCTTGCAACACAGGATGGCTTCCTCCAGTGTTTCACCATAACAGCAAGCGCCATTGTTCTTTAAAAGCTGAGCTTTAATACCACTGTTACGTGAGTATGATATCGCTCCTCCTAAAACAGATGCCATTTGATTAGTTATACATGGCAGATCCTCATTCAAACAACTAAGTGCCAGTACATAATCTGAGTGAAAACGTATAGCATATTCACCCTTTTCACATAATGAAGCATCTGAATTATCAGGATACTCAACAACACTTCCATCTTCTTGGCACACGGTCACCTTCCCTAAATTCCCTATTACTAAACCGTGTTCTTCCAAACTTATGTAAGCTTTTTCGATTTCTTCTCTTATTGCCTTTAAATCAGTCATGATTTTCTCCTCCTAAAAGTTTTATGGACACATTTTACACCTCAATTTTGTATCATTACAGTGACAAAATGAAAAAAGTTTAAAATAATTAAATAAATTTTTCAATAATATATGCTATATATTTAATGTATATATTACATAGTATATATTAAATATATATTGGCAATAATTACACATAAAAACGAAAATAAAATTAAGCTATAATTAAAACTTGAAAAGGAAATATAGAAGGCATATTCAGATTTAGACATTAAAGATAATATGAATAAATACAATCTTCATTAGTAAAAAATAAATCGGAAGAGCTATATCAGAAATGCATAAAAACGGACAGTTCATTTTTATATCTTGATTGCACAGCATCAGGATGATAAAATATAAACAACACAAGGAGCAAACTCAATGATTAGAACTATAGAAATTATTAAACTTGTTTTTACTATTATATTTTGGCCATTTGTAATGATTTTCAGGCTTATGACTCGCAAATAGAGCTTCACATTACCACCATACAGAATTACACCAT
>LSQX01227255.1_pt3 | contig 11786 bp, 11 predicted proteins | sample 654561 | NCBI WGS metagenome assembly LSQX01 (sample SAMN04489861, study PRJNA283612) | anaerobic digester metagenome | isolation source: 4 biogas reactors fed with cattle manure at either 37C or 55C with and... | place: Denmark: Kongens Lyngby | collected 2014 | reverse complement strand
ATATCCGAACAATTGATATATCACCCTTTCGATGTGTACCTATGGAACAGAGGGGGGCCGGCAGGGGGAAGGCAGGCAGGCCGAGGCCGGACCACGAGATAGATCTCTACTCGACACCGGGCGGGACGCGGGCGGTCGGGAATCCGGTGCGGCGTACGATCCTCGCCGCACTCAGGGAGCGCGAGCGTACCTTCGAAGAACTCGTCGTGCTCGCAGGGCGGGCGAAATCGACGATCTCGGTGCACCTCCAGGACCTCGCGGCAGCGGGCGTGATCGGGTCGCGGCCCGACCCGGAGGACTCCCGGAGGAAGATCTTCTTCCTCACCGGCGACCTCGTCGCAAGCGTCTCGCCCGAGGAGCGGGTGGCTGATGACCTTGCCGCCTATGCAGGGATGTACCGGCCCGGGTCCGGCGACCCCAATGCATTCTACCGGCTCGCGTTCCGGACGATCCGGGTGGCGCTCATGCAGGAGGGAGTCCTCCTCGACCCGCTCCTCACCCGGTCCGGAGAATGGCTGGGCGAGGAACTCTACCCGGCGGTTGCCGACCCGGATACGGGAACGTTCTGCGCGAACATCGCCCGGTTCTGGGAGGAGCATCGCCTGGGAAGGATCGAGGTCGCCGAGACGGAGCCGCTCATCCTCCTCGTCTACGACTGCTTCGAATGTGTCGACCTGCCGATGACGGGAAAGCCCGCGTGTGCGTTCGACTCGGGCATCCTCCGGGCGCTCTTCTCCCGCCACTACGGCCGGCAGGCAGAAGCGGTCGAGACCCGGTGTTACTCGATGGGTTCCGATCACTGCCGGTTCGAGATCGTCGTCGACGAATAAGAGCGTCGTCCAACCGGGAGAAAGACGAGAAAAAAAAACGGCATGCGATAGCCGGGAATCGAACCCGGGCTAGAGGCTTGGGAAGCCCCTGTCCTACCGCTAGACTACTATCGCACCTGGTACCAGTACACGTTGACCCGGGAGGAGATTAATCATTCGGCTCACCCGCAGCCACAGCAGGGTGGTAACGGGGCAGGGTGAGCATGAAGGCCGCTCCCTCCCCGGGACGACCGGAGACCCGGTCGCCGACGAGGATGCTCCCCCCGTAGCGCTCGACGAGCATCCAGACGATGTAGAGGCCGAGGCCCTTCCCGCTCTTCCTCGTCTCTCCGCGCTGGTAGCGCTCAAAGATGTGTGGTTTGAGGGCGTCGGGGATCCCCGGGCCGGTGTCGGCAACCGTCACCAGGACCGCATCCCCTTCCTCCCGGGCGCTGATGGTGACCTCCACATCCGCCCCCCCGAACTTTGCGGCGTTGCCGATGAGGTTCGTGAAGACCTCGCCGATGAGGTCGTCGGCGAGAACCGTTGCGTCCACGCCATCGTAGGTAATGCGGGAACCTGTGTGGTAACTGCGGACCTCCCGGATCACGGGTCCAAGGGCGACCGGCACGAGTTCCGCGGGCCCGGCCTTGAGTCTTCGGAGCGTCGATACGTTCCGGATGATCTCGTTGCTCTGGTGAACGGCCGCAAGTGACTTTTCAACCATCGCCCCGTCCGACCCGGCAGCATACTCGAGGTACATCTGCAGGTAGCCCATCGCCGCCGTATTCGCGTTGTTGATGTCGTGAGTGAGGATATCCACGTAGAGGTTGACCTCCGAGAGCGCCGTTTGCAGTTCCTCGTGGAGCATTCCCTTCACGACCACGTTGCCCAGTTCCTTCCCGATATCGAGGAGAATGTCGCGCTCGGCCTCCGGGACGGTCTTGCGTGCCCTGCTTCCGAGCACGATCCACCCCACCAGCCTGCCGTCGCCGGGAATGGGCACCATGACAAGTGCCCGTATTCCGGAGCCGGGATACCGCTCCTGGAGATCCTCGATGCAGTAAACCTCGCCTGCCGGGACAGAAGTCTCGCAGAAGAGATCATCAAGGCGGACCGTCTGCGGCAGAACCGGGTCCGTCCCTTCCCGGGCATGGAGAGCCGCCGTATCGCTCCCCGAGGGCATCAGGTAGACCGCTCCCTCGTCGAACTCGAGCAGGTCGACGATCTTCGCGAGCGAATCCCCAAAAAGGCTGTCCAGACGACGGGGCGCAGTCGCTGCGGCGACCACCTCGTTGACGATCGAGAGGCGACGGTTCTCCTCCCGCATCCTCTTCGCCGCCCGATGCCGTTCGGTAACGTCCCGGATGGAGAGGACCAGCCGCTCCGGAGCGTCGCCATCCCTCGGGAGGCGAGTGGCCGAGACCTCCCCGGGCCATTCACTGCCGTCAAGCCTGCAGAAGACACACTCAGCCGGCGCGGGCGTCTCCCCGGAGAGAACCCGCTCCCGGTAGACACGGACAGCCTCGCGAGATCCCTCTGCGATCAGGTCTTCGGGGTTCCGCCCGACCAGGTCTTCCGGACCGGCCCCACCGAAGAGCCGGACCGCGGCCGTATTCATCTCCACGATCCTTCTCCCGGGGTCGGTAAGGAGAACCCCGACATCGGCGGTGTTGAGGATGACCCGATAGGTCTCCTCAGAACGCCGGAGCCGGTTCTCCGAGCGCTTCTGCTCTGCCGTTCCGGTGACCGCCACGCAGACCAGATCCTGGTCGGGGAGCGGGTTCGCCGAGAGGAGAACCGGGCAGGCTTTCCCGTCCCATCCGGTGAGGGTGCAATCCAGGTTCTCAACCCTGTTCACCCCCGGAGCCCCGGGCCAGACCGCAGCCGCATCCAGGGGCAGGGCAGCGTCCCCGGGATACCCGAGCATCTCGGCGCACTCCCGGTTCATCTCCTCGATCTTCCCGGTCACGGGCGAGAAGAGGAAGAGCCCCGCGCCGGAAGTCTCGAATATCCCCCGATACCGGCTCTCCCGTGCCTGCAGGCGGGCAGAGAGTTGCGACACGACGGCGGCGACGATAAGGAAGAGCGCGGTTCTGAGCAGGGCATTCACGACCTCGAACCCGCTGCCCGGGGAGAACGTGATGACCTCCGCGAGGTAACTGGCGGCGAGCAGACCTGCGAACGCGATGGCCCGGTCGGGATAGCGATAGGACGCAAGTATGATCGGGACGTAGAAGAGGTGGGAACAGACCACAAATATCCCTGCAGAGAGGCAATATGCGGTAATGGCGAACGCAAGCAGGGTGGAGACGATGATCCCGTAAGTGAACAGATGCTCCTTTGCGGAAGCATTCGCGAGATGGTAGCCCGGATGAACTCCCATTATACATAGAATTCGCTCTAAACCATGATAAAACCCCAGGAAATGCATTTCCTGGGGAACAGGGCGCGCCTCCGATATCCTTAAGGGATCCTGTAGCGAACGATACTGTAGCACGATAACGTGCTGGCTATGGTAAGTCCGACGTGCTCCCGGAAGCACTGCCCGCAAGGGCTCGGGATTACAGAGATTAGTCAGTTAAAGGACTCTTTTCTGGACTTAACATAGTATATTTATCGGAGGTGCATGAATGGCAAGAATGTACGCTCGGCGTCGCGGAACCAGCAGTTCCGTCCGGCCCTACCGGACAGAGGCACCCGAGTGGTCCAACACGGACGCAACCGAGATCGAGAAGATCATCGTCGATCTCCGTAAAGACGGCATGTCGACCAGCCAGATCGGCCTTGTGCTGCGGGATCGGTACGCCGTACCCGACATCAAGCTCGCTACCGGCAAGCGCATAAGCGAGATCCTCCGCGAGAAGGGGCTTGAATCCGAGATCCCCGAGGATCTCCGGAACCTGATGCAGAAAGCGCTCGGGATCAGGAAACACCTGGCGGAGAACAAGAAAGACGTGCACAACGTGCGGCAGCTGCAGATCGCCGAATCCAAGGTGCGCAGACTGGTCAAGTACTACGTCAAGTCTGGACGGATGCCGGAAGGCTGGACATACAAACCGGAGACCGCGGAGATCCTGCTCACCCGCTGATGATCCATGTCGCTTGACGCCGCTGCTGCAAGCCTGGCCGACCACCTGCTCGAGCAGGAGTTCGTGGAGGTGCTGGCGCACCACGATGCCGACGGTATAGCCGCCGCATCCATCCTCTGCCACGCCATGTTCCGCAAGGGCGGACGGTTCCGGCTGAGGATCCGCCCCGGCATCACCACGGCCGACCTCCCCGGCGACGGCAGCGTGCTTCTCTGCGACTTCGGATCGGCACTCACGGACCTCCCCGGCGACGTCATGGTGGTGGACCACCACCTGCCCCGCTTCGAGGGAGACTATCACGTCAACCCGCACCTCGCCGGGATCGACGGCGACCGGGACCTCTCGGCGGCCGGAACAGCCTACATCGTCGCCCAGCATATGGGAGACAACCGGGATCTCGTGGGGCTCGCGCTCCTCGGTATCATCGGGGACGGCCAGCCGCTCGACGGCCCGAACCGGGAGATCGTGAACGACGGCATCGCGAACGGGTTCATAACCCCCCGCCGCGGCCTCCGCCTCCCGGGACGAGGGCTCGTCGAGCAGCTCGCGCTCGCCGTCGACCCCTACCTCACGGGGTTCTCGGGCGAGCCCGACGCGGCGAGGGCGCTCGTCGCGGAAGTCACCGACGAGGACGACATGGACACCGAGTCGCTCCTCACCCGGGTCGTCCTCACGGCCGCCCCGAACGCCTCGGTCTCCGCGCTCTCGGGGATCTGGGGCACCACCTACAGCCTCGGCCGCGAGGTGATCGACGAGGCCCTGAATCTCGCCGCCGTCGTCGATGCCTGCGGCAAGGCCGGGAACGGGGATATCGGCGCATCGCTCTGTCTCCGCTCGAGCCATGCAGTCCAGGATGCCTGGGAGATAACCGCCCGCTACCGGCAGGCGGTCGTCGCCGGCATCCGGGGGGCGCGCCGTCTCGACGAGCGCGTCGCCCTCTTCAGCGTGGACGACGGGGGAGTCGCGAGCGACGTCGCGGACGCGCTTGCAAACGACCTCGTCCAGAACGGCCCCGTCTTCGTCATCGGCATGAGCGGCGACCACTGTTCCGTCTCGGCACGCTGCCCGCCGGGGATCGACCTCGACCTCGACGCGGTGATGCGAACGGTCGCGGAAGCGTGCGGCGGCCGGGGCGGCGGACACCGCCGTCGTGCCGGCGGCCGGATCGCCGTCGACCAGGTCGACCGGTTCAGGCAGACGCTCCTGGAGGCGGTTCCCGCATGATCCGGATCGAGGGCGCCATCGAGACGCCGCACGGCCACCCCGAATGCGTGGCCGCGGCACTCGAACCCGACAACCTCACCCTGATCCGGACAACCGCGACCGAGGGCGGGGTGCGGGCCGAGATCGAGGGGACCAGGCTCCGGTCGATCACCGCGTCGGTGGACGACTACCTCATGAACCTGGCGATAGCGGAGGACGTATGCACCGCCGCCTCAGAACGGCGGGAGAGCGAGAGAGGGAGCTCCGGAGTGGAATCAGGATCAAACGGATAAAAAAGCGATAATAACAGAGAGAAGTGATACCATGGCAAAGAAGAAACAGGTTGGAAGAAGGCTCGAGGGCTGGAAGGCCAAGAAGTGGTACCGTGTCTACGTACCCGATGCCTTCGGCAAGACCGAGATCGGCGACGCCATCTCCGCCGACCCCGAGAACATGGTCGGCCGCGTCATGACCGCGACGCTCGGCGAAGTCGTGCAGGACTACTCGAAGTCCCACATCAAGATGAGATTCAAGATCAACAACGTGGCCGGCGACGCCGCGTACACCGAGTTCGTCGGGCACGAAGTGACCCGGGACTACCTCCGGTCGATGGTCAAGCGGCGGGCATCCCGCATCGACACCATCCACCCGGTTGTCAGCAAGGACAAGAAACTCCTGCGGGTGACGGTCGTCTGTCTCACCCTATCGAGGGCCGAGCAGAGCCAGGTCCACGCCGTGCGGCAGGCGATCTCCCAGGCTCTCGCCGCCAAGGCAGCCGAAAGCGACTTCGAGACCCTGGTCAAGGAGATCGTCTCCGGCGACATGGCCCGGGACATCTTCAAGGTCGTCAAGACGATCTACCCGATCCGCCGGGTCGAGATCACCAAGTCCAAACTCGAGCAGGTTGCAGCCGTATAAGGCTCAACTGCCCGCTTTTTTTAAAACCTCCGTGCCTTTCGCGCCCCATCAAACACCGGAGGGGAATGGCACGAAGGGTATATGCCCTATGACGGGGTATACCTCCGCCGGAATACAAGAGAGGTGACGGCGATGGCGGCAGAAGGGCAGCAGGTGAAGGTCCGGCGGATCAGCGGGGTCTCGCTCGATCACCGGGACTTCGACGAGCGGGAGATGGTGACACGAGGGATCGTCATGAGGATGATCGTCCGGTTCCGCCGGGAATGGGACGAACTCAGGGAGAAGGAGAGCGGCAACGCCCTGGTCCTCTCCTCGAACGCGATGCTTGAGCGGTGCTCGCACCAGATCTACAACACCGCATGCGAGATGAGAACCGTCCTCGGCGAAGAACTCGCCGGAGAACTCCGGTGCCTCGCGGCCGAGACGATCAAGACGGCCAACATCCTCATCATGCTCGGGTGCGCCGAGGAGTGCCGCGAGAGGAGCGAGACCCTCGCGACGGAGGCGTTTCTCCGGATCGAGCGGTGCCTGGCACTCGTCCAGAAGGGGACGGGCTGCCCGGCAACCCGGGACACCACCGCTCACCGGGAAGAATAATCAGGTTCTGGATCGCATCTGTTCTCGATGATTGCTGAGAAGGTTCTCTTCCTGGTACTGGACGGGATCTCCGACCGCCCCTGTGAAGCGCTGGGTGGATTGACCCCCCTCGCCGCTGCACGGACCCCGGTTCTTGATCGGATCGTCGCTGAAGGCATATCCGGGATCATGGATACCGTCGCGCCCGGGATACGGCCCGGGTCCGACACCTCCCACCTCGCCCTGCTCGGCTACCCGCCGCGGGAGTTCTACACCGGCCGCGGCCCGCTCGAGGCCGAAGGAACCGGCATCCACATGACCGCCGGGATGATCGGGTTCCGGTGCAACTTCGCCACCGTGGACGCGGCCGGCCTCGTGACCGACCGCCGGGCCGGCCGGATATCCGGGACGGAACCGCTTGCAGAGGCCGTCCGGGACGGCGTCGACCTCTCGGCACTCGGCGTCGGGTTCAGGTTCGAGGCGGGCGCCGGCCACCGGGCGGCTCTCGCCCTCGTCGGGGAGGGGCTCGGCGATAAGGTCTCCTCGAACGATCCGAAGAAGGAGGGGGTGCGACCGCTCACGGTCCGGCCGTGCACCGCCGACCCGGCGGATGCAAAGACCGCCGCTGCCTGCAACGAGTTCATCCGCCAGTCCGGCGAGATACTCCAGAACCATCCGGTGAACGTCCGGCGGGTGAAGGAAGGGCTCCCGCCGGGAAATCTCCTCCTTATCCGGGGAGCCGGGAATATGGGCTCGTTTCCGCAGTTCTCCGAGCGCTACGGGATCTCCGGGAGCGTCATCTCGGCGGCCACCCTCATCTCCGGGATCGGGAAGGCCGTGGGACTCGAACACATCCCGGTGCCGGGGACGACCGGATCGGTCGACTCCGATCTTGATGCCAAGGTGAGGGCGGCGATAGGGGAACTCGGCCGAAAGGACTTCGTGCTGATGAACATCAAGGGCGCAGACGAGGCCGGCCACGACGGCAAAGGGATCCAGAAACGCGACTTCATCGAGGTGATCGATAAGGCTCTCGCGCCGCTGCTCGATCTCGAGAGCACCCTGATCGTCGTCTGCGCCGACCACAGCACGCCCTGCTCGGTCAAAGACCACAGCGCCGACCCGGTCCCCGTCGTCATCAGGGGCCCCGGCGTCCGGGTCGACCGGACGAACCGGTTCGACGAGGTCTCGTGCGCGGAGGGAGGGCTGCACCGTATCCGCGGCCGCGACCTCATGCCGATCATCCTGGATCTAATTAATAAGAGTCATAAGTATGGCGCATGAAGATTATACCGGGTAAATGGAATCAACAGGAGATCACGACTGGATCAAGGGCTGCACCCTCCCGGACAACACCGAGCTCCAGGAGAGGACGCTCAAGACCGAGCAGGACATCGTCATCGGCGAACGGTGCCGGATCGATTACGGCCTCCTCGGTAACGACGTCGTGGTCTGTGAATTCAGCAAGATCAACGGCAACATCGTTGCGAACGGCGACGCCAGAATAGACAACTGGTGCGAGATCGCCGGGGACGTCGTCGTCGAGGAGGACGCCTACCTCGGCGAAGGGGTGAGGATCCTGGGCAAACTGGTCGTCAAGGGCGACCTCGATATCGGCGACAACGTCCAGATCGAGCGCGGGTTCGAGGCGAAAGGCTGGATCTCCATACGGAACCCGATGCCGGTCATTATCTACATCATGATGTACCTGGTGGCCGTCCTCGGGATCGAGAAGGAAGAAGAACTAAACTCCGTCCTCGAAAAACTCTTCGGCGACGACGAGACCGCCCCCACCGCCACGCCGCTGATGATCCCGTCCGGCGCCGTCCTCAACATGCAGACGTTCTCCGTCCCGGAGAAGATGGCCGTCGGGGCGGGGTGCCGCCTGCACGGGAACATCCGTGCTGGCTCGATCGCCGTCCGGGAGGGGACGACGATCTTCGGGAGCCTCCATGCGCGCGAAGATGCGAGTGTCGCGAGTGGTACGGTCGTCCACGGCGACGTCCAGAGCGACGGCGACGTGACGATCGAGCAGGAGGCGCATATCCTCGGGAACGTCTCCTGCAAACGCCTCACCCTGCACGAGGACGCGCGCGTGGACGGGGTCATCCGGGCGCCGGGCGGCATGAAGATCGAGAGGCGAGCGGCATGAAGGTTGCAGAGATCCTCGATGTCGAAGGATGTCGGCTGGTCGAACCGTCGTTTGCGGAACTGACGGCAGACGCATGCACGATCCTGCTGCTCCAGGCTACACCCGACGAGGCCCGGCTGCTGGTCGACGAGGAGGAGGAGCCGATTGCTCTCGCCCTCCACGACGAGGAGGGGTGGCACGCCGCCTCGTTCCTCTTCCGGGAGCCGACGCTCGCCGCCATCGAGTGCTTCGAGGCGGTCGGCGGCGACATCTACCAGGAGAGCCGGGAGGGATGGCTCTCGGCGGTCCGCGAGTATTATAGTGCGGAACTCTCGAAGACCACCTTCCCCGCCCTCGAAGACCTGCGCCCCGATCGCCAGGGGAAGATTCGCGACCTCCTCGACGAGGTCTGGGGCGACCGTGCGGGAACTCCCTGCCTCGACTGCTGCTGCGGGTCGGGGGTCGGCACCGCGGCCCTCCGGGCGGGAGGGGTGCGGGCGCTCGCCTACGACAACGACCCCGCGCTCCTCGCGCTCGGCCTCTCGAAAGGACGCCTCGCCCCCCCCGACACCATGTGTATCGACGCGCGGGAAGCGTCCCGCTACGTTGCTCCGGTGCCCCTCGGCACGGCCTTCATGGTCGGGGAGATCTACTCCTACAACACGTCCCTCTGGAGAGCGATCGTCGCGAACCTCCTCGCCCTCACCGATGAGACGCTGATCACCGTCGGCACAGAGGAGGAGGCGGCAAGGGTGGAGGAGTGGTGCACGCGGGAGGGGAGAACAACCGAGGTCTTCGAGAACCGCCGCGATCCGCTCTACGACCGGTGGTGCTGCGTCGCGCAACGGAGATGATTGCGGCCCAATATAGATACCGCATTACCGCCAACTTTTTTCCCCGCAACTGTAGAACAGACCAACGGACCCGATCCCCGGGACCTGATCCTTATCGAGTGTAACCCGCATGAACACCGCTAAACGCATCTATAACGTCTTATTCATCTCTGTCTTCGCCACCATGCTCGGGCTCGGCATCGTCAGCCCGCTGCTCCCGATCTACGCAGAGAACCTGGGCGCGACCGGCATCTGGCTCGGCATCATCTTCTCGGCCTTCTCACTCTCCCGCTCGGTCTTCATGCCCATCATCGGCCGCATATCAGACCGCCGGGGGAGGAAATGGATCATCCTCATCGGCATGTTCGCTTACGCCGTCCTCTCGCTTGCATACATCGTCGCCGACAGCGTCTACTCTCTCACGGCGGTCCGCTTCGCCCACGGGATCGCCTCGGCCATGGTCGTCCCGATAGCCATGGCCTACGTCGCCGACCTCTCGGAGAAGGGGAGGGAGGGGAGCCATATGGGGAACTTCTCCATCTCGATGTTCCTCGGCATGGGGATGGGGCCGCTGCTCGGCGGGTTCCTGAACGATGCGTTCGGGATAGACTCGGTCTTCTACGTCATGGCCGCCCTCTCGGCGTTCGCCACCCTCCTCGTCGGCGTCTCTCTTCCCGAGGCAAAAAGCGGCACGTTCACGGTTCCGGAAGGGGACGCCGTCCCGCTCCGGGAGATATTCAGGCTGCCGGTGATGCGGGGAGTCATGGTCTTCTCCTTCATCAGCGCCCTCGGGCGCGGAGGCATGATGGTCTTCATCCCGGTCTTCGGCCCGCTCATCGCGATCACCCCCTTCGAGGTGGGCGTCGTCCTCTCTGCGAACACCTTCCTGATGGCGCTTCTCCAGGTCCCGGTGGGGAAGATCACCGACGCCGGGGACAAAGTCGTCCTGATCGTCGTGGGTTCGGCGATAACAGCGCTGGCGATCGCTGCGATCCCATTGTCGGGATCGTTTCTGCCCCTACTCGTGATCACCTCCGTCGTCGGCATCGGCGGGGCCATCCAGCAGCCGGCCATCATGGCCCTGACGGTCGACGCGGGCCGGACTATCGGGATGGGGACATCGATGGGCGCCTACAACACCGTCTTCGGGATAGGTATGATCATCGCACCGCTGATGGGAGGCGTCTTCATGGACTATATCGGCATCGACGCCGTCTTCTACGTTGGCGGCGCGGTAAGCCTCCTCGGAACCGTGATCTTCGCGGTGATGATGCAGAGGAGCGCCCGCACGGCCGCCGGCAGATCAGGCCAGGCGTAGGCGACTCTCACCCCGCACCGCCTTTCCGCGCTACCGGTGAGTGAGGCTCGATACACCTCCGATGCCGGGAAGCGTTCACACTTCCGAGTGAAAACAGTGATTATGGCAGAGAATCTCTCCTCTACGAGGGGAAACTTTATATAATCATTTCACTATCATGGGTTACAGTGGCGCGCAGTTGAAAAGCGCGTCGGAATCGCCACGATAGGTTCCTGCCGGGCGACCGGGCAACCCCCTGGTACACCTCGCGGGTCGCGGGCGGGTAGCCGCCCGGCGAATGAGATGTTACAACGGCATGGCCCCCTGCAAAGACGCGTCCCGGTTCCCGGCCCCTCGCTCTTCAGTCCTGCATACGCCGTCTGCCCACACTCAAGCGCCGTATTCAGCATTTTTTCTCGTGCCGATCGGCATTCCGCAGGAGGTACTGGCCTCCCCGTATATCCCGGTCTTCGGACTCATCCTCGCCGGCATCGTTTTCGGGCTGCTCGGTGTCTGGCTCAAGGAGCGGGAGGTAGCCGCCCGCATCGCCGGCATGGATGCAAGCATCGAGGGCATCAAGACGGTGAAGGGTGCTCCGCATCACCTCCTTGCTGTCAGGAGCGACCCGGTCTCACGGTTTGTCGACGAGGTCAACCTGGTGCTCGGTGAACTGGAACGCTCCCGGCGGGATCTCCAGGAGAGCAGGGACCGATACCGCCTCCTCTTCGAGAGCGGGAACGATTTTCTGCTGGTCTGCGCCGTCGGCAGGGAAGGAACGCCCTACCGGATACTGGATGCAAACGCGCTCGCCTGCCGGTGCCTCGGGTATACCCGGGACGAACTCTTCGCCCTCACCCCGGGATCGGTCATCATCGTCCGGAGCGACTTCAAGAAAGGCAACCACCACCTGCACTCCGCCGATCTGAT
>LSQX01357677.1_pt2 | contig 11787 bp, 10 predicted proteins | sample 654561 | NCBI WGS metagenome assembly LSQX01 (sample SAMN04489861, study PRJNA283612) | anaerobic digester metagenome | isolation source: 4 biogas reactors fed with cattle manure at either 37C or 55C with and... | place: Denmark: Kongens Lyngby | collected 2014 | reverse complement strand
CCTGGAAGAGCGAGTGGATGACCAGTCCTCCCGCGCCCGCATCTTCCGCGCGTTTGATGTTGTCGGTATGATTCGATAAAGTGCTTGAGCCGACAACGATGGGGCTGCTCATATTTATTCCCATGAATGATGTAGATATGTTTGCCATCGCAATGCTCCTCCGTAATTGTTGAGTTAATCTCGTTCATACCCTATTGCGGGACGCTGGAAACAGGATATTTGGAAATTTGTCGCGGACAATGCCGATAATATACAGGAAGGCCGGTGGTTTGTAACGAATTGTTTGAGGTAACGTCTATAGATAGTACGGCAAAATACCTCGGAGTTCGAGGTTATGCGCTGCACAAAAGGAGGAATCGAATTGAAAAAGACAGTTTATATTGCATTGGCGCTGATTTTTGTTTGTGCGACAATGGCATCTGCTCAACAGCCCGGCAACCAGGCTAATCGCCCCGCCGCCGGCGCTCCCGGAGGCATGGCGGGCGGAATGATGGGTATGTGCCCGGCAATGGCGGTCGCCCCACCTTCTTCGATGATGATTGAGCGCAGCGCAGATACACTTGGGCTGAGTGCGGATCAGAAAACCAAGCTGGCGGCGCTTTTGACAAAGAATGAGGCAACGGTTGCCAAGCTTCGGGAATCGGCTCAAGCCGCCAGCAAGGCGTTGCGGGACGCAGTAATGGCCCCGACTTTTGATTCTGCGAAGGCTTCCTCGCTTCTTGTAGCCGCGCAAAAGGCGGATGCTGCCGTCTCTGACGCCAACCTTCAGACCTGGGTGCAAGTAAGATCCATTTTGACCCCTGCTCAGGTGACCAAACTCTCTGAGGCGACTACTCGCAGAACAGGCGGATATGGCGGTGAAGGGCGTCAGGATCGCGATCGCGCACGACCCGGGGCCGGCGGTGGCGCTCCTAGAAATCAGTAAGTCAGTTTCGTCAGATTATTGATATTGCTGAAAGCGGTGAGACTATTAGCTCTCACCGCTGTTTTTTATTCATCCTAATGCCTGATACTGCCACAACTCCCCTACTTGATACACTATTTTCCGGTAAATATACTGGGTGTTTGGCGGATCTACTGACGCCAATGACTTCATTTATGAGGTCAAGCTTGATGATGGCGGCTTCGAAGCCGCCGCCAGCCCGATAGAGTTCGAATCACTTATCGGCTCTCACACGGTTTACGTGCGAGCGGTTGACGAGGCCGGAAACATCAGCGAAGTTGCTACTCAGCAGTTCGCGATGGACAGCACGCCTCCGACCATCGACAGCGTGACCTCGGTAGCTGCTACCAACACCTCGCCGATTGTGGTCAACTACAGCGTATCGGACTCCGAAAGCGGAGTTAAGCAAGTAACGCTTTGGGCCAAGACCGGCATAGGCGGCGATTGGGCTGCCACGCTGGAGACCTCCAGCAATGCTAACGGTTCGTTCGACTTTGCAGTGAGCGAAGAGGATGAATACTTCTTTGCCGTTGTTGCTGAGGACAACGTCGGCAACGTTACCGATGAACCAACCGGCTACGGAGCTACGAGCACGGTATATGACATCACTCCTCCGACCGTGGCAATCGGCAATCCTTCCGTCAGCGTGACCGACAGCGGTCCGGTGACCTATGAGATTACTATAGACGGAGCGGATGAGGTTACACTGGCGGACGGCGACGTCACTCTTGATAAGGGTCGATCTGCGGATGCCGCAACTGTGGCAGTGAGCGGAGAGGATCTGACGAGTCGCCTAGTGACTATATCGGGTATCACCGGCAACGGAACCCTTGGCATATCTATTGCCGCCGGAGTCGCGAAGGACGCGGCAGGCAATGAATCGATTGCTGTCGGGCCGAGCGATGCGTTCAGCGTGCTTAATCACGTTCCATCCTACGGCTTGAGCAACAAGGCTGCATGGGATCCGATCATCATAATCGCGGCTGCTGACAACGTGTTCACCATCTGGGGTAAGGTTACCGTGGCGGATGCGGACAGCTTCACGGTCGATGATGGCTCCGGTCTGCCTGTTAAGGTGATCTACTCTGATCACGGATTCGGCAACGGTGACTTCGTATCGGCGACCGGAACGCTTGACGTGAGCGGCCCGGCTCCTGTATTGAATGCACTGGTGACAAACGATCAACTATCGGTTGACGCCGAATAATCTTCCCATCGAAAGGCCGGTTTTCGAACCGGCCTTTTTTTGTGCGTGACTGCCGGTCGGGCCGGGCTTTGGATTCGGAGATCCCTGCCCATCAAATATATAGTAATCTGCTTCCCTAACCTCTAACCTCTAACTTCTAACCTCTAGACCCTCGACCTTGCCCATAATTAGAAGTATAATCTGCCGGGGGATGCGTTAATGGATTATGTTCAGATTGCTGCGGGTATGGCTTCGCATATTCGGGAGGCGGTGCGTCCGCTGATCGGCAAAGCCGCTGCCCGCAATATCGCAGGTGCTGCTTCGAGCGGGGATGCAACTTTTGGCATTGACTGCATTGCCGAGGAAGCTGTCATCAGCTTTATTGAAGCGAACAAGCTCAACGTAGCGATATATACAGAAGATGAAGGGCTCAGGGAGTTCGGCAACCCTGAGGCGACGTTAATTATCGATCCCATAGATGGAAGTCGCCCTGCAATGGCAGGCTTTGAAAGCTGCGTTGTATCGGTCGCTGTGACCAGATATGGCGAAAAGGCGCGTATGCGGGACGTTGTAGCGGGTTGCATATACGAAATTAAGCACGACAGGGCTTTTGCAGCCGAAAAAGGATGCGGCGCGAAGATATTCGAAGGCGGAACGCAGGTCGCCATCTCGCCGACGGCAGTCAAAGATGTCACCCGAGCCGCATGGACTACGGAGGTCGCCGGGCGTCCGCTCGATAAAATTGCTGTCGTGATTGCCGATCCGCTGGCGGCATCGAGCATAACCGGCGGATTTTTTGTGCTCAACAGCACCGCGTTCTCATTGACCAGACTCGTGAATGGACAACTGAGCGCGGTAGCGGATGTAGCGGGAAGATTGCTGAAGGATTTTCCGTCGTCGCGACAGGACTTTATAAAAGCGGGTAATAATAGAGTGATCGGCCTGTTTCCATACGACTTCGCGGCGGCAGCTTTTATAGCGATGGAAGCGGGATGCGTGGTTACGGATGCGTGGGGAAGGTCATTGGACGATATCAACCTGCTCGACAGCACTGAGGCAAACATACAGTCCATGCTGGCCGCGTCCACGCCGGAGTTGCACGGTCAATTTTTGAATATGATAAACGACGGCTTTCGGAGGTTAGATGATGAAGGTAGTGATTGAGACATCCGCAGCGCCCAGGGCCATAGGGCCATACTCACAGGCGATCAAAGCTAATGGGCTATTGTTCATATCAGGGCAGATACCGATGGACCCGGACACCGGACAGATGACGGCGGTTGACGTGGTGGCGCAGACTAATCGAGCGATGGACAACCTCGGCGCGATACTTGCAGCCGAAGGGCTTGACTTCAAAGATGTCGTCAAGACCACAATTTTCCTGACGGATATGGCGGATTTTGCACGAGTGAACGATGTTTATGCGGCGTATTTTGAATCCGCACCGCCCGCTCGTTCGACGATTCAGGTGGCTGCCCTGCCTAAAGGCGCAAAGGTGGAGATCGAGGCTATAGCGACCGCACGCTGACCTGCGCCAGCCCTATATCACGTGCCATTTCGCTTGCCTGAACGATCCCCGCTCCAACATCCTCGGCTCTGTGCGCATCGGAGCCGATGGTGACTTTTCGCCCGCCCAGCGCATGGTAAAGCTCAAGAATGCCGCGACCGGGATAGCTTTCAGCGGGAGCCTGACGCAGTCCTGATGTGTTGATCTCCAGCGCCATGCCCTGCTCGATCACCAGTCGCAGAATTTGCTCTATTATTTCGCTGTATGGGGACCAATCGAACGGGCCATAATAGAGCACTCCATATCGCTTGCACAAATCGACATGCGCAAGCGCGTTAAACAGCCCGCTCTGCGCAGCGGCAAGAGCCGTTTCGAAATATGGAGCGTAGGCTTCGCGGACTGCTTTGCCGGGGAAATACTTTGCGTGATCCTCCAGGATAGTATCCCCAACGTAATGCGCCGCCCCGAGTATGTAGTCGAACTCCTTGTCAGCCAAGTATTCCTCGATGCTGGATTGGTAGGTGACTGCATAATCCACCTCGATGCCGCAGTTTATGGTCAACTGGCCGGCGAATGCGTCCCGCACCTCCGATATGCGGCGTTTATAGAGATCATAATCGAAGAATCCATAGCATAGATCGGTCGGCTCGAAGTCGAGGTGGTCGGTGAATGTGATATCGGTTATGCCGCGGCTCACTGCGCTTCGGCAGGCGTCCATCATGGGAGTTTGGCAGTCGCCGGAGCAGTGAGAATGCACGTGGGAATCGATCATTTGGCCTTTTCCTTATATACTACCTTTGCGACAACCGCACCGACTATTCCCAAAGATTCCGCCGAGCATTGCGCAACCGTATCATCGAGAGTGTGCCACGGGCCATAGTCGAAGTCGATGATGTCTATGCATTTCACTCCTGCCTCAATAAGCGGGATGTGGTCGTCGTGGATGCTGTATTTTACCTTCGGGATAAATATTTTTTCGTAGCCCAGCGATTTGGCGGTGTCCCATACCTTTCTGACTGCATCCGGAGCCGCCTCAAAGGACTTGGCTTCCTGGTAGATTTCCAGATTTTTGTCGCCGATCATGTCCAGTAAAATGCCATATCGCATCTTTCGCTTCTCGCCGGCGGTCAATCCAGAGGCGTAATGTTTGGACCCCAGGAACATATATTGACTGGAATCAGGCTTGACAGCGTAGTCCTCGCCATCGAAAAACACCATGATCACACCGATATCCGGCGGACGCTGTTTGAACATTTTAGCCAGCTCTAAAAGCACGGCTACTCCTGAAGCTCCGTCGTTCGCTCCGGGGATCGGCTGGGTTTGTTTTGCGGGATTGACCTCTTTGTCGGCTATGGGCCGAGTATCCCAATGGGCTGCCAGAAGAATAAAGTTGTCCGCTTTGGCGTTGAATCGGGCGATGACGTTGGAAAACGAGAGCGTTTTGCCCTCGACAGTATGAGTAAAATCCTGCGTGGTTACATCGTCGGCGCAGGGTTTTAGATTGGAGATGATATATTCACGGCAGGCAGCATGACCTTTGACCCCGGAATATCGCGGCCCTATATCGACCTGTTTTTTGAGCATATCAAACGAGGCCGCGGAATCGAAAGCCGGTATGTCTGACGGTTGTGAACAACCCAGGCCGGAGCATAGCAACGCGATCAATATCAAAGCAATCGGCAATATCTTCACTTGGCTGCGCTTATCCTGTCAAGAGATGAATAGTTGATATTGGAATTGGCTGCCAGAAAGTTCTCCACTGCGGCGGAACTGCTGACAAGTGCGGTTTTGTCGGGTGTGGTGCGTTTCGACCAGACTTTCCAGTAGCCGAGCGCGCCGTCCGCCAGCGATTTCATCATCGCCACGGTGTAGGTCTTTTCTGCGACAACAGCTTTTCCGCCGACTGTTGCGGCAGCAATGCGCTTGCCGACAGGTTTGTTCGGGTCAAATGAGTATTTCAAACCCGACACCTGCAGGAATCCAAGGCTGGGCCGAGGCTGGCCGGAAACCGATCTTTCCAATGCATCGAGAATCGTTTTGCCATCGAAAGCCCGAACGGTGAGGGTGTCATTCGGATAAGCCAGAAACGCCACGACGTCCTCGGATTTGACCTTGCCGGCAGGAATGATCGTATCGCATGCCTTCAAATCTCCGGCAGCGGCAAACGCCACATCGGTCTTAGCCTGAGCGCGAAATGCGTCAGCTACCAGGCTGCCAATCGCTGTCTCCCCGATCCCCGGTTCCTTGTTTTGCAGCGCAGATGCGGACACTGACTCGGCTGCGTATCCCGCCGACGCCAGCGATGCGATACACACCATAGCTATAAGCAGAATCGATAGTCCCCTTAGCATATCTCCACCTCCGCCTTTCTGCGGACATCCTCTCATTGAGAAGAACCGCTCGTCGCCTTGAGCTGGGACTGGATAAAATCGTCTATTTCACCGTCCATTACCCTTATGATATCCCCTGTCTCATGGCCATTGCGATGATCCTTGACCATCGTATATGGTTGAAAGACGTAACTTCTCATCTGACTTCCCCACTCTATCGCCCTAATATCGCCGCGAAGTTCCGCCAGTCGCTGTTCCGTGGCCGCTCGCTGCATCTCGGCCAGTCGCGCCGCAAGCACCCTCATCGCGCTTTCTCGATTGGCAAGCTGCGAGCGTTCGTTCTGGCAGGAGACTACAATGCCGGTGGGAATATGGGTGAGTCGCACCGCAGAATCTGTTTTGTTGACGTGCTGTCCACCGGCTCCGCTGGCTCGATAGGTGTCGATGCGAAGCTCATCAGGGTTAATATGGACCTCGGACTCGTCCTCTATTTGCGGAATCACATCCACCGCCGCAAAAGACGTATGCCGTCGCTTGTTTGAGTCGAAAGGAGAAATACGAACGAGGCGATGCACCCCGCGCTCGTTTCGCAGATAGCCGTAAGCATTTCTGCCCTCTATCATCACTGTAACGTTTTTGGTGCCAGCTACATCTCCGGGCACATAGTTCACGATTTCCGCATGATATCCGCGTCGCTCCGCCCAGCGCAGGTAGACACGCAGCAGCATATCCGCCCAGTCACACGCCTCCGTGCCGCCGGCTCCCGCATTGATTTCCATAATGGCATTAGAGGCGTCGTGCTCCCCGGAGAGCAGAGTTTCAAGCTCCAGTCGAGCATAGTCCGCCTCGATGGCCTCGAGTTCGGAGCGCAGTTCGGCGGCATCGGAGCTTTCGTCGTCTTCTATCAGTTCGGCAAGCTCGACAAGGTCGCTGACCCGGCTTTGGAGTTTTGTAAACGGCTCCACGCCGCCTTTGAGATCGCTGAGTTTTTTCAGGGTCTTTCTAGCCTCTGCGGCATCATCCCAAAAGCCCTGCTGACCGGAAATCTCCTCCAGACGATCTATTTCCCTCGACATTCCGGCCAGGTCAAAGATGCCCTCCCAACTCTTCGAGGGCTGCTCCCAGCGTGGAGGCGCGGTCATAAATATCTTTAAGCACCTTGGTTACTCCGATTTTTCATTGAGATTCTATCTTTCCCAGACAACATTTCTTGAACTTTTTGCCGCTTCCGCACGGGCACGGATCGTTGCGACCCACCTTTTGCGATCCCGATGGCCTGGGAGCCGCGTGCGGACGCGCCATAGGACTCGACGTCGTCGGGTCCGCCATTCCCTGTGGTTCGCCGCCTGACAGTTCGACCACGTTATCGTAGGTCATCCGTCGTCTTTTGGGCGGCTCCTGGGTCTGGACGCGATACATCACCCGCACCATATCGTCCTGTATGCTGGTGAGCATCTGCTGGAACAGATCGTAGGCCTCTCTTTTATACTCTACCACCGGGTCGCGCTGGGCGTAACTGCGAAGACTGATGCCTTCGCGCAGGTAGTCCATTGCGTCGAGATGATCAATCCACTTGCGGTTAATCAGATCGAGGGCGACATGCCGCTCGATATCGCGCATAAGCTCAGATCCGACTTCCTGTTCCTTTAGCTCGTAGGTCTTTTCCACGATTTCGCCGAGCATATCCTCAAGCTCATCGCGCCTGAGACTCTTTAATTCGGCTGGCTTGATCAGGACCTCCAGCGGCAGTATCTCATTGACGTGATCGAAAAGCCCCTGCACATCCCATTCGTCGTAGTTCACATCCTCCCGGCAGAACATATTGAGCGCGTTTTGCATTGATTGGTGCAGATACCCGACAACAGTGGGTCTGAGGTCGGCGCCTTCGAGTATTTTGCGTCTCTGGCTGTAGATGGTCTCGCGCTGGACGTTCATTACGTCGTCATATTCGAGGACGTGTTTGCGAATATCAAAGTGATGCATTTCCACTTTTTTCTGTGCGCGCTCGATCATCCTGGAAAGTATTTTGGCGTCAATGGCCTGATCTTCCTGCCATCCGCTGAGCAAAAATGAGTTGGACCGGTCTCCGAAGAGCCTCCAGAGATCGTCTTCGAGGGATACGAAGAACTTCGAAAAACCCGGATCGCCCTGTCGTCCTGCGCGCCCGCGAAGCTGATTATCGATTCGGCGGCTTTCGTGACGCTCTGAGCCGATGATATACAGGCCGCCTCGCTGAACAACATCGAGAGCCTCCGGGCTGGAATTGTCGAACTTGTCGGGATTGTTGGTTTTCCACAGATCGAAGTCCCATGTCAGATCCGACATGTCGAAGTCCGCAAGGTCAGCGCCGGCTTCCTCTTCCTCCTCATCGGTGAGGTTGGTTCCGCCGAGGATAATGTCAACTCCTCTTCCGGCCATGTTCGTGGCGATAGTGACCGATCCTCTGCGACCGGCCTGCGATATGATATCGGCTTCTCTTTCGTGATATTTCGCGTTGAGAATGCTGTGTTCAATGCCCTCTTTGAGGGATTCTCTAAGCGTCTCCAGCCCGCTGTGGCTGATCTCCAAGGCCGCAGCCAACTCGGAGATGTTCTCATCTGAAAGCATATCCGGATCAAGATCGAGCCTGCGCGCAAGTTTTTTGAGGGACGGGAGATCCAGTCTGCTGGTAGCTCCCTTTTTGCCACCCGGAGCGGGATGTCCGCCGAACATAACGAAACTGCCTCCGGACTGGTTATACCGGTTAGCATGGACGCGGAACTTGCCCGCAGCGCATTCCTCAGCATATTCCGCAGGGAACACGTCCTTTGGCTGCTCCCTCGCGATTCTGGAAACCAGCACCCCGAGGTAGTCGGTATCCTCGGCGTTATCCTCATCTTTGAGCCAGATTCCGCGCACTATGCCGGACTGGTCCTTGACAGGGAGATAATCGCCGGCAAATTCGGCCACTGTAGCGTCAAACTTGGAATTGATCAGCGCGTGGGCTTCTCGTTTCTCGTCTGCGGATAAATCGGCGTTCTTTTCCAGCCTGTTTCGCAGCAGAATTGTCGCGCCGAGCAACTGCAACTGCTCAGAAAGCAGGCGTTCGCTGATTCTTTCGGATACCTGAATCGACCGTGTTCCGACCAGCACAGGTTGTTCGCGCACATGGGCATTTAGGACTTCGATGGTTATGCCTCGGAATTTCGCTTCCTCGGACTTGTAGACCACATCCGGCACGTCCTTGCGCATCACCGCGCGGTTTGTCGGCACTTCGACTACGTCAAGCGCATAAATCTTGCGGAATTCGTCCTCTTCGGTCTTGGCGGTTCCGGTCATTCCGGCAAGTTTGTCGTAGAGCCTGAAGTAGTTCTGGTAGGTGATGGTGGCAAGGGTCTGGCTTTCTTCTTCCACCTGAGCGCCTTCCTTTGCCTCGACCGCCTGGTGCAACCCGTCGCTCCATCTTCGGCCAAACATAAGCCTGCCGGTGAACTCATCAACAATAATCACCTGGCCATCCTTGACCACATAGTCGATATCCTTGCGAAAGACCGCATGCGCTTTAAGGGCGGCGTTTATATACTGGTTCGTATCGAGATTTTCCGGGTCGCTGAGGTTGCCGCATCCGGTCATTTCCTCGACTTTGGCGGTTCCCTCCTCGGTGAGCATCGCGGTCTTGGCCTTTTCATCGACCGTGTAGTCGCGATCCCTCACCAGCCTGCGCGCAACTCGATCCATTTTATAATACATATCGCTGGAGCGGTTGCCTGAGCCGGAGATGATTAGCGGGGTTCGCGCTTCGTCGATTAGAATGCTGTCGACCTCGTCCACTATGGCATAGTGCAATTCTCTCTGCACCAGTTCCGCCGCGTTGAACGCCATATTATCGCGCAGATAATCGAACCCGAACTCGTGGTTTGTGCCATAGGTTATGTCGCAGGCGTAGGCTTGCTGGCGGCTGATAGGTCTGAGTTTTTCCCATTCCTTCTCATCTTCCGGGATATATTCTGGATCGTATAAAAATGAGCGACCTGTCTCAGAGGTTTCTGCGCTCTGGCCGTGTATCGAGCCTACCGTAAGGCCTAGGATGTCGAAAATCGGGCCGTTCCAGCGCGCGTCACGCTTGGAAAGGTAGTCGTTGACCGTCACCAGATGCGCGCCTCGTCCCGTTATGGCGTTTAGATACAAAGGCAGAGTCGCCACCAGGGTCTTACCCTCGCCGGTTCTCATTTCGGCAATGCGTCCCTGATGCAGAACCATGCCGCCAATCAACTGCACGTCGAAATGTCTCAAGCCCAGTGTGCGAACGCCGGCCTCCCGCACAACGGCAAACGCCTCCGGCAAAAGAGAGTTGAGAATCTCACGCGAGGCTTCTTTTCTTTCTTCGTCGGAGAAATTGTCGATCTCGACCGCCGTCTTATAGCGTGCCTTGAACTCGTCGGTTTTTGCCCTAAGCTGTTCGTCGCTGAGCGCCTGCATAGACGGCTCGAGCGCGTTTATCTTCTCGACGATTTTGCGGAAACCTTTGATTTCGCGTTCATTTGAACTGAAGAGTTTGAGGAAGTTCATATTTTTTCCCACTGTAACAGATAAAAAGGGAAACATTGGGCTATACCCGCTGCTTCCCTGACCACTTGAAATCGCAATAGTTCGCTTTCAGCGAGCAAGAAAATGTCAATCCGAGGAGGAGCGATGAATAACCTGCTATTCAATCGTGCCTTGAAGCCGACTTCCATCGCATTCGAAATGACGCTTATACTCGATACTCACCATTCCGGAGCAGTCAATTGAAATCTCAATTAACCCAATCATACATTATCACAGGGGACGCTTGCTGTCAACAGAACGCATCGGCAAAGCGGCGGCGGACAACTGCAAATACCCTTGCGCATCGAGCGTCATTTGCGTGCCGCGAAACGCCGTAATCCAGCGTCCGCTGTCCTCTCTGGTCAAGCCCAGCAACAGCTCCTCCCGCAAGCCCGCATTCATCAGACATTGCTGTACCGCTGCCTGATCCTGGTTTGCCGAACAAGCCAGTTGGGAGCTGTAGTCGATATGCTCTGCGCCTGCAGGGTCCGGAATTGCGTAGATTCGGATGGGTTTGCCATCAAGCGAAGAGGTCAGCACATACATTCCATGCGCGACATCACGCAGGCACTGCCATTTCATATCCGAAGGCAACTCGATAATGTCCTTGTCCACCTCTTCAAGGATCTGCGGGACGCTATTGTCGACAAAGGCCGCCATCTGATTGCGCAGCAGCCCGCCCAAAATAACCGCCAACACACAGCAGGAGAGCATAAATGCAAGCACCGACCTGCCCGCATACGACCTGGCCGCCAGCAACTGTCCGACTATGCCCAACCCTGCGCCAATGAGCGCCCCTGCCGCCGCCCACGCAATTCGCTCACTTGGGTTTATCGGAGCGCGAGTGATCGCCGTCGACACCACCGCGATAACCAACAGGCTGAATACGCCGGACCAAAGGGGAGCCCACGCGATAGCCCTTCGAGGGGAAACCAGCCCGGTCGCAAGTCCAAACGCAACCGGGACAGGAAACACACACAACGCCGATTTGACTATGTAGCCCGGCAAATAGGCTTGATAGCGTATAACAAAATATAAAAACACAACCGCAGTAAGAATGCCCAACAGCCCTACTGTGAGATTTCTCTGCAATCTGCTATTCGTTCCGCTATTCACGGTATCGCCCATACGCACTGCTCCTTGGATGGAATCTCCGTGATCTCTGAATGCCACAATTTACTTCCGCACATATTACCACAGAATATCCGTAGACGCTAATCATCAGGGATAGTGTAACAGCTCACGAATGATGAGT
>LSQX01308999.1_pt1 | contig 11787 bp, 10 predicted proteins | sample 654561 | NCBI WGS metagenome assembly LSQX01 (sample SAMN04489861, study PRJNA283612) | anaerobic digester metagenome | isolation source: 4 biogas reactors fed with cattle manure at either 37C or 55C with and... | place: Denmark: Kongens Lyngby | collected 2014 | reverse complement strand
GCACCAATCACTACTACATCAAACTCTTTGCTCATTATCTACTCCGTATATTTTTAGTCAACAACGCCCCGCAAGCATGAAGCTTTGTGGGGCGTTTGTATATCAATATCTAATGCTTATAGATCTAACAATAAGCGAGAAGGATCCTCTAATGCATCCTTCATTGCAACTAAACCTAACACAGCCTCACGACCATCAATTAAACGGTGGTCATAAGAAAGAGCTAAGTAGTTCATCGGACGAATAACAATTTCACCGTTTTCAACTACTGGACGCTCTTTAGTAGCGTGAACACCTAAAATAGCCGACTGTGGTGGGTTAATGATTGGAGTAGACATCATTGAACCAAAGACACCACCGTTAGAGATAGAGAAAGTACCGCCGGTTAACTCATCCATACCTAAACGACCTTCACGAGCCTTAGCACCATACTCAGCGATGGTTTTTTCAATATCAGCAAATGATAACTGATCAGCGTTACGGATGATAGGTACAACTAAACCACGTGGTGAGCTCACAGCAACACCGATATCAAAGTAGCCGTGGTAAACAATATCGTTACCATCGATTGAAGCGTTTAATAGTGGGTACTTCTTAAGTGCATGAACAGCAGCCTTAATGAAGAAAGACATAAAGCCTAAACGTACGCCGTGTTCTTTTTCGAACTGGTCACGGTACTGAGCACGTAAATCCATCACTGGCTTCATATTAACTTCGTTAAACGTAGTTAAGATAGCGTTTTCTTGTTGAGATGCTAATAAGCGCTCAGCAACACGAGCACGTAAACGAGTCATTGGTACACGTTGCTCTGGGCGACCATCTAACGACTGACCAATTGCTACTGGTGCAGCAGCAGGTGCTGATTTTTGAGCAGACTGTGCATCAGCTTTAGTTACACGACCGTCTTTACCTGAACCAGCAACATCAGAAGCGCTTAAGCCCTTTTCAGATAGGATTTTAGCAGCAGCTGGAGAAGCTACATCGCCTTTATCAGCAGCGGTTGTAGCAGCGGCGGCAGCAGGAGCAGCGGCTTCTTGTGCAGCTTCAGCTGGTGCAGCAGCAGTTGCTGTCGCAGCAGTATCAATTTTAGCTAATAACTGCTCAGACTCTACATCAGAACCACTTTCTACGATGATCTCAACTAAAACACCATCCGCAGGAGATGGCACTTCCATGATTACTTTATCAGTTTCAATTTCAATAAGCGTTTCGTCTTGAGAAACAGCCTCACCTACCTGCTTGGCCCACTCCATCAACGTACCTTCGGATACGGATTCAGAGAACTGAGGTACTTTAACTTCTACGATTGACATAATTTTGTTCCTTTAAGCTATGTTAATAACTTGAATATAATGCTTTTAAATTTTTAAATCCGAAACAGGCCTTAAAACCATTTAAGGCCTGTAAGCCTAATGCTATTTAGTGATAGTTAAACCGCGTAAACGCTGGCCAAAAGCCTGATCGAGCAATGATTTTAACTGCTCGTTATGCAGCGCTAAATAACCTACTGCCGGTGAAGACGAAGCAGCACGACCTGCGTAGCTCAACTGCTGACCAGCTGACATATTTTGATAAATATGGTGCTGGATGTAGAACCACGGGCCTTGGTTTTGTGGCTCATCCTGTACCCAAACAATCTCTTTAAGGTTTGAATACTTCTCTAATACATCCCCAAACTCTTTGTGAGGGAAAGGATAGAGCTGCTCAACACGGACAATAGCTACATCATCAATTTCACGCTCAGCACGACTGCTTACTAAGTCAGAGTAAACACGGCCGGAACAAACTAACAAACGACTAACCTTTTCTTTGTTAATCTCAGTGTTTGTTTCATCAATCACTAATTTAAACTCACCCTCAGTAAAATCCTTTAATGGTGAGGTAGCGATCTTATTACGTAATAAAGACTTAGGCGTAAAAATCACTAAAGGTTTACGGAACTTACGGATCATCTGACGACGAAGCAAGTGGAAAATCTGTGCAGCATTAGTTGGCTGTACACACTGAATATTGTGGTCAGCACATAACTGTAAGAAACGCTCAATGCGTGCAGAAGAGTGCTCAGGACCCTGCCCTTCATAACCATGAGGCAACATCAGCGTTAGACCGCAGTGACGTCCCCACTTCGCTTCACCGGAGGCGATAAACTGGTCAATCACAACCTGTGCGCCGTTAACGAAGTCACCGAACTGGGCTTCCCAGATAGTTAGGGTATTTGGCTCAGCACTAGCATAACCATATTCAAAACCTAATACGGCTTCCTCTGATAGAACAGAGTCAATCACCGTAAACTTGGCCTGTTTCTCGGAAATATTATTTAATGGAACGTAAAAGCCCTCATCCCAACGCTCGCGAACTTGCTCGTGGAATACCGCATGGCGGTGTGTGAACGTACCACGACCAGAGTCTTGACCGGTAATACGGATTGGATAGCCGTTGGCAACTAAACTGGCAAAGGCTAAATGCTCGCCCATACCCCAGTCTAAATCAATCTCACCATCAATCATCGCTCGACGATCTTTGAGTAAACGCTTAACCAGTTGATGCGGTACAAAATCCTCAGGGATAGTCGTAATGGCCTCACCCAAACGCTTCAATTCAGCCATTGGAACTGAGGTCTCAGCATGGTCAGTCCACTTAGCATTGAGAAATGGCGTCCAATCGGTAGCAAACTTACTGTGGTAATCCGTTAGAACTGGCTCAACTGTACGATTACCCTCTTCCATAATCTGACGATAGGCCTTAACCATCGCCTCAGACTCACCCTCTTCAAGCACAGCTTGATTTAATAATTTGTCAGCGTAAAGCTGACGAGTACCTGGGTGCTTAGCGATTGTTTTGTACATAAGAGGCTGAGTCAAGGATGGGGTATCCTGCTCGTTGTGGCCTAGCTTACGGAAACAGATAATATCAATCACTACATCACTGCCGAACTCTTGACGGTAATCAACCGCCAGACGAGTAACAAAAGTCACCGCCTCAGGGTCATCAGCATTAACGTGAAATACCGGAGCCTCAATCATTTTGACCACGTCAGTACAATAAAGTGTAGAACGTGTATCACGTGGGTCAGAGGTAGTAAAACCAATCTGGTTATTAATAACAACGTGAATTGTACCGCCCACCGAGTAACCGCGAGTCTGAGACATATTGAGCGTCTCTTGTACAACACCCTGACCGGCAAAAGCAGCATCACCGTGAACCAGCACAGGAATCACTTGCTGAGTATTGCCGCCGCGACGCTCTTGGCGAGCACGAGCACTACCCTGAACTACCGGATTAACAATTTCTAAGTGAGAAGGGTTAAACGCTAGTGTCATGTGAATTGGACCGCCCTTGGCATCCAGGTCACTAGAGAAACCACTGTGATACTTAACGTCACCGTCGGTTAAATCACCATCCTGCTTACCCTCAAACTCAGCAAACAAATCACTCGGCATCTTGCCCATGATGTTTACTAATAAGTTTAGGCGACCGCGGTGAGCCATACCTACGACGATATCCTGAGTACCTTGTGCACTCGCGTGGTTAACTAACTCATCCATAGAGGAAATAAAGCTCTCGCCACCCTCTAGTGAGAAACGCTTTTGACCTACATAACGAGTATGTAAGTAGCGCTCAAGACCTTCTGCTTCAGTCAATTGCTGAAGAATACGCTTCTTGTCGTCATTAGTTAATTTGGCAGATGACTGAGAAGCCTCAACACGCTCCTGAATCCAACGCTTTTTCTGCGGATCAGAGACGTGCATATACTCAACACCGACACTACGGCAGTATGTATTGCGTAAAGCCTCGATCAGCTCACGCAGCGTCATATGCTCTTTTTCTGTGAAGTAGGTATTGGTAGCTGAGAAGGTCTCGTCTAAGTCAGACTCGGTTAAGCCGTAAAACGCCGGATCCAACTCAGGAATCTCAGGACGCTCAGTGCGCTTAAGAGGGTCTAACTGTGCGTGACGCAAACCTAAAGAACGATAAGCAGCGATTAACTGCTGAACTTTAAGCTGCTTACTAGCCATTTGTAGGCTAAGATCTTTATCAGCCGTGCCTACTAAACGATTTTCCTTGGCTCGTTGAGCAAAAGAAGCAACCACTGATGAGTGGTTTTGGTCGCGTGTATCTGTACTACCGTCAGTCGCAGGCTGATGCTGCAACTGGTCGAAGTAATCGCGCCAATACTCCTCGACACTATTTGGATTTGCCAAATAGGCCTCGTAAAGCTCCTCTACATAGGTAGCGTTGCTACCAAATAAGTAAGAAGAACTATTTTTTTCTAAAAAAGTTGACATTATGCCTCACCGTTTTGAGTGTTTCACCCTAAAAGGATGCAGATTCTAATCTAACCTTCCGCGTACGGCCTGCACCGATAGGCGGATAGCAAGTACCCTAAGGGATAATCTCTTATGAACTAATATAATAATAAGCAATAAGAGCTAGTGCGGACGGGAACGACTCCTATCCGCACACATACTTCATTACAGTATAGATCAATCTAATATTTTTTTCCTATAAAAAAGAAAGGAATCCCTTTATAAACCATAGTCTACAAGCACTTTTTTGGAAAATAGTTGCTCCACTGATACAAAGTATAAAAGCGCCTTACAGCCAAACAGAATCTTCACTAGTTACATTTCCACCGCACTAACTCTCTGTAATTACCCTTATTCTTATAAACGTCACACAAATGAAATACAATCTTATGTAAGATAATGTATTCACGCATTAGAGGATTATTACTAGGAGTCAGCTTTATGGTTGAGAAAAATAAATTAAGTCAAATGGCTTTGGACTATCACGAATTCCCACGTCCGGGAAAAATCTCTGTGGTACCGACCAAGCCACTATCTAACCAGGACGATCTGTCTCTTGCGTACTCTCCGGGTGTTGCATCAGCATGTATGGCGATTTTCCACGATGGTGACCAAGCAGCAGCACGCTTCACTTCACGCTCCAACTTAGTCGGTGTTGTCACCAACGGTACCGCTGTTCTTGGTCTTGGCAATATCGGCCCACTAGCCGCCAAGCCAGTGATGGAAGGTAAAGGCGGTTTATTCAAGAAATTCGCCGGTATCGACGTTTTTGATATTGAGCTAAACGAAAATGACCCGGACAAACTAGTTGATATTATTGCTGCACTAGAGCCTACGCTTGGCGGTATCAACCTTGAGGACATTAAGGCTCCTGAGTGCTTCTATATCGAAAAAGCATTGCGTGAACGTGTTCATATTCCAGTGTTTCACGACGACCAACACGGTACAGCCATTATTTCAGCAGCAGCGACTTTAAACGGTCTTAAGCTAGTTGAAAAGTCTATCGAAGATGTTAAGTTAGTTGCCTCCGGCGCTGGTGCCGCAGCAATTGCTTGTTTAGACTTATTAGTTTCTTTAGGACTGAAAAAAGAAAACATTTACGTATGTGATTCCCGTGGCGTCATCTATGAAGGCCGCGAAGAAAGTCTTGAGGAAAATAAAGCACGCTATGCTCAACACACTGAGCTACGTACTTTAGGCGATGCCGTTGCTGGTGCGGATGTGTTTTTAGGTTGCTCTGCAAAAGGTGTACTAACCCAAAACATGGTTAAAACCATGGCCGACAACCCACTGATTTTGGCCCTTGCTAACCCTGACCCTGAAATTACGCCAGAAGAAGCTAAAGAAGCGCGCGCAGATTGTATTATCGCGACTGGCCGCTCTGACTACCCGAACCAAGTAAATAACGTTCTTTGCTTCCCGTTTATCTTCCGTGGTGCATTAGATGTTGGCGCCACCCGCATCACCGAAGAAATGAAAATGGCATGTGTATATGCGATTGCCGAGCTAGCTCAGAGTGAGATTAATGATGAGGTCGCCGGCGCCTATCCAGGTGAAGACCTAAGCTTCGGCCCAGAGTATATTATTCCTAAACCGTTTGACCCACGCTTAATTACAACAATTGCGCCAGCGGTTGCTCAAGCAGCGATGGATTGCGGTGTTGCTACCCGTCCTATTAGCGACATGGAAGCTTACAAGGCGCGCTTAAACGCCTTTGTTTACCAATCAAGTCAGTTAATGCGCCCGCTCATGAAGATTGCTAAAAACCAATCTGAGCGTGTCATTTTCGCTGACGGTGAGGAAGAGCGAGTATTACGCGCAGTCCAAACAGTGCTTGATGAGAAAATTGCCAAACCTATTTTAATTGGTCGTCCTGAAGTTATTCGTATGCGCACCAAGAAGTTAGGTTTACGTTACTTAAATAATCCTGATTTAGAGATTGTTGATCCAGAGCAGGACACTCGCTTCAATGAGGTATGGCAGCACTTACATAATCTCTTAGCACGTCAAGGTGTAACACCAAACGCAGCTAAAGAGCTAGTGCGCAAGCACAATACAATTATTGGCGCACTGATGATTGAGCTTGATTATGCTGATGCGATGATTTGTGGTGTGACTACAGACTTCGATCAACAGGTTGACTTTATACGCGACGTCACTGGCAGTACGCTCAAGAGCGGTACCATGGCTGCTATGAACGTGATCTTCTCTCCTGAGCACACGTTATTCTTATGTGATACACATATTAACGAGAATCCGAGCGCAGAGCAGATTGCTGAAATTGCCATAATGGCTGCTGAAAAAGTGAAACGTTTTGGTATGGTGCCTAAGGTCGCCCTCGTTTCACATTCAAACTTTGGTAACCATCGAACCACTTCCTCTCTCAAAATGGCTAAAGCAAGAGAAATTCTTGCTGAGATCGCTCCTGATTTAGAGGTTGATGGTGAGATGCATGCCGATGCAGCGCTATCAGAGCGTATTCGCTACAACGCACTACCAAGTAGCACGTTGAGTGGTAAAGCTAACGTACTCGTTATGCCTAACTTAGATGCAGGTAATATCACCTATAATCTATTAAAAATGACAAGTAACGGTATTGTACTAGGGCCTGTTTTATTAGGTTGCAAGAAGCCTATTCACGTTCTAACCACAAGTACCACAACACGTCGTATTATTAATATGGCTACGCTAGCAGCTGCTGATGCACAAGGTGAAACTCGTATTCAGCAAGGTGTTCTTGAATCAAAATTTGAATCCGCTGCCAGCAATCCAGCGGCAGATGACTCCACTAACTAAATGTTGATTCAGCTTTTGTTGTAACGGCAAACTAAGAGGACCTTTAAACAGGTCCTCTTTTGTTTATTATCATAATGTTTTATTTTTTAAGAACTCAACAGATTAAAGGGAACATCAGATGGGGAATGATTTAGGGAGATTAATTTTACGCGTTACGCTAGGAGTGTTAGTACTCCTCTATGGTTTCCATAAGGTTAAATATGGCTTAGGACATATACCCCACACCTTGAACTCCTATGGCCTACCACCATTTCTGTCCTACGGTGTGTATATTAGTGAGGTGATAGCACCACTTATGGTTATCATCGGCCTCTACACTAGACCTGCTGCCGGCGTCATCGCCTTTAGTATGCTCCTAGCTATTTTCTTTGTACACACCTCACGATTAACCGCCTTAAACAGCAGCGGCGGCTCAGTGATAGGTATTGAGTATATGTTTTTAGCTGCGGCACTCTGCATTATGATGATCGGTGCAGGCCGTTTTAGTCTAAACAGCCCTTATAACTAATCACGATATCCTCACGGGCTTGAGGAAGAGCATCTAGCATACACTTCAAGCCCTTCAACGCATCTGGAGCACATGCTACATCCTCGACAACACGCTCCCATCTAAAGTCTAAAGACTCTGCTACATCGCCAAGCAAAACATCGTGTAGCGCATCTAAATTTATAGCTGTATGATCAGGTAACTCTACCCTCTCCACTAAGCGTTGATAAAAGTCTTCTACCGATTTAATACCATCTAAATCAATCGTAATAACATCCTGATGTGACATCTTAGCTACCTCTGAATTTGACGTTTTTTAGCTGATACGCTTAATGACATTCTGGCACCTTATCAAAACTCTCATAATGATCAATTGTCACATACAGACTTTCATGATTCTCATAAACTAAACGTTTAGCATTACGCTTTTGACCTAAATAATCCAAGTCTGCTTCACGGTACTTACCGTTAGGTAAAAGCTTTTCGTAATTACCAAAGTGATCGCCGCCAATAGACTTGCCCTTTAACTTTGAGATCTCATTAAAAGGACGACCTGGATGCCACCCTAAGTCACGCGCCTGACTTTTAGTAAGAAACTTTGCAGGCAACTGCCCCTGCTCCCTAAGTGAGCGAATAATGCCCGTTAACTCAATCACATTGATTTGACCATCTAATTTCTCCAAATTAAATATCGCCAACACAACCTCACAACGCTGATTCACCTCCTCTAATGAGGGCATATCGCTCTCTGGCTCTGAGACTGGTTGCACCCTACCCATCGCATGAGTGCTACTCATGTTGAAAACTATCAGTAAACTGACTAACAATAATAAACAACGATTAAAAACAGTCAATTGTGACATTGATCCTTACCTGTAATTTAATTTGAGAAATGGAATTTTTATTGACTTGCACTGTCGTACTACATGTAATGATTTTTATTCATAACAGTTCCATAGAGTCAAAGCATACTTTATAATCTAGCAAAGTTTTGCAGAAAGTTATACACACATTATAAATATAGTTTCACAGGATACACCATGAAGTCCCTTATTAATTTCCTAATTCTGCTCCTAATTGTTACCGTTCTAGGATTCCTTAGCTGGTCAGCCCTCAACAAAACGCTTTTCGCTGACGCAGAAGATCAGATACCACCACAAGAAGAAACAGGTATCCCAACTACTCCACAACCTAAACCTGAAGAGCCAATAGCTATTAGCCCGGCAGATGCCTTTGGTGCAACCTCAGATAGCAACCCAGCAATAGAGATGGATTTTAATTGCCTAGAGGCTAGCAAAACAATTGGAGCTATTTATGATATGCATATTGAAGGCAAATCAACTAATGAGATTAGCCAATACTTAGCAGGATTAGATAAGTTTACTCAGGCAGATATCGAGATGTTTAGTCAAATAGCTCAACACATCAAAGACGCGCCAAGTGATCAGCTTCTACCACGCAACGAAATGATTGAACAGTTTAAATTACAATGCGATGCAGCAGAGGCATCTAATTAAACTAAACCTTTAATGGCTTTATGATAAAAATCAGCCTGTCACTAATAAATAGTGACAGGCTGATTTTTTAAATGGATGTGCTATTTAAATTACTGAGCAGCTTGTGGAGCTTGTGGCCAAACAGAATTTACAACAGCAGAAGCAACTTCTTCGCTATTTACACGGAAAAGAAACAGATTATCGCCTTGGCGGATACCACTGAAAGAAACTGCTTCAGTTTGATTAGTACCACGGTTTAGTGCAGCAATAGCGTAACCACGACCCTCAGGTACTGCGTCTAAAGCAGCCTTACCCTGTTCGGTTACATTAACGGCAACATAAACATTGTTGTTTTGATCAGCAACAATATCGTGTGAAGTTACGTCAGCAGCTGTAAAAACAGGAGTTGCTGAAACGTGAATAGTTTGCTGCTCACTAATTTGTACAGGACGGAAACCTTGAACTGGAGTAACAGAGGCTTGGTATACCTGTAAAGCGGCTTGAGCCTCAACTACTGCTTGCGTATCAGCGCCAGCACCTGAAGTTGAACCTGTGGTCTGGCAACCTGCTAAAGCTACAGCTAAAGGTAAAATCGCTAAGCCTAGTTTGCGAGATAATTTCATAATATATGCGTCCTCTTTTATTTTACTAACTGAAAAAAATGAACCAATGTGATGCCTACTACTGTAACACTAAAACAATTTAAAGTTACATCATCCGAAACATTTATTCAAGTTAAGAATGATAAAACAATGTATAAAAAGTTAACGGCCTAAACATAACTAAATAATCTAAGCCGTCAAAATAGTATAACCGTACAAAACACTAGGATTGAATGTGAATTACTAGTCGTTACTAGCGAATTAGATCAGCAGCATCACGTGCGCTAACTAGTGTTGGCATTGGCATAAGCAACACGCCATCCATTAACTCCCCCTGATGGCCTTCAGCAGTTGAAACCACATTGCCATTGATGCGAGCTAAAATGTGACTATACCCTTTACGAGCATTAGTTAACTTAGCGATTGACTCAGGCTGCAAACGCAGGGCTAACGCAGGTCTATCGTCTAAAGTCTTGGCAACAAACGCATTGCGAATATCTTCACGCTTTAAAATAATACCTTTGCTGTAGTACTGCACATCGCCTGCTTTGATACGCTGCTCTTTAACGGCCTTTTTAGCGTCTGTACTGCCTACGTGAATCTCTAGCTCGTTAGCACCATGACGCTTAACCAACACAGGAAGTGCTGTGGCCTGTTGCGTAGCTGCTGCTGCCGTTGATTGCTCTGCATTAGACGCTTCATCTGACTTAGTGGAGAAAGTCTCACAAGCAGTTAAACTGAATAATGCCACTGATAGTGCAGCAACTTTTAAAACGCTTTTAGAAAACATCTGTTTATCCTCTCTACGGCTTCTAAATCTTATTTAGAAAACAAATAAAATATTTTAAATTTCAACCAGTTAGACTACAGTCTTAAATCTTTACTTCAATAGTATTGGATTATACAAGAAAGCTCAGTAAAGCAAAATTATTATTTATATTTTAGTGGCTTTTGATCAAAAACATGACTAATTGAAGTAACGTTGACAACGATCGTAGTCATTAAGATCGATTGTATGAATCGAATGGTTAAGGTTGACCCGCTTGGCTACTAGACCACCGTACTCAACCGGCCCGCTAAACGGCTTGGTATCCAGCCAATACATCCTCGCAGAAAGGTAGTACTCGCCTTGGGGCACATTAGTAAAAACATACTGCCCATATTGATTTGTTTTAACCGTACGAATTTTAGAGCGATAACGCTCATCTATTGGTCCAGTTAAGACATGACCGCGACGACATACCTCTTCAAACCACTGAGTACTGGTGCCTGAAACCGGATTTAATATCACGTCAACCAATGCCGCAGTGCGTTCCCCATAGCTTTTATAGTCGCTTATGTAAGCACGCCCGACTAACTGAGCGTAGCCCGAACCCTGCTTGATGTCAGCGGCATTGAAGGCTGCCCTTGCAACCTCCTTACGACTTCCTTGATCAAAACCCTGTTTTGGGCTACTTGAACATGCACTCAACACAAGTACAGCGCTAAGCGTTAAAAACTTAAGATTTTTGATATTAAACATAAAATGTATGTGGGTTAAATTAGTCCTAACCAACTAGTTTAACAGGGCTCAAGGCCAAGTTTTTATTTTTTATCTTTCTGTTGGTGATGCTCACGATCTAAATCGCGTAAAAAGGCCAACTTGTCAGCGATTTTAATTTCCAGGCCACGCTTGACTGGTTGATACCAAGGTTGCTTAGCCATTCCATCAGGAAAATACTGCTCCCCTGCTGCATAGCCATGAGGCTCATCATGCGCATAGCGATACTGCTTGCCGTGTCCAAGCTCCTTCATCAGCTTGGTTGGTGCATTGCGCAAATGAGCTGGCACTGGCCTACTTTTGTCATTTTGAACAAAAGCTTTAGCCTTGTTATAGGCTATATAAGCGGCATTGCTCTTAGCTGCAATCGCTAAATAAATCACTGCCTCAGCTAAAGCTAACTCACCCTCAGGGCTACCAAGCCGCTCATAAGTAGCGGCCGCATCATTACATATCTGCATTGCGCGAGGATCGGCTAAACCAATATCCTCCCACGCCATACGCACAATACGACGTGACAAATAGCGCGCATCCGCACCACCATCAATCATGCGACAAA
>LSQX01294642.1_pt2 | contig 11788 bp, 10 predicted proteins | sample 654561 | NCBI WGS metagenome assembly LSQX01 (sample SAMN04489861, study PRJNA283612) | anaerobic digester metagenome | isolation source: 4 biogas reactors fed with cattle manure at either 37C or 55C with and... | place: Denmark: Kongens Lyngby | collected 2014 | reverse complement strand
ATAGCGTGGGGAAAAACACTATTGGCTGATCTCCAATATAAGGTTTTTGTTCAGCTATACTCCATAAATCCGGTAATATTCTTGGATAATGCTCTCAATACTGAATCCTTTGGATTGCAAGGCCATTCTTATATCATCTCTCGATATTCTACACATCTCGTTCTTGTTATTCAAAATAGAGATTATCCAGGAGCTAACATCATCTAAACTTAGAAAATCTATCAAGCCTAATCCTATATCCACTTCGCTAGATACTCCACAAGAGGCGATTACCCTTTTCTTAGCAGCTTGGGCCTCGACTGCCACATTACCAAAACCCTCATGAAAGGAAGGGAACAGTAAGATATCGAATATTTGGTAGTAAATTTCCACATTGGTTTGGCCACCAGCAAAATAGACGTATTCGGCAATCTTTAAGTTATACGCTTGAATCTCAATGTCGTCTTTTAGTGGTCCGTCCCCAACTAATACCATCTTAAATTTGATGCCTTTTTCAACAAGAGTCTTTGCAATATGCAACAGAAACTCGTGATTTTTCTCAACAGAAAACCGACCGACATGTCCAAGCACTAGTGTATCATCTTCTATGCCAATTTCTTTTCTGATATTTGTAATTTCCTCTAAGTCAGATCTTAAGAATCTCTCAATATCGATACCGTTCGGCACGACTTCATAGCTAGCCTTCCCGTATAAGAAAGCTCCAGCCTTTTGACTACACGCCAATAGGTTTGTAGACGTGGTTAATACTAGTCCTTTTAGCAGCGGTAATAAAAATCTCTTATAGTTCTTATCAATCTGTGCCCCACGTGAATGAGAGATGCGAATTTTTAGACCTGATAACTTAGCCAATGAGAGAATAACTCCATCATTAACCCCTAAGTAAGAATGTACACCATGATAGCGTTTGATTTTTAGCAATCTGTAAAATTTGGAAACAAACGAAATGGGACCGATCTCCCTCATTCGCCCAAAAAAGTAGACGTTACCTCCCAAAGACTCAATCTCTGATTGAAATGACTCGTTTGAAGTTGATAAAACTAAAAAGTCAAATTGAACCCTACTTCTATCTACATTTCTATAAAGATCCATTACTTTGTTCTGAACTCCACCATCAATATTGACTGAACTAAGTACCATCAATATTCTCGGGACCTTTGTTTGTGCGTTCTTCTCTATGTTTCCATCAAACTTTCTTAAATTAACGTCCATTTAGATGCCCACCTCAGACTCAATATCTAACTCTGCCAGACTCAGGCTGTTTATAAAGAAGGGTATACGAACGGCGCTAATCGAGAAAGAACTCTTTGTACCAAATTATAGCCTCCGAAATTCCTCTATCAAAACTCCACTCCGGATTATACCCTAACAGTTCTCTAGCCTTACTAATATCAGCATTACTGTGCTTAATGTCACCTGCGCGTTCAGGTCCGAAAACAGGCTCAATGTCACTATCTATAGCAACACATAACTCATGGTAGATATCGATTAAATATTCACGTCCACCATAAGCAATATTATATGCTTGTCCAGCCGCTTCGTGGCCTGCCTTACAAGCTCTCAAATTAGCCTCAATCACATTGTCAATGTAGGTGAAGTCACGGCTTTGTTTACCATCACCGTTAATGGTAGGCTGTTCACCTTTGAGTAACTGTTGGATAAATTTCGGAATTACAGCTGCATAAGCCCCGTTTGGATTTTGCCTTCTACCAAACACATTAAAGTATCTTAAGCCATAGGTGTCTAGTCCATATAACTTTGTATATAGCTTTCCATATTCCTCATTCACCATCTTGGTTAGCGCATAAGGAGAAAGTAGATTACCTTCTCGCCCTTCTTTCTTAGGGAGATTGGGCTCATCACCATAGACAGATGAACTAGATGCGTACACAAACTTTTTAATGCCTTGTTGTCTGGCAGCCTCCATCATGTTGAGGGTGCCTCTAACGTTTATATCCTCATAGAGTAAAGGCATTTCTATACTTCTGGGAACACTTCCCCAAGCTGCTTGGTGTAGAACATAGTCTGCACCATTACAAACTTCCATGCATGTATCTAAGTCACGAATATCGCCTTTAATAAAAGTATATTTAGAATTATCAATGAACAGATCGACATTCTCTTGTTTCCCGTTTGATAGATCATCCAATCCTCTTACTTGATACCCCAAATTAAGTATAGCTTCCACCAGGTTAGATCCTATAAAGCCAGCAGCTCCCGTAACTAGGAACAATGAACCTTCGGGAAACTGTATATTTTGATACCCCATTTTTAAAGCCTCCAATATAAATAACCGGACTTTTCAGCTTCTTCCCGATCAAAGATACCTTTTACGTCAATCAATACACAACCGTTATTTTCGATCCCAGAACTAGATTCTGATGTAGCCGCTACCTCACTCATAACTAAGCTTGTAGGATTACTGCTGCTAAACATTCCCTTAATGCTTTCTAATGTTGTTGCTTTAAATTCTTCATGTGCAACTGCAAATATAATAGCGTCAACATTCTTGACATCTTCCTGTTTGAAAACACTAATTCCATATTCGTGTACTAGGTCTGCTACGTCTGCGACTGGATCAACTACTTTAACTTGTATACCATACTCTTCCAGCTCCCTAATGACATCGACTACCTTAGTATTTCTAACGTCAGGACAGTTCTCCTTAAAAGTAACACCAAAGATGGCTACAGTAGAACCGTTGATTTGTTTATTTGCTTTAATCATTTTCTTAACAGTATTTTCGGCCACATACTTACCCATGTCATCGTTAATTCTTCTGCCAGATAGGATAATTTGAGAATGGTAACCTAATTGCTCTGCCTTATATGTCAAGTAGTAGGGATCAACTCCTATGCAGTGTCCGCCGACAAGACCCGGAAAGAAGTTTAGAAAGTTCCATTTAGTGGCGGCAGCTTCAAGAACAGCTTTTGTATCTACTCCCATTTTGTTAAAGATAATTGAAAGCTCGTTCATAAAGGCAATATTAATATCCCTCTGCGTGTTTTCAATAACTTTCGCGGCTTCTGCAACCCTGATGCTCTCGGCCTTGTAAATCCCTGCCTCAACAATGATACCGTAAACATTCGCTATCTCCTCAAGAGATTCATCGTCAATTCCGGCAACAATTTTTAACACTTTTGTAACGGTATGGACCTTGTCACCGGGGTTAATCCTCTCCGGCGAGTATCCCACCTTGAAGTCGGTGCCGGCAGTAAGCCCCGATTCCCTTTCAAGCACCGGTATGCAGATTTCCTCGGTTACTCCCGGGTAAACCGTTGATTCATATACAACAAAATCACCCTTTTTAAGGTACCTGCCGATTGAAGTACTTGCGCTGATTAAGGGGTTCAAATCGGGCGTTTTGTCCCTCGCAATGGGTGTGGGTACGGTAACAATGTAGAAAGATGCTTCGCCCAAAACCCGTTCGTCATATGAAAACCGGACGGTTGTATTCTTCAGGGCATCATTGCCTACTTCGCCCGTAACATCAATTCCCTTCAGGTAATTGATTATTTTCCGTTTATCGGTATCAAAACCTATAATATTAATTTTCCTTGCAAATTCTGTTGCAAGAGGCATACCGACATATCCGAGACCAACAACAGCCAAAGTCTTTTTCCTGTCTAAAAGGTCCTTATAAATACCCATAAAAATTACTCCTTTTTGCCTCTTTTATGTTATTGATTATATCGAATTTGCGTATATTTTAAAAGAAGGTTTTGGGAAGAAGAATTGCTAAATTTGATTTTTTTCTTTAGTTTTGGTATTATTTACTTGATAAACAGAGAGGTAAAAGTATCATGAGGAGGAAAAAAACAGTTTCAATTATTCTGTCTCTTGTTATTGGAGCAGTGGGTGCATTTTTCATTTATAATTTTTTCAGCGCCGGGAGCAGAGGTGTATTCGAATTCGTACTTGGCGGCTGCCTGTTGATCCTCGCGGTTTTTAACATGTACCTTACATTGAAATCCCCGAAAAAGTAAGCCATAACTATATAACATATCTCTTAAGGCTCGTAAGCCTTCTCACAATGTCGGGGCTCAGACCGACATCGCAGCTTTTTATGCCCTGTTTCAGCTGTTCGTCGTTACTGAACGTTACTATCGGAACGCACACAAAATCCTGGTGCATCAGGTAGGCAAGCTCCACCTCAATCAGGCTGACATTCATTTTCTCGGCTATCCTGACCAGTTCATCAAAAATAAGCCTGTTCGACGGGGTGTCATACCTCGCCAGTATGCGATCGGGCACGCTTTTCCTGTTATACAGTTTTGTAAAATATCCCTTTGCAGCGGCAGTATAGGCCATTGCGTTCATGCCTGTCCTTTTGTGGTAATCATACGTTTCTTCATCCATGAAAACAAGGGTCTTGTCTTCGATACCGCTGCTGTTTATGTCGACCAGGCTCCACATGAGCTGATTGCATACAAAGCCCGTCAACCCATGTTTTTGGGCATAGGTTTCGGCCTCGATTATCCTCTGCAGAGTCCAGTTCGAACACCCGTAATACCGGATTTTACCCTGCTGTTTTGCCTCTTCGAGGGCACCCAGGAACTCGCCCGCAGGAACATCGGGATTGTCACGGTGCATAAAATACAGGTCTATATAATCCGTTTTCAGATATTCAATGCTTTCGTCAAGGTCTTTCGCTATCCTTTCAGGGGTAATTTTTGAAATGTCCATGTCCGAAAGATCGGGATGTCCGCCCTTCGTGCTTATCACAACATCCTTTCTCACGCCATTCCCGTTAACCCATTCACCAATTATCCTTTCGCTTCTCCCTCTTTGCCCGGGAACCCAATCCCCGTAAATATGAGCAGTATCGATAAAATTTCCGCCAGGCTCAAAGAATCGGTCAAGCTGGTGTTTGGCTGTTTCAGAATCAACAGACGTGCCGAAGTTTACAGTGCCAATGCATATCGGTGATACACGCAGATTTGTATTTTTAAGCCGAATCCTTTTCATACATGCCTCTCTTTTGCTTTTTTCAGTAAAATTTTTTCACCTTTCGTGAATTAATATTCTACGAAGATTATACCACCCGGCCTGAATGCAAAACAACGTAATTGTGCATATTCTATACTGCCAAAATAAAAACAGCCATACCTTATTTATATGGCTGATGAATATTTACGCAATACAGGCAGTATTCCTGTTTCATTGACCTTTATCTTATATACTCTTAAGTTTAAGGCTGCTCACATATGCTTTTTAACTTTTCAAAATAGTGTCTTCCTCTGTCAGTTATATATAATGTATCATCATTGCGTTCAAGTCTGCCGATTAAAATGTTGGTTTCGAGCAATTCATCAAAAGAGCAAAATGAACTAAAAATGTACTCACCATTGATATCATTAATTATTGAACGCTCAAGCTCCCTGATTGTGATTCCGTCCGGCGGTATTAACTTGAAAACACTATAAACTTTTTTGTCAAGCATTGTGCACATAATCTGAACCTCCCTAAAAACTCTTAAATAATCTCATCTTTCCTCATAGTCGTAAAAAAACAGTAATCATAATAAACTTTGGTATGCAAAGTCTGTTATAACTATTATATTTTTGGTTTTATAAATGTCAATATTTGTTAGTGATTACTGTTCATGCAAATTTTATCGTATAGGATAACCTGAACTTAATCATCCTAAAAAGATTTAAATGGGAATTTTGAAGAAAACATTTTGTCGGTATAGCCGGTATGATATAATTTTTTATGTCGAAATTTAATAATTTTTGTCAAAAAGATGATTGCTTTGAAAGCTAAGAACTTGTTACCACTACTGTTGTCACTTTTTATTTTCTTGTCCTGTGTTCTGTTTCTAACCACCGCCCAGGCAGCCGATAACCACTTTACCAAAACCGTAAAGGTCCAGCTTAATGACGGTCCGAGGGAGGTCAAAACCGTATGGATAGACATGAAAGATCCCCGGATAAGGGTTGAAGCTGTGCTTGCAAAAGGCAGGATCGGAGCTGTTGATTCTTTTGAAAACATATATAACAGTGCCGGGGATAATGAAACCGAGGTTATTGCTGCAATAAACGGCACCTTTTTCAACTCATACACCGACATGCAGCCTGCCGGAAACATTCAAACCCAGGGCAGGAATGCATTCATAAGCAACAACGGAACATCGATAGGCTTTACCGTTGATAACCAGGTAAGAATGGAATCATTGTATACGACAATATCGGGCTCCATCAACGGTAACTGGGACTACCCGTATAACTGGTCGGTCTGGGGTATGAACCAGGTTTACTCTTCCGCCGACGCAAACGTCCTGTTCACTCCCGACTTTGGGGACAGTGTGGATGCAGGCAGCAAGACCGCGATTGTCGTAAGGAACAACAGGGTGATTGCCGTTCAAAAAGGCTTAAGTCCCATTTACAGCGACGGATTCACACTGGTGTTCGGGGCTGAAGCGTATTCTTCCCTGTTCAAAACAGGAGACAGGGTGGACTATAAAGTCAATTACCACCTTATAGATTTTTCGGACGGAATAAAAAAGGGAAACCCGATTGACTGGTCAAATGTAAGGACGACCATCGGTGCCGGCCCCACCCTTTTAAAGAACGGCGAGATTTCGCTTAATGCTGCAAAGGAAGGCTTTACAGACGTTAAATTTGCCGGCCGGGCCCAAAGAAGTTTTATCGGTGAAAGCAGGGACGGATTTCTTGTAATGGGTACGGTAAATAATGTGACCCTGTCCGAACTTGCTTCGATACTGAAGGATATGCGGCTGAAAAATGCTATGAACCTGGACGGCGGTGCTTCTTCGGCATTGATGTTTGAGAATAAAATTATTACATCCCCCTCCAGGAAACTCAGCAATGCGATAGTAATCACGAAGAAAAAGGAAAGACCGGTACGTATCCAGCTGAACGGCAGGGAAATGTTCTTTGATACCGATCCGTACTTTTACAACCAGAGAACGATGGTTCCTTTAAGAGGCATTATGGAAGCTGTTGGCGCTGTTGTTGGCTGGGATTCTGCAACCGGCACAATCTGGGCATTGAAAGGCGATATTAGGGTTGAAATGAGGAACGACAGCAATATCATCCGGGTAAACGGCGTGGATCGTGAAATGGATGTTCCGATACAGGTAAGATACAACAGGACTCACGTCCCTGTCAGGTTCATAACCGAAATATTCGGTGCAGAGGTTGACTTCGTCCGTGAAAAAAACATGGTTACAATCCTCATGGAGAATTCAAATCCCACCGATGTCTATGACAGGGCGGTTGCAGAGCTGAACAGCGGCAATACCGCCGGGGCAGAAAGGCTGTTCCTTGAGGTCCTGAACCTTGATTCCTCCCATGCAGGCGCAATGCTGAAACTGGCGAAACTCTATGCCTCAACTGATAAGGCAAAAGCCGCAGCCTATTATGAAAAATATCTTGAGATTCAGCCGAAGGACTATGATGTGTGGAATTCACTCGGCTGGATATACTCGGATCTCGGAAATGTCCGGAAGGCTATTGACGTATTCAGGCATTTGTCAGAGCAGAATCCCGATACCGCGGCGTACTGGATAGCCCTCGGCGAATTGCACGAGCACTACCAGATCCAGGATTATCAGGCCGCAAAGGAATACTACAACAGGGCTCTGAACTGCAGCAACATAAGCGAAAGCCAGAAAAGCAAGGTTTATGAGAAACTGAAGAAATTCTGAAAAACAAGGCTCCCGCGTTTAGTCTACAGCGGGAGCCATCCTGAATCCTTTTCCTCCTGTTTTCCCGTCTCCCTGAATTCTTTCGGAACGCAGCCGGTATATTTCTTAAACACCTGCGTGAAATACGACGGGTTATTCGAAAAGCCTGTCGCATTGGCAATTTCGTATACCTTTATGTCGCCGGATGATGCCTTTATAAGTTCCTTCGCCTTTTCCATCCTGACCTTCAGAAGGTATTGCGAAAACCGCATTCCCGTTTCCTTTTTAAACAGTTTTCCGAGGTAGTCAACGTTCAGATAAAGGATCTCTGACGCTATATGCTGAAGAGAAAGGTTTTCATCGTCCAGGTTCTCGTGTACATACCTTATGACCTTTTCAATCACCCTGTTCTGGCTGCTGATAACCGACTGGTACGTACGCTCGGCCAGCTTAACCGCGAAATCAAGGATGAACTGCTTGATTTCCGAAGCGGTATTGCATTCGTTAATCCTTGTTATGTTTTTAATCCAGGCATTAATCTCACAGTCCTCGCAATGCTTCAGTACAATGATAAAAAGTTCAATCCCGCAGGCCCGGATTCTGTTGATGTCATACCCTTTCATTCTGTATGCGTTGAAAACACAGTTTGTTATTGACTTTACCGAATCAATATTACCCGTACGGATTGCCGCTGAAAGCTCTTCTGTCTGGATCCCGGTGTCAAGCGAATAGTCGTTCCTGAATACGCTGATATCATCCTTCGTTATAATCCTGCCTTCACCGAGATAAAACTCGAACCTTATAATATCCCTTATCTCCTTGTACATCTGCGCCGCGTTTGAAATGCAGCCCTCGCTGCTTACAGCCACCGTCGCTTCTATATTGAAATTGGCGTAACACTGCTTCTGGGTTTTCTCAACCAGCCCGGACAATTCGTGGAAGCCGGTAAGGGTTGTCAAAAGCACGACCGCGGTGTTGATTATAATGCAGAAAGTTACGTTTTCCTCTCCGAAATTCCGCTCCACAAGGCTTTTCAACGTAAGCAGCTTCACATAATCATTATCGTCTATTCTAAAAAGCAGCATCCGGTACGGGCCATCGTGTACATTAAACAATTCCTTGTACGCTTCGATGTTCTGGGTATTCGGTGAACCGTGAACAAGGTCGCGGAAGAACTGCTCCTTTGCCTGTGGAAAAAGTTTCTCAACATTTTCCTTCATTGAAGCTATAAACTGCTCTTTTTTTTCGATATCCCGGATACGGGAAACCGCCTTCTGAACACTTTTCCTGATGCTTTCGGCATCGCACGGCTTCAGAAGGTACTGTTTCACTTCATTCTGGATCGCCTTCTGGGCATAGGCAAAATCATTATACCCCGAGAGTATTATGAACTGGACCTGGGGCATCGTGTCTTTCACCTTTTCAACCAGCTCAATGCCCGTATAAACCGGCATGATTATATCGGTAAGAACAATATCCGGGCGTTCCTTCATTATTATGTCATACGCCTCTTTGCCGTTTGCTGCAAGCAAAACCCTTCCGATACCGATATCGGACCAGCTGACCGACCTTGAAATTCCCTCGCGTATTGCCCGTTCATCATCTGCAATCAAAAGAGTATACATAAAATCCCCCGTTATCAGGCCGATGCCTTTTCATCAGTCGGAACCCGGATTATAACCGTAGTACCTTTTCCAATACCGCTTTCAATAATAATCCCGTATTCATCGCCGTAGAAAATCCTGAGCCTCTCGTCTATGTTCTTAAGGCCTATCCCTGTTTTTGTGGGTTTGCTTTCACCGCTTAACAGTTTTCTTACAAATTCCTGTTCCATTCCGGGGCCGTTGTCACTGATACTAAGTTCCACCCAGCTGTCTCTTTTCCGGCATTCAATCCGGATGCTGCATATCCCTTCGTATTTTTCAAGGCAATAATTGATCGAGTTTTCCACAATGGGCTGGAGAGTCAGCTTCGGAATCAGCAAGCCCAGGTACTCGTCATCAATCTCCATCCTGAAATCCAGCCTCTCTTCAAAACGTATCTTCTGGATGGTAATATAGTCCTTTAAAAACCTTGTTTCTTCGTTCAGCGTCACGATATCCTCAAGTTCCAGCGCCCCCCTGAACAAATTGCTCAGCGACCTTACCATGTCTGAAATCTTATCGCAGCCGTAACCCAGTGACATCCAGTGGATAGTGTCGAGAGTATTGTAAAGGAAATGCGGATTAATCTGCTGCTGCAGTATCTTGTACTGAAACTCCCTGATCCTGATCTCCTTTTTCAGAACATCATTAACAAGGTAATCAATCCGCTTTGCCATGATGTTGAAATTATGGCGCAGCTGTGATACTTCCTCTATATCCAGCCTCCCGTCCGGCTCGGCCAGGACCACGTTATAATCACCCTTTTCCACATGCTTCATTCCACGGGACAGCCTGACCAGGGTCCTGGTAATCAGGCCGGAGAAATTGAACCCGATACCCGTTGACAATACAATCGACAGAATGAATATAACGATGACTAACCGTTTCAGGTTGTTTATGTCTGCGAGCAGTTCATCGCAGCGTATCATGCTGATGAATCTCCAGTCAACATAGTCTGTCTTTCTTTCGGTAATGAAGTAGTTCTCCCCGTCAATGTTTTTGATCTTGTAAGGAAAATAATTATCAGCGGACAGCAGTTCTGCATTTACGGGATGCTGCCCGGCCGAATAGACCAGGTCATCCCCTGCAATAATCAGTATATCCGAATGAAATTTCGACGAAATCACCGAGGAATAAGACATAAAGCTGTTCACGTCAATATTTATAACCAGGACGCCCAAGGGATTGAAACCGGGGTTCGTAATACTCCTTATGAGCCTTACAAATGAAATACTTCCGTCACCAGAAAGATTCGTCTCCCAGGTGCCCGTTCCATACGTCTCGTAAGCAATTTTCTTTGCCGTTTCAATATCCGCTGAAGGCTGGACTTTTGTTTTGTAGCCCGCATGGATTACCTGGTTGTTGTTGTCTATGAATTCAATCGACTCGATGCCTTCAACAAGAAACAGCTTGTACAGCAGTTTGTTCCTTGCTTTCTGCTGCGACATATACCCTTCGTAGGTTTCCCCGTAATCATTTATGTTATTGAAATGCTCCTGAATGGTAAGATCGGATAGAATACTGAACGACAGGTTCTCCACTTCCCTTAAGCGGTCTTCAACCCTGGAAAAATACAGGTTCAGTACTTCTGCCGACTCATTGTACAACAGCTCTGTATGCTTATGATAAAACAGGTTGATTGAAATAAAAGAAACAATACAGATAAAAATGGCTTCAATGACCAGAATGGCTGAAAAACCACTCCCCATTTTTATCCGTATGTTTCCTGATCTGGCCTTTATTAAAAGTCCCCCCCACAGAAAAAATCAATATCACCATCATATCACTTTATATAACAGCCCGGCAACCATCAAGATTTTCCGGCCTGCTTTACATAATCAGCCTTTCAGTCCGGTTGTGCTTACCCCTTCTATCAGGTACCTGTTGAAGAACAGGAAAATCGTGAACACCGGCAAAAGTGACAGGGTTGACATCGCAAACATTGCACCGTAGTCGGTTGACGCTGTTGCGTCGGCAAAGGCCTTAATGGCAATCGAAACGGTATACTTCTGAGGTCTGCTCAGGTACAGGAGCGGACCCATGAAATCGTCCCATTTCCAGTAGAAATTGATTATAACGGTGGTAACTATTGCGGGACCGATCAATGGAAGTACAACCCTTGTAAAAATACTGTACCTTGTGCAGCCGTCAATGATAGCCGCTTCATCCAGTTCCTTCGGCAGGCCCTGTATGAACTGCATTATCATGAAGATAAAAAACGCGCTTCCGAAAAACGACGGTACGATTAACGGTTTGTACGTGTTTATCCACTGCAACTTTTGAAAAAGAATATACTGGGGTATAAGGAGTATCTGTCCCGGAAGCATCAGTGTTGCCATCATGCATGCAAAGGCTATGCCCCTTCCCCTGAACCGTATCCTGGAAAACCCGTATGCAACCATCGCCGAGGAAATGGTTACTCCCAGCGTAGCTATAACCGTAACAAATACGGAGTTTTTGAAGAATGTAGCGAACGTAATACCCCCAAAGCCTTTCC
>LSQX01268102.1_pt1 | contig 11788 bp, 10 predicted proteins | sample 654561 | NCBI WGS metagenome assembly LSQX01 (sample SAMN04489861, study PRJNA283612) | anaerobic digester metagenome | isolation source: 4 biogas reactors fed with cattle manure at either 37C or 55C with and... | place: Denmark: Kongens Lyngby | collected 2014 | reverse complement strand
ATATCCTGGCAGATGCCATGCGTCGGTTGGATGCTGCTGGATACCGCATCGTCATGCACGTACACGATGAGGTGGTCATTGAGGCTCCGGAAACGGCTTTGCTGGAGGAGATCTGTTCCATTATGGGACAGACACCTGCTTGGGCTAAGGGGCTTCTTCTGCGTGCGGATGGGTTTGTCTGCGATTACTACAAGAAATCATAATTCTTAATTTCTCATTTCGCCTCAGGTTCATTAAGTCTTGAATACGTCTATTTTACTATGTAATATCTAACTGTTAGCAAAAATGATTAATGTAGGTCAACACACCCGTTTCGTGAAACAAGCGTCATAGATACTTTGATATATATAGATTATCACGTAGAAGTCCGAGCAACTCTTCTTCACTGTTCACCACATAATCCGGAATAACAATACCGGGGATAGCACTCTCGTTGTGTCGATCCATCAAGATAGTCTTCATCCCATAATTTGCAGCCCCACAAACATCTGTCTGATAGGAATCACCTATCATAACCATCTCTTTAGGAGAAGATCTTGCTGCTATTCCTGCTATCATAAAGATTTCAAATGAAGGTTTGAGTACGTTATGCTCACCAGAAATGATTATCAGTTCGGGAGATATCCAATGCTTCAGTCCCATTCTATCGATTTTCTCTCTCTGACTTTTTGCATCACCATTGGTTATAATGCCGATTTTATCAAATCTTAGCTTACAACAATCCAAAATAGCGCACATATTCTCAGTCAATTTGATTCTGGATTGCTCTTCATTATATCGAGAGCTAAATCGTATTGCTTGTTCATCTGTGATAGGTATTCCAACGTCCGCTAAACCGCCCTTAAATCTATAAATAATCATTTCTTTCTTGGTAATTATCCCGTCTTGTAGATCGGCCAACGCTTTTATACTTCGATAATTACATGCTTTAAAAGCATCGTACGCCTTATCATATAAACCTACATGAAAAAAACGCACGAAAGCTTGATAAAACGGAACATACCTATCATAAATGGTATCATCCAAGTCAAAAAATACTATCGTGATTAATAATCCCCCATCATAACTATTTATAGCATTTTCGATTCCGATGCTCACTATTCCTTCTTTATCATTGGCAAATCAAAGGAAAAAATTCATGGTATAATAATTCAAATATGTCAGAAGGTATGTTTGAACTCATAAAGATTGATAGCTTCACCGCTTGGACCCAGCAATGACGCCGCGCTAAAGCCACCTAGAGGTTCAGTAAATTCGTTGACTTGGTCAGGGATGAAAGACACACCCTTATCCTTAAGCTCTTTGTATACTTCTTCGATACTTTCCACTTGTAGACCGAAGTGTGCGAGCGATCCACTATTCCCAAAGCTGACTTCTTCCTGCTTGTTAGGCTGAATCAACTCAAGGTTCGAGCTTCCTAATCGAAGCATAGCATATTCACCAAAGTTGCATGTCTCTCTGTCAAGGAGACAGAAACCGATGATTTCGCAATAAAAAGCAAGGCTCTTTTCAATATCAGGTGTTTGGATACAAAGATGATGAATACCAATGATTTTTCCCATAAAAGTCCAATCTCCTATCGCTTCTGCCTTTATTTAATGATCAGGTCGTGTCCGCTTTTCTCTGAGTTGATGGAAACCGCGAAAATAAGAATTAGTCCAAATACAACGATTTTCCACATTGGATCGACACCTGCCATGTTCATTCCGGAAGAGATGGAAATAACTGTTATTACACCAATCAAGGTGCGCAACGCGCTACCGCGACCACCGGAGAACATGGTGCCGCCCAATGCTACAGCTGAAATAGCCATCATGAACAGGTTATCGCCAATTGTTGGGACGCTACTCTTGAGTTTGTAGGCGAACATGACACCGCCTAATGCTGCCCCTGTGCTGCAAAGAATATATGCAAGTATCTTGGTCTTGTCGGTATTTACACCAGCTAATCTTGAAGCCTTTTCGTTTGCACCTGTTGCGAAGATCGATTTGCCCAGTTCCGTTTTACGCTCAATGAAGAAGCTTATAAAAAGAATACCCAATGCAATCCATATCATTAGTGGCAAATGCAAAAAGTTTGCTGATGCCCAGTTGACAATGCTTCTATATTTGAGGGGAATGGTATTAGATCCTCCGCCGGACAGAATGATCGCAACAGCCCTCCACACGCTTTGAGCACACAAGGTAACGATGAAGGAAGGTAACTTCAGCTTGGCAACTAGAAACCCGTTGATAAGGCCGGCAGCAATGCCAAGCAACATCATATAAAGGATGATGATGTTGCCAATGTCTGCGATGTACATTCCTGTGATAACGCAAGTTGCAGATGCTACCGCGCCAATAGACAAGTCAATACAGCCGGTATAGAGGACAAAGCCAATCCCAAGCGCCATCGGAATCAGAGGGGCCATTTCCAGGGTAATATTCTGAATTGAGTATAATGATAAAAAGCTGGGGTTGATAAAATAGAATGCGAGAACAACAATCACCGCGCTAAAGATGTAAATATTGCTTATCAGGAAACTCTTCAGGGAAAATTCTAGAGTCTGCTTCTTCCACATATCAGTCACCTTCCTCACAGCATGAGTTTGACAACATCAACTTGATCAGGTTTGTTGTCAACCGGGCAGTTGAATTCTCCGCAGCATAAGCCGTCCTTCATCACGATGATCCTGCTGGAAAGACCGATGCATTCATCCAGTGTGTCTCCCATCAGAACGACAGAAACGCCCTTCCTTGTTATGTCACGGATCAACTTGTATATATCTCCCTTTGAGCCTACATCGACGCCGCGGGTTGGATGATCGAGAATCAGGATTGGGCACTGGCTGTCTAGAACGCGCGCGAAAATTACTTTCTGTGCATTGCCGCCTGAGAGCGTGTTGACGCGTTGGTCAACACTGAAGCACTTGATACCGACATTTTCGATCCATTTCCTAGTGCTCAGCCTTTGCCTCTTGTTTGAGATAATGCGGAATTTCGCGTTTTTTTGATAATTTGTCACAGAGATGTTTTCACTGATTGAGAGAATGCCAATAATGCCTTCCTCTCTTCGGTTCCTGGGAACAGATAAAATGCCTGCTTTTCTGGCGGCTGTCGGTGATGAAAAATTACGCTCAACTCCCTTTACGATGATTCTGCCGTCAGATTTAGCTTCATCGCCGCAAAGTACCGCGCATACTGCCTCCTTGCCAGATCCCTCAACACCGCATAGGCCAAGCACCTCACCCTTGTGTAGTTTAAAGGAAACGTCATGGAAAGATCCAAACATACTCAGGCCATCAACTTCCATGACTACCTCATCGGAAGGATTTATTTGATGTGCTAGAACATAATACTCACCATTGGTTTCGCGGCCAACCATCTTTTCATAAAGGACAAACTCATTTGCGTCTCTGGTTTTGACTTCTGCGGTCTGCCTGCCGTCCTTGAAAACGTAGATTCGGTCAGTTATTTCCAGAACTTCAGAGAGTCGGTGGGAAACAAAAATGATGGTATATCCCTTTTCTTTCATGCTGCGAATCTTGTCAAATAGAATTTTAATCTCCGCGTCAGAAAGGACTGTAGTAGGCTCATCCAGCAAGATCAACGCGTGATTATCTGTTGTTTCAGAAATGATATCCAACACTTTGGTGATCTCTACCATCTGGCGCATAGAAAACGAAATGTCTCGTACCTTTGTCCTTGGTGAAATATTCTTAAGCCCCATGCCATCCAAAACTTTTCGCGCTTGTTTGTTCATCTTCCGCCAATTGATCAGTCTCCAAAACGCAAAGCTTTTTTCGCGGCCAAGAAATATATTTTGCGCGACTGACAAGTTATTTATCAGGGATTGCTCCTGAAACACCATCCCAATCCCATGCCGGTTGGCATCCAGCATCGACGTAGCACGAAAAGCTTCCCCGTTCATCTCCATTGTACCAGTGGATGGCTTCTCAACTCCCGAGATTATTTTTAGAAGCGTCGATTTTCCCGCGCCATTTTCACCAATCAGCCCAATGATCTCACCGCGGTTTAATTCAATATCAATTCCTTGGAGAACGGTGTTTCCCCCGTATGTCTTGCCAATATCAACTGTCTTAAATAGCAGATCCTTCTTGTTCACGCCTATCTCTCCTTACTTGGCGATCGTTTTTCTTGATCGGGTGAGGGTCAGAGCAACTACGATAATGATAATGATCCCCTGGATAGCTTTCTTATAATCTGCACTGACACCGATGATTGTCAGGAAATTAAGCAGCTCCATATAGACGAGTATGCCGACGATCGTCTGCAGCATGCCGCCTTTTCCACCAGCCAATGACGTTCCACCAATCACAAGCGCAGTAATGCATGGAAACATCTGGTCCACCCCAAGGGACACTTGTCCAAGTTTCAATCTGACCAAGGCAACAAGGCCTGCAAGGCTGGCAGCAGAGCCGCACAGCATGAATACTAAAACAGTCACACGATTAACATTGATGCCAGAGGCACGCGCTGCAGCCTCATTGTCGCCGATGGCATATACCGCTCGTCCAAAGGCCGTGAAGTTTAGAATGGCGCATCCAAGGAGGAAAAATGCAATTGCAATCCATGTTATCAACGGGATGCCTAGAAAATAAGTGGCCGAAGCGTCAATCATCCACTGCGCCTTGACGGTCGCGGGTTGGCCTTTGTATAGGAGAACCGCGATACCGCTGATGATTATTCCGGTCGCGTAAGTAATAATGAAGGACGCAATTCGAAGCTTAACATGCAGAATGCCTGTGATGCCCCCGTAAAGAATCCCTATGACAATTGGTATTACAACACCCCAGACACCCCAGTTGTTGCTATTTCGGGAATTTATCACCAGCAGAGAAATCGCGGACCCAACAAAACCCATTACCCCTTCGACTGATAAATCAATACTTCCAATTAATAAGACGAAGGTAAGACCTGTCGCAAGAATTAGGGGAACAGCCATCTGACCCAGCATGTTAACTATGTTTTTTGTGGAAAAGAAATGGCTATCATATAGAGAAAAACCAATTGTAATTACAACAAATAGGATCATAGGCGCATAAAGTCTGATCAGACTGTTGCGTGCCTCTGCATCAACCTTGGCAACAAACTCATCTGCGACGGTTTGCATTCTTCTCTCTTGTCTTCCAAAGATGTTCATGGAACCTCCTCCTGAAAACCTTTTATGCGCCTATTCATAATTAGATTTCGGACGCCTCATCATAATGGCCGAATGGGACTAATCGGGAGAAAGGATCGCTTTCATTTGTAAGCCTTTTCCAATAAGTAGACCCTATCGGTACATATTAACGAGTCAACGTCCCTCCTCTGAGATAATAACTTTAACATCCGAATCGACATATAGGGAGCCGATTATGGCTGGGACTAAGATATGTCCGTCTCCGGAGACAGTCTCCGGAGACGGACTGTTTGTGCCTGTTCCCTTATGAACAGGACCGATGTCTCATCACTTCGCCTGCGCGGCAGCTAAGTCTGCGAAAGAAGCGTAATCAGACAGAACACAGAACTTGAGGTCTGTGAAATCGTAAGTGGGCATACCATCAATGAACATTGCCTTGTACTCTGCTACGTTTTCTGCAGTCACGAGAACTGCCTGTGTCTTGATAACAGGCTTTTCAACCTTGGCCAGTGCCCCGGTTGCTACTTCGTATGCATAAGCAGCGCCATATCCCATGAGCAGGTAACCATTGTTGGCTATGGTACAAGCCATGTCGCCAGCAACAATCGCTTCATAGGCTGCCGCGATGCCATCAACGCCATTGACGAGTATCGTGCCATTCTTCTTTTCAAGCTTCAGTGCTTCGATCGCGCCTAAGCCCATAGTATCATTGGCTGCCCAGATCGCGTTAATCTCCGGATAGGTCGCAAGCCAGGTCTGCGTGAAGGTCATAGCCTGATCTTGGCTCCAGGAGGCAACCTGCATGTCGAGTAATTCGATGTTAGGATAATCCTTGAGTGCTGCTTCAAAGCCTTTGTAGCGATTAGCAGCTGAGTCTTCGCCCTGCTTACCATACAGCGCGCAAACCTTGCCTGTTCCTCCCATAAGGTCGAACAGCGTTTTTGCGGTGTTATAGCCTGCAACGAAATCATCAGGAGACATATGCGCTACGAAACTGTTGAAATCTTTTGGCTCAAGATCGTCCGCATGATGCCACAAGATTGTAACCTTGACGCCGGCCGCCTCGCAAACTTCAACGACGTTGGCGGTATTCGCCTTGGACGCCGGATCTGCTACAAAGAACGCGTGATCACCATGCTGCGCTATAAAGTCTTTAATGGCTTGAATCTCCTTGTTGTCATCACCATCGGTTATCAGCACCTGATACTCTACATTAGGTTTGGAATCAGCAAAGAGAATGCCTCCGTTGGCTTCCTGTGCCCAGAACTCATTATCCAGGGAGTGGACAAGAATGCCCAGATACCATGTGTCCTCTGCCGATGCTGTAGTAGTTACTGCCAACATGCCCATCAACATCACTAGGGCCATTACCAGACTGATTGTCTTCTTCATAACAGAATCCTCCTTCGTAATATTAGGTTAGAATTACCAGTGAGATACCCGCTGCATTAAGCCTTGATCATACACCTCTTACATAATTCGTGATGTCCAACATCAAAGAGATGCTGATCGCTCATTCCGATTCTTCCTCATCTCCTCTCCAAAAATCGCACTTAGCAAGGTTTATGAAACTGAACTTTGTGCCCGGGTCTTCCATCCAAACTGATAGCCATTAATGAGTCTTCGTTTACGAATAATGTAGGTCTTGAGCATCCACTTAATTTCCTATAGAATATATATAGCACCAGTTAATTTAGATGTCAAGGGTTTCGCACAGGGAATATACATAAATTTTTATATTATCGTCCCATATATTACATTTATTAGTGAGGGCATCTTGACAAGTCTATCTCGCCAATATAGAATCGAGTTGTTATTAATTTACATTAAGAATTAATTACCGCAGATTGGAGCTGTCATGAATATAGCACCTGCCAATAATCAGAATAATCTGTTCGATACCAACTTGAAACTAGTAGTGCGGTCCATCCTGAATATGGATCATCCTACACGGATCTCAGTGGCAAAGAAACTTGGACTCTCACAGTCAGCCATATCAAAAATTGTGAACCGTCTTGTCAATATGGAACTTGTCACTGAGTCTGATTACATCGACACCCAACGTGGTCGTAAGCCTATCGAACTCGCAGTAAATAGTAAGTTGGCTGTTTTTATTGCTGTGAGAATTAACCGCGATTATGTCTCAGCTATCTTATGCGCTATAGATGGGACAGTATTCTATAAGGTGACAGAAGAAATCTCCGCAAGTGAAGGTATAGATTCTGCTATGAAGACCCTGAAAAATGTCATCCGCAGAGTCTTGGCGCATCAGACACTTCCGCTTTGGGGAATTGGCATTGCACTACCCGGCCCCCTAGATGTACGCAGGGAGCGAATCGCTATGATGACAGGATTTCCTGGATGGAGCAATGTTGATCTGAAGAAGGATTTAGAAGAGGAGTTTGGATTGCCTATATTTCTTGATCACGACGCCAACTGTGGTGCGCGTGCCGAAACCTGGTATGGGGAATATAAGCACAGCAGCAGCCTAGTCTATGTTCTTTGTGATCGCGGCATTGGCGTTGGGTTTGTCCTAGGAAATGATGTCTACTCTAATCCGCGTGGATTTACAGGCGAATTCGGACACATATCCATCAATTGCTTCGGACCCAAATGCGAATGCGGCAACCATGGGTGCTTGGAGCTTTACGCTTCGACAGTTGCATTAGAACGTGAATATCAAAAGGAGTTGTTTGAGTCTGGAGGCAGCCATTCATCAGCACTTAGTGCACCCGAGATATGTGCACTTGTTTGCAAAGAGGATCCTATCGCGCGTCGCGCTTTTGCTCGTGTTTGCACGTATCTAGCTTTCGGAACAGTCAGTTTAATTAATCTTCTTTGCCCCGAAACCGTCGTTTTTGATGATCGCATTACTCAAGGCGGCCCGTACTTCCTGGAGGTGGTCAATGAGACGTTAAAAAGACATCTGCTTCCTAGTGTATTCAATAATCTTCAGACTTGTGTCAGCACGCTAAAGGAAGACGCAGTGTTGCTTGGTGCAAGCGCTTTGGCATTTGAACAGATACTGGGATATCCCGAACATAATCTGTAGCAAAGTTGAGGCACAACAAATGAATTTTTATCTCGGAATTGATTTGGGGACCTCGGGATTAAAAGCGGTTCTTGTAAAGCCCGACGGCATGGTTGCTGGCATCGGGACTGGTAATTATCCAATAGACATTCCACGACCAGGGTATGCGGAACAGGATCCTCTGCTCTGGTACAAAGTGCTGTGTCAGGCAGTTAGAGACTCAATAAAGCAAGCACATATTGATCCTGCTCAAGTGCGCGGGATCGGGATCTCCGGCCAGATGCATGGTTCTGTCCTGATGGATACGAACTATACTTTGCTTTATCCTGCGGTGTTATGGTGCGACCAACGCACAGGAGTCGAGAAGGCCGATGTAATTAATAAAACGGGAACTCAACAGCTAGGCCGCTGGGTACAGAACAACGTTAATGCAGGGTTTCAATCTCTGACACTACTTTGGTTCCGCAAAAATATGCCTGAGCTATTCGCAAAGATACGTTATGTGCTACTTCCAGGAGATTATCTACGTTACCGCCTAGTAGGAGAAATTAGCACGGAAAGGACAGGGGCCGCCAGTACGTTGCTATTTGACAACAGCCGGTTTTGCTGGAACACAGATTTCTTGAAATCGCTTGACCTATCCAAGGATATCCTTCCCGACGAGCATCATTCTCCGATAGAAATTGCGGGGACATTAACCTCTCAAGCAGCTAATGATACAGGCCTTCCTGCTGGTATACCCGTTGCCTTCGGAGGTGGGGACCAGCCAATGGGCATGCTTGGAAACGGGTTACTTCATCCCGGAGATTCATTGGTTACTCTAGGAACTGCGGGCCAAGTGTGCGTGCCTACAAATGTCTTATGTTATGACAAGCAACTGCGAACTAACACTTTTGCTTATGTTCCCGATAATACATGGTATGTAATGGGGGCAACCCTTAACGCTTGCCTGGCATACAATTGGTTCTTAGATAAGATTCTTGGGATTCAGGACTTCCAGAAAATGGACGTTGAAGCCGATAGATCGGTCGCAGGCTGCCATGGTCTCTTATTCCTTCCATACCTTACAGGTGAGAGAACGCCACATCAGGATGAACGCGCATGTGCCGGTTTCTATAATCTCAATCTTAGTCACGGACGCGGTGATATGGTGCGCGCCGTTCTTGAAGGTGTAGCCTTCTCATTGCTGGACGCTCTTTATGTCATTAAGGACATGGGATTACCCACAGATCATTTTGTAATCTCGGGTGGAGGAGCGGTTAGCCAGGTATGGAGGCAAATCATGGCTGATGTTTTCGACCGCCCATTCCGCATGACCTCGAACCACGAACAGGCAAGCATAGGTGCTGCTATCTGTGCAATGGTTGCTTGTAATGAATATGATACCATATATGAGGCTTGTGAACACGTCGTTAAATATGGGGATAATGTTACAATTCCTCGCAAGCAAAATCGAGCAGTATATGAGGATGCTTTCATGCGTTATCGCGATACCTACATAGCAAATAAGCTGCTTATGCATGAAAGCCAAAGGCCTGTGCGTCAATGAAACTGCCGAGCTAGCATATGCAGAATAAACTGATTCCTAAATATGTGACTCCTTGCGAATGGATATAACTATTACATATGATCGACATCGTTTTAGATAGGAGGATATAACAAATTGACTCTTGATAAGCAAGGAAAATTAATAGTGGAAAAGTTCGCGGAGGAAATTCGCGTTACAATCATGAGGACAATTGCCTCATATGGGGAAGGCCATGTCGGTGGCTCACTTTCCATTGCTGATCTGCTTGCAGTACTTTATGCACGTTTCATGAATGTAGATCCACTGGATCCGAAAAATTCGGAGAGGAACAAGTTAGTGCTCTCCAAAGGCCATTGTGGTCCAGCGCTTTATTCCACCCTTGCATTGAAGGGCTTTTTCCCCATGGATGAATTGAAATCCATAAATCGCTTTGGTACCCGCCTCCCAAGTCATTGTGATATGAACCGAACACCAGGCATTGACATGACCACAGGATCTTTGGGACAAGGCGCATCCACTGCAGCAGGAATAGCTTTAGCTGACAAAATTAAAGGGCGTTCCTGCAGAACTTACTTAATCCTCGGAGATGGCGAATGCAATGAAGGTCAGGTTTGGGAAATGGCTATGTTTGCGGCACAGCAGAAGCTTGATCACCTAATTGCCTTTGTTGACCGTAACTGTCAGCAATTGGATGGTTTAACAGATGATGTTTGTCGTATAGGTGATCTTTCTGTGATCTTCCGCTCCTTCGGCTGGAGTACTGCTTCCATCGACGGCCATGATGTTGATGCTATATATAGTGCTATCGAGACTGCCCATGCCGTCTCCGATGTCCCCTCCATGATCATTCTCAATACCGTTAAGGGAAAAGGGTGGGCAGAAGCAGAAGCCCGTGTTCCTAGTCATTATATGACCATCTCAGCAGAACAGTTACGTGCTTATGAGAACATTTCAGCTCAGCGGATTGAGAACATACTCGAGGAAGTCGAAAATCTGAAAGAAAAGGCAGGAATAACAAAATGATTATAAATGATAAAGACATGCGTACCGCCTATGTTGAGTTCCTGCAGAAAATGGGAGCAGAATACCCAGAACTAGTCGTGCTAGATTCAGATCTCGCTTCTTCTACGGGTTCGAAAAAATTTAGTGATCTTTACCCAGATCGATTTTTTAACTGTGGAATCCAGGAAGCAAATATGGTTGGCGTTGCGGCGGGAATGTCAGCTATGGGAATGATACCAATCATACATACTTTTGCTGCGTTTGCAGGACGGCGTGATGTTGATCAGATATTCCTCTCTTGTGCATATGCTAAACTTAACGTACGTATCATCGGAATTGATCCCGGCATCTGTGCAAGCAAAAATGGAGGCTCACATATGAGCCTTGAAGATATGGGCATCCTGCGCACTTTGCCAGGATTAACAATAATGGATCCATCTGATGCCCTTTCCATGACAAAGCTTATCCGTCAAAGTATAGAGCAGCCCGGTATTTACTACATTCGTATCAACCGCAAAGCTATGCTGAAGATATACGACGATGTTGCTGAAATTCGCATCGGTAAAGCGAACACTGTCGTCCAAGGCCAAGACATCACACTTATTGCCGAGGGAACTATATGTGTCCCCGAGGCTATCCGCGCTGCTGAAGTTCTGAGACAGCGTGGTATCTCTGCTCGTGTAATAGATATGGCGACAATTAAGCCTCTGGATGTTGAAGCGGTCCTGAAAGCTGCAAGGGAAACACATGCTATAATCACCATCGAAAATCACAATGTAATTAACGCATTAGGCTCAGCTGTTGCAGAAGTCTTAGCAGAAAATGGTACTGTGCCTTTCACGCGTATCGGTGTTCAAGATGCATTTGGACAGGTGGGTACTATTGAAGACCTTCAAAAGGCATACGGTATTACCGTTGAAAATATCGTAAATAAAGCATGCTGGTTGCTCTCTAAATAGTGTCCCCTGAATAACAGCCCTCTACGCTGCCAAGCAATTAAGCAACACGCTGTCCTCCGTTTTTCGGCCCCATCCACTCCTCCTGACCCAATCCAAAACAAGGCAAAAAAGAGACTTCAGCCTCTTGAACAGGTTCCGGGTCAGGAT
>LSQX01194263.1_pt3 | contig 11788 bp, 9 predicted proteins | sample 654561 | NCBI WGS metagenome assembly LSQX01 (sample SAMN04489861, study PRJNA283612) | anaerobic digester metagenome | isolation source: 4 biogas reactors fed with cattle manure at either 37C or 55C with and... | place: Denmark: Kongens Lyngby | collected 2014 | reverse complement strand
ATTGAAGGCTACCCACAAGAAGGCGACAGTTTTGAGTATGAGAATGTAATTGTTACAGTGCTCGAGATGGCGAACTTGCGAGTTGACCGGGTTCGGATCGACCAGGAACAAGTTATCCCAAAAGACAACAACTCCAATAATAATTCCTCGAATAATCGAACAAATCAAAAAAGGAGTGAAACCTACATTGGACTCTAGCGACTTTGGACAGATAGCATTATTAATTGTCTTATTAATGCTATCAGCTTTCTTTTCCGCATCAGAAACTGCAATGATGTCATTGAGCAAAATTCGGTTGCGTCATATGCAGGAAGAAAAAGTACGTCATGCTGATACGATAGGCCGTTTGATCGAAAATCCAAATCGATTTCTTGGTTCTATTTTGGTTGGAAACAACCTGGTCAATATTGGAGCATCAGCAATTGCGACTTTATTTTTTACCAAATATTTTCCTGCGAGCGGGGCTGTCATTGCTACTGGGGTGATGACATTATTGATCCTTGTGTTTAGTGAGATCACACCGAAAAGTATTGCGGCCGCCAATTCCGAAAAAGCCAGTCTGCGTTTGGCTCCGATACTGAAGCCGGTCGTCTGGTTTTTCGGACCGATAACCAGAATCATCATGTTCGGCACTAACGGGGTGATCCGATTGTTCGGGGGAAAACCCGAATTGACTCATCAACCGTTTATTACGCAGGAAGAACTGAAAACCATGGTCAATGTGTCACATGAAGAGGGTGTTCTTGAGGGCGACGAGCGCAAAATGATCCACAATGTGTTTGCCTTTGGTGATTCACAGGCAAAAGACGTTATGACGCCCAGAACCGACATGATAGCCATTAATCACGAAGCTTCCTATGATGATGTGGTCAACTCATTCCAATCAGAACAATACTCCCGGATCCCGGTTTATCAGGATACGCCGGATAATATAATCGGTGTGATCTATATCAAAGATCTGATTCTAAACCGGGTCACACCGGAAAACTTTGTCTTGGCCGATGTTATGCGGGAACCTTATCTGACGTATGAATTCAAACGGACTGCTGAATTATTTGAAGACATGCGCCAAAAACACATCCCGATCGCCATTGTGCTCGATGAGTACGGTGGGACTTCAGGCGTTGTAACGATGGAGGACCTGGTGGAAGAAATCGTCGGCGATATCGCTGATGAGTATGATCTGCATGATTTTGAGATTGAAGTGGTCAAAGAAGATGAATACATTGTCGACGGAGCGACCCGGATCGAACTGGTCAACGATATGATCGGCGTCCACATCGAAAGTGAAGATTTTGACTCGATCGGCGGATTTGTTCTGGGTGAAATGGGCGGATTACCTGAAGAAGGGGAAGTCATAATTATAGAAGGCATCACCTTTAAAGTCGAGAAGGTTGAGAAGAACCGGATAGAAACACTCAGGGTCTTAACGTAGCGAAACGCATGTGAACCGGTTCGATCGAATGAAATCGATGATATGAGACGATCTTTGGGTATATGTTGTTACGAACAACACAAGCGGAGGATGTATATGAAACAAGATAGTAAGTTCCGTCACCCGATGTTTATCATCGTCTTAGGTGCCCTGCTGGCTTATGAGATATGGACTGTTATTCGAATCGCCCGAACATATCTTGGATTTGACCGCCAGTGGTACAATATTCCCTCGTCGGTCCAGACAGCACTGATCATAGCTATGGCCGCCAGTGTCATAACCATTATCGGTTTAATCGTTTTGTTCATGTTGCGAAGAGTCGGTCTGTTGATCCTGCTGGTCGGGATCGCAATAAGCTTATATGGCTTAATGGGGGGAAACATTCCTCTGGGAAGCCGTATTGTTCCGATCGTGGAAGCAATTGTAAAATTCCTGTCGGTGTGGTATGCCGTCAAGGCCGGTCCGACCCATGAAGAAGCGATCCATCAACTCGACTGATCAATAGCCAAAAAATCCGCCCTTGCAGGACGGACCATCAAAATGCATTTCAGTTCAGCCATCCTCTCAGGGTGGCTGTCAGCTTATTTGAACATAATCAGCCAATTTTTCATGTTGGATCTGCTTGGGATCGAATCGAAGCCAATCAAATAAAACCTGCAATATCAATCCAATCAGAAAAACAGCCATAATAGTCCCGATCCCGACCATGCCGCCCATCAACCAGCCGATGACCAAAGCAGTCATTTCGATCGACGTGCGGGCGAGTCCGACCGGGATACGAAGCCGACGGTTGAGTGCGACCATCAAGGTATCCCGTGGGCCGGCACCAAAACCGCTACCGATATAAAAATATACACCGAAAGCCAGAACGATTAGACCGATGATCAGCAGAGCGATTCCACTTATCAAATGATCCATTTGAGGTATCAATCCTGTCATCAGGATCAAATCTACAAAAATACCGACCAAAAGCATATTAAGGACGGTGCCGAGGCCAAGCGGTTCTTTCAAAATAGAATTAACAAATAATAAAGCCAGACCGACAGCGATGCTGGCCTGACCGATGGTCACGCCGATGGTCGTGGCCAAACCGGTGTGTAATACATCCCAGGGAGCATACCCAATATTGGCCTGGATCTGCATGACAATGCCCAGTCCGTGCAGGAACAATCCAAAAATTAGTTTAATCAAACGGACCCAAAAGTTTTTCTTCACCCCAGCCTCCATAGAGATATTATAACTGACGAATTGACAAAAGATTGCACAATCATTCCAAAACCGTATAATTGTCTATAGGAGGAGCTTATGAAATGTCCCAACTGCCAAACTGAATACGACGCCTCATTGGAGCAGTGCCCTCATTGCCAGACAGCTAATCCGGAACATCAAGCTTATCACAAGCCGTCTCATGTCTGTAAAAATTGTGCTACACCACTGCAAAAAAATGATCGATATTGCCCCAGTTGCGGTTTTGATCAACAGCGATCGATCGTTCGCCAGACCAGTTCTGGCAAAGCTACCCGATTTATCGGTCCGATGATCGGATTGTTTGCCTTTTTGTTATTGGTAGCACTCAGCCTGGGAGCAGCATATTATTTTATATCTCAAGCCAACAGCGACGACGCCGTCCGCAGTGAAAGTGTTGTGATCGTCAATCGAAGCAGTAATGAAACGATCGCCCGGTTAAAGGAAAATGCGGATCTCAAGCTGAGTGAAGCCGGTTGGGCCAGATTTCGCGAGCTATTGTCACTTGATGACTACCGAACCCGAATGGCCGATGCCCTGAATGAGATTCGGACGGGTGATTTGATGATCGAACCCGGTGACAAGACATTGCGCTACATTCCAACACATCGACTGAGCATGCAACCGGTCGATGTCGAGATCACGACCGGAGATGCTTCCTTTGAGGTCATTCTGGGCGATGAAACGCTAACGGTCCCGGCTAATGATCGGATCCTGACACAAGCCATGCCGGGGATCTATCGAGTGATCTATCGGCCGGATGAAGGTAAAGAGATTGAGGAAGAAGTCGAAATATCACATCACGCCATCCGCTATCAAGCCGGTAAGATTGAACTAATGCCACGATTGGGAGCGTTCCTTCCTACCATTCGGACACCTTATCAAACCGGACGGATCTTTATTAATGGTCAGGACAGCGGACTGACCGTCAAAGAAGTCGATGAACGTCCTCAGCTGCTTGGAGTCCATCCCCCGGGCACTGTTTATCAATTGAAAATCGATACAGTCATGGGCCAGGTGTTAAGTAACGAGGTGGAGCAGACAGACGGACCGATCAGTTTTGAGTTACAAAACGGTCTGGTATTGGCGCGTTCGGAGACTGCCGACCTGGTGTTCGTCAATGGCGAAAAAGTCGGTACGTATGGTGAATTTGCTTCATCCGGTTATGTCGTCGGACCGATCGAAGTCGGCAAGGACATCGTGCGTATTCAGGGAGAGGGTACCGAGCAGACTCCGTTTGAAGCCACTCTGGCTGAGAGCATGGGCGGCAAAGAGATCGAACTTGAATTGACGGATGATTTGAAACGAACACTGATCGCTGCCACCAGAAGATTTACCCTGGACTCGTTTCAGTCGCTCAAACAAGAGACGATGGACACATTTACCAATGTCCTGCCGGATTCTGAAATAGAGATTAGGTTGCGTGACAGTCTGGATCTGTTTAAGCAGGGTGGTGGCGAACTGGATTATGTGCCGTTTGCGATCCGTTTCAGCAATGACAGCTTCAAGGTCTATGCCAAAGACGGCAGGGCTTATGCCGAGCTGATCGAAAGCTATTTTATCAAGTATACTGAGACAGAGTATCAGAATCATACCAGCTGGTTAAAAAAGCTGGTGTATGATCAAGGTCTGGATAAGTGGTTCTTTTATCAGGATGAGCTGTTGTATGAATATAACATCCCGGAGGACAATACGTTGGTTTTTCTGGAATAATCAAAACGCCCCGAGGGGCGTTTTTTGTTATACAGCGGTTGAGCCTGCACTGGTTTGATTTGATTGATGGAGATACATTTCTTTGTATTCCCCATTCAATCGGATCAGTTCCTCATGATTGCCTGATTCAACGATCTCTCCCTGATCTAGGACAAAGATATGATCAGCATCCCGGATAGTGGATAGCCGATGAGCAATCAATAAAGTCGTTCGACCTTGCTTTAAGCGTTGGACGCCCCGCTGGATCAGCTGTTCGGTTTCAGAGTCAATGTTGGCAGTGGCTTCATCGAGCACCAGAATTTTCGGGTTCTTTGCCAGAGCCCGGGCGAAGCTGATCAATTGTCTTTCCCCAGCGGAAAAGGTGGCCCCTTTTTCTGTGATCGGTGTATGCAGGCCATCGGGATGGCGATCCAAGAAGTCCTTTCCTCCGACTTCAATAAATGCCTGATAGGCCATATCCTCGGTAACCCCGGGATTTCCCAGGGTGACATTACTCAGTATCGTTCCGCTGAATAGGTAGGGGTCTTGCAGCACGATGGCGACATGTTCGCGGAATTTACGCCGTGCCAGTTCGGTGATTGGGCGGCCGTCGATCAATACCTGGCCGTGCTGTGGTTCGTAAAACCGCAGGAGCAGGTTCATGATGGTCGACTTGCCAGAACCGGTGTGGCCGACAAAAGCAGCAGTTCTGCCTCGTTCGACCTGGAACGAGACATCTTTTAAAACATACTCCTCATCCTTATAGTAGAATGAGACATTCTCAAACGAGACATCTCCGGCCAGCTCGATCGCCTGTTCGCTTTCATCCGGTATCCCGGGCTGTTGCATCAGACTGAAGATATGATCACTGGCCACATTGGCCCGCTCCAGCTGACCGATCCGGTCCAGCACATTTTGGGCCTGGTCATAGATCTTCATCATATATGAGATAAATACATACAGGATCCCGATAGTTGCCGGATACGCCCCGCTGATGTGACCATAACCGAATTAGACCAGAATCGTTCCGTTGGTTAAATAACGCAGGAACCCGATGGCAATAAAACTGGAATAGCTCATCAACTTGGTCATATTGAGTTGAGCCCCGTAGATCAGATCATTGATTTTCGAGAAGCTGTCATAGGTCGCCTGCTCCTGGTTAAAGGCCTGAATGATTTCCATCCCCTGAATATTTTCATTTAGTGAAGCGTTGAGTTCAGATAGATTGGTCCGGTAGACCTTATTGAACTCAGTGCTTTTTTTTCGGTAGTCAGCAATGATCCAGGCGATGATAGGCAGCGGTATCGCTGCGATCAATGCCAGCTGAGGGTCAAGTAGGAGCAGACTGCCATAGATTCCGATCAGGTAAAGACCGGCAGTGGTCAGGTTGCTGAGCACTACCTGAAACAGGATGATGACATCTTTGGTGTCATTGGTCACCCTCGAGACGACTTTGCCGGCCGGCAGGGAGTCAAAATACTGGATCGGCAGCGCCTGAACATGGGAAAACAGATCCTCCTGCATGTAGCGGCTGACCCGGTGGGCTCCCCTTTGAAATAATATCAAACTGAGAAAGCGGGTGATGGCCGAGAGCGCGATGACAATGGCATAGATGATGACTAGGCGCATAAACACTGAATAATCTCTCGTCCCAATGCCCTCAATCAGTTCCTTGTCGAGAATCCGGGCAATGATCCGCGGGGCATACAGGTCAGCAGCAACAGTCAGCAGCGCCATAAGCAGGCCACCAAGCAAGGTGGCACGGATGCGTTTGGCATAGCCTTTTAGTTTTTCAAAGCGATAGCGTTTAGAGTTCGTCATGGTCTTGGCCTCCTTCCAGCTGTTGGTGGAGGAACTGATCACGATACCAGCCCGGTGTGTTGAACAGCTGGTTGTGAGTGCCCTGTTGAATGATCCGGCCGTCTTCCAGGACCAGAATCAAGTCGGCATGGGCGATAGCTGATAATCGATGGGCGGTGATCAGGTTGGTTTTTCCCTGGCGGTATTGTTGGATCGATGCCAGAATATTGGCTTCAGTAGTAGCATCGACAGCAGAAAGCGAGTCATCCAGAATAAGTATTTCCGGCTCGCCTAACAGGGCTCGGGCAATGGATATCCGTTGCTTTTGACCGCCGGATAAGGCGATCCCTTTTTCACCCGTCATGGTGTCGAGACCGTGCGGCAGTTGGACCAGATCTTTGATAAAGTCAGCTTGTTTCAGAACTTCGAGCATTCTATCGTGTGATACTTCTTCCTGTGAGCCTAAACGGATGTTTTCATCGATCGACTTGGAAAACAGGACATGCTGCTGTGGTACATAACCGATGTTACGACGGACGGATTGAACATTATAATCTTCGATCGGCCGGTCTCCCAGATACAGTGTGCCGGGATCGATCGGATAAAGATGCATTAGTTGTCGTACCAGACTGGTTTTCCCCGAACCGATCTTGCCCACAATACCTAGAGTCTTTCCATGGGGCAGGGTGAATGTGATGTCGTGCAGCACCGGATCAGTCGAGTTGGGATAGCTGAAGCTGAAGTGCCGGAAAGATAAATCACCTCGGCCGGGATATTCCGGAGCGGCGTCCTCTATCGGAACTTCTTCTTTGTAATCAAATAGCTCCTGAATTCGTGACATGGCAGTAGAGGCCTGCTCACTGACAGTGATAAATTCACCGAAGGCAAACATCGGCCAAACCAACATGTCAAGGTAGATAGTAAAGCTGATAAATTTACCCAAACTAAGTTCGCCCAGCGATATCAGATGAGCCCCGACTAATAGAGCGATAATAAAGCTGACGCCGGGGATCAGACGTGATAATACCGGGAAATAGGCAATGATGGTTTGAAACAAAATATTCTTGTTGTAATTGTTGTCGGCTAATGCTTTAAACTGGGCGATCTCATAATTTTCCTGACCATACGCTCGGACCACCCGGACCCCGGAAACATTCTCCAGCACTTTATCATTCAGGCTGTCGAAGGCCTCCTGTGATTGGCGGTAATACAAGGTGATCTTATCCTCGAACTTTTTGGTGAAGATGATCAGCAGGGGCATGGGGATGACAGCTAACAGTGTCATCCGCAGACTGATGGTGGTTGCCATGATCAGCAATATGACCAAAGGAAACATGGTGGCATCGATCAGGCTCATAAAGCCGAAACCGGCAAAATCACTCACTGCGTTGACATCATTGGTGCTTTTCCCCATCAGTGAGCCGGTGGTGTTATTTTCGTAAAATATCGGACTCTGGCGTAGAAATTTAGTCATCAGGCGACGCCGGGTGTTTCGGGCGATCCGATCAGACCCCATAAAGAGATAATAGGACCAGATATAATTGCCGATGTAACTGAGAACTAAAGTTGCTAAGAGCAGGCCCAATTGGGTCAATAAACCGCGAAGCTCGATCCGGTCGCTACTGATCTGGTCGGTCAGGTTACCGATCATCCAGGGTGGGATCAACGCAAAAACATAACTGACCAGCAGCACGCTCAGCGCGATGATATATTGTTTCCGATATGTCCGGATAAACCAGCCAATTTTTTTAAAAGTTTGAAACAGTTGGATCACATCCTCTCAGTATATACACATAAAAAACACACCCTTACAGGTGTGTCTGCTGTAAATGGGTTGGACCCTGAATTAGTAAACTATCAGGGAGGTCTGAAGTTGATTGTTATGTAGATGTTTGGACATGTCGGCGACCTCCTTTCCTAAGATATTTTCAGGCTATCAGATTGGTAAACGTGTGTCAATCTAATTTTAAGTGATCATTTAAATTTGACAGAACAATTCAGATGATTCAGACGGATTGATTTGTCTATTCGACAACAATCGTGATATTCTTAGTGTAATTGAAAACGGAAAGGCGGGCTATGTGCCCAAGGGAGATTATGCATAAAATTTATGTTTCGACCTCACATGATCCCAGGATCAATCTGGCAGCCGAAGAGATCATGACCAGACAGGCCAAACCGGGAGAAATCAGTTTTTGCCTGTGGCAAAATCAGAACACTGTCGTCATCGGGCGCAACCAAAACCCATACAAAGAATGTGATCTGGTGGCGATCGAGCGTGATGATGTTACTTTGATCCGACGCTTAAGTGGCGGAGGAGCGGTTTTTCATGATCTGGGCAACCTGAACTTCAGCTTTTGCGCCCACGAAAAGGATTATTCGCTGGAGAAAAACCTGCAGGTGATCATACAAGCCTTAAGAGGGTTTGATTTACCGGCGGAGTTTTCAGGCCGCAATGATATCCTGCTCGACGGTAAAAAATTCTCAGGCAATGCCTTTAGCCGGATCCAGTCCAATCAATGCCATCACGGTACGATCATGCTTGATGTCGACATGACGAAATTATCAAATTATCTCAATGTTCCCCCACTGAAAATGGAAGCCAAGGGTATCCGCAGCGTCACCAGCCGCGTCACCAACCTGATCGATTATGCACCGAACATGACGATAGACAACCTGATAGAAAGCTTAAAGCAAAGTTTCGTACAGGTGTTTGGTGAGGCTGCAGAGCCGATCGTGATCGATGAAGGTTTCCTCGAAGGCCATGAAAGTGCTGAGAAGTATCAGACCTGGCAATGGAATGTCGGGCAAAGCCCGGCATATCAGGTACATTTCGAGAAAAAATTTGACTGGGGTCTAACGGACTGGCATTTTGATGTCAACCGGGGAAAAATCACCCGGGTCAAGTTTTTCAGCGATGCTCTAGTTGAAACAGATTTTCGCCTCTTGGAAGACAACCTGACAGGAGTGGAGTATCGGAAAAATCGGATAAGCCAGGTCTTGCAACAAGTTGAACCTGAAATGGTCCGTCACGATCTGATGAAATGGTTGGAAGAACTTGGGATCGGTGACTAATACGATAAAGTAGCTAATTTCACAATGCCTGGACATGTATAGATTGAAACCGGTACACGATCAACATCTGATTATTCACTTTGATTCAGCCCGTCATGTGTTAGCGGCAAAAATCTTACGAACCACATAGGTATCTCGGCCATTTTGACAGAAGGATGCCATGAAAAAAATTGGATTTCTATTATTGATCATTCTTATTGTTGGATGTACCGCTTCTCCGATAGCAGACCGTGAAATCGGACCGGATGAAGTGATGTATTTCATATTGACGGATCGCTTTCGGGATGGAGATCAATCCAACAACTATGATGTCGATAAATCAGATCTTAAGCGGTACCATGGCGGAGACTTTCAGGGGATCCGCGATCAACTGGACTATCTGGAGGATCTAGGAATCACCATGGTCTGGATCACTCCGGTACAACAGAACACAGCCAATGGTTATCATGGCTATTGGATCGATGATTTTTATGCGATAGAGCCTCATCTGGGAACTTTGGAAGACCTCAAAGGTTTGACAGAAGAAATGCACCGGAGGGGAATGAAACTGATCGTTGATTTTGTAATTAACCATACCGGTTATGATTCTCAGATACTGGAGGACAATCCGGACTGGTTCCATCCCGATCGATCGATCCACAACTGGAGTGATAAGCAGCAGGTGGAACAGGGCTGGCTGGCCGGATTACCGGATTTCGATCAGACCAATCCGGAAGTGGCCGATTATCTGATCAATTCTGCGCTCTGGTTGATCGAAGAAACCGGAATCGACGGCTTTCGGCTTGATACGGTTCGCCATGTCGATTTGGACTTTTGGAATACCTTTGTCGACCGGATCCGGCAGGATTATCCCGATTTTTACTTTATCGGCGAGGTCTACAACTATAATCCACCGGTATTGAACCATTACAAGCAATCGGGAATCGACGGGATGCTTAACTACCCGATGTACCAGGCAATATTGACGGCCTTTCGTGACAACGGATCGATGACCGCAATTGAAACTGTGATGAACCGGTCGCAAAATGATCCGTCACCTGAACGAAACGGTATGTTTGTTGACAATCATGACAACAAACGCTTTCTGTCTCAGGTGGGAGATGGGGGACTGGACTATCTAAAGCAGGCGACCACTTTCATTATGACGACTCGTCAGATACCGGTGATCTATTATGGGACAGAAGTCGGGATGGAAGGCTGGGATGATCCGGATAATCGCAGAGGATTTCCCTGGGACGATACCGAAAACAGACTGGAGCCACTTTGGAGCAAGTTGCTTGAGCTACGATCGGATAATATATACAAACAGGGTAGTGTGGTAATATTAGATGTAAGCAAGGAATACCTGCTATATCAAATCGAGTCTGATGAAGGTCGATTTGTCATTGGAATGAACAATTTGACTGAACCTGTCCACTTAAATCGAGAACCGGGAGAATTAACTAACTTCTTAGATCCTGAGGCGGCGGTTGACTTTGTTATACCGGCCCGGGGAATTATCATTTATCGGAGTAAATAATGTTTTTCTTTTGGCGCAATAAGGACAAACCGGCAGACCCCAAGACAGAAGCACTTGCTACCTGGAATGAATTAGCCCGGATACAGGGGCTTGGCATCAAACCGACCCCGAGCGACCTGTTGCTTGTCTTCAGCCGGTTTGCCAAGAAACCGTTTATAACGGACCAAGAACGCCTGATATTCGAAGTCCGACCGGATCATGTTCGGCTCAAACGTTGTTTTGGCTCGCAAGGTTGTCTGCTGATTCGAATGGCTTTACCTGTTTCGACTAATGAAATCATTGATTTTCCGTTGAACGATCAAAAAGCTTTTTTCCGAGCGGTCCGGTCGAACAAATCGTATCAGGCAATAAAAAAAGTGCCGATCAAGGCACTAAGCATCGTTTATGAAAGCTAGTCGTCGACTGGCTTATTTTTTTAGCAAACTACCCAGAAAAGACTGCTTGATTTCAATCGCCTTGACCGGACAGATTTCATGACAGCAAAAGCAGCTGATGCAATTGTCATAGTCACATTCCGGCCGCCGGTCCTGATTCATGGTGATCACCTGAGCCGGACAGATCTCGGCACACTTGGCACAACCGATACACTTTTTATGTAAAAAATCAGGCTTTGAGCGAATGGCTTTGGCCAAGCGGTGATGAAGCCCTTCCGGTACCCAGGAAGGCAAAAAGGTGACTGGAGCTGATTTGGGCAAAACAAATGGTTTGACCCGGAGGGTATCTCCAATGACCTGAGTCTGCTCGTTCAATAATCCCCGCCTTATGGCAGCTAGCAACGTCGGGACCAGTTTTTCTTCGATCCCGATCAGCTGGCAGACGGCCCGATCGAGGTGGTGAGCCGACAACGAGGCTGCCAAAAAACCGGACTGAATCAACTGACCTCCGCTGGGACCATCGCCTTCCATGCCGACGATTCCATCCATCAGATGAAAATCAGCCTGCACAAACTCGGCAATATCGACCAGGTGGTCACCAAAGTCCAGTCGACTGGGCAGCCGAAAATGATGATTCGCTTTGGTCAA
>LSQX01374146.1_pt1 | contig 11789 bp, 8 predicted proteins | sample 654561 | NCBI WGS metagenome assembly LSQX01 (sample SAMN04489861, study PRJNA283612) | anaerobic digester metagenome | isolation source: 4 biogas reactors fed with cattle manure at either 37C or 55C with and... | place: Denmark: Kongens Lyngby | collected 2014 | reverse complement strand
TCATAAGGATCTGCTTGAAAATCTGGGGTGATTGGGGCAGCGCGTAGAAAGTGCCCGGATTCACCCGGCTCGGGACAAGGTAGTCTCTGGCGCCCTCAGGGGTGGAGAGAGTCAGCATGGGAGTCTCAATTTCAAGAAAGCCCTCACCTGAGAGGAAGTTTCTCGTAAACATGGAGATCATGTGCCGTATCCTGAGGTTGCGCTGCATCCTCTCCCTGCGGAGGTCAAGATACCTGTGGCGCAGCCTGAGGTTTTCGTCGACCCGGTCGGTGGCCTCGGAAATTTCAAAAGGAAGAGGGGCGGCTGGCGACAGGAGAAGGAAGTCCTCCGCCACAATTTCCCAGTTTCCGGTCTTCATGGAAGGATTGGCCGTCCCTTCCGGCCGGGCCCGTATCTTCCCCCGGACGGCGACCACAAATTCGCTGCGGAGGTCTCCCGCCCGTTCGTGGACTTCGGGAGTCAGTTCGGGATTGAAGACTACCTGGATAACCCCGGTATGGTCCCACAACTCGATGAATATGAGACCTCCGAGATCCCGCCTTCTGCGGACCCATCCGTTCACTGCCGCCGGAATCTCTTCTCCCGCCCTGCCGGAGACCATACCGCAATAGGTGGTTCGCTGCCAGCTGCCGTCGAAATGACGATGTGTGCCTTCCATGGGACCCTTCCTCTCACAACATGCCGGTTTCTTTACCCTTTAAGGGTAGAGAGCATTTCTTTTACTGCCTGCGCCAGACCTTCTCCGGCGATTTCCTTCTGTTCGCCCGTAGTGAGGTCCTTGACCGCCACCGTTCCCCGGGTCAGTTCATCCTCGCCGAGGATACAGGCCAGACGTGCGTTTCGGGCCGAGGCCGCCTTCATCTGGGCTTTCATGCTCCGATCATTGAAATCCATATCGGCAGAGATACCGTTTTTCCTGAGCAGGTCCACAACGGAAAGGATAGCGGCTCTCGAGCGGAAATCCAGGGCGACGCCGAACACGTCGAGCCTGGGTTCTTTCCCGAAGGAACACCCCTCCTGCTCCATGACCATGAGAATCCGGTCCACTCCGGCGGCGAATCCAACGCCGGGAACATGGGGCCCGCCGATGGCTTCGGCAAGGTTGTCGTACCGGCCTCCGCCGCACACGGCATTCTGGGATCCAAGGGCTCCGGAGAGCACTTCGTATGCGGTTTTCGTGTAGTAATCAAGCCCCCTGACAAGCCGCTTGTCGAGACGGTAGGAAACTCCCAACACGTCAAGGGAGCCCCTGACCGCATCAAAATGCTCACGGCAGTCTTCGCAGAGGCTCTCGTACACCGCAGGAGCGTCCTCGGTGACCTCCCGGCAGGACTCCTTCTTGCAGTCAAGAATCCTCAGGGGATTTCTTTCCAGCCTGCCACGGCAGGTCTCGCAGAGTTCCCCTTCCCTGGAGGCAAAATATTCCGTTAGCCTCTTCCTGTAATCAGGCCTGCATGCAGGGCAGCCCACGGAATTGATGACCACTTCGAGCCGGGAGAGCCCAAGGCGCCGGAAAGCTTCAAGAGAAAGAGCAATGATTTCAGCGTCCGCAAAGGGCGAGGCTGAGCCGAGGCTTTCGAAATCTACCTGCCAGAACTGCCTGTATCGTCCTTTCTGCGGACGTTCATATCTGAACATGGGACCTGTACACCACAATTTGACAGGCTGGGGAAGGGTTCCCATTTTGTTTTCGAGATATGAACGAACCATTGACGCTGTCGCCTCCGGGCGAAGAGTAATGCTTCTGCCGCCCTTGTCGGTGAAAGTGTACATCTCTTTTTCCACCACGTCCGTAGTGTCGCCTATTCCCCTTGAAAAAAGCTCGGTATGTTCAAATATGGGAAGGTGAACCCCGGAAAATCCGAAGTCTGCCGCAGTTCTGCGGAGAACCCCGAAGACATAGTCCCATTTCCATGATTCTCCGGGAAGAATATCCCGCACTCCCTTCGGGGCGCTTATTTCAGACATGCTATCTCCTCCTGCCGGCATGATCTTTCTTTTTTCATGGTAAAGAGAGAAAGTGCCGGATAAACATTATGAGGGATAGTATACCTCACCAGAGGGTTTATTTTCCAGACTATCCCTGTATTTTTTCAGAACCCTTCCGGAAATGAAAAAACCCCGGCGCGGTCTGCCGGGGCTGGAAAAACTCCAGCGGATTTACCGGGATTCAAGCTGGAACTTGATTGCGGTTCTCTCTTCATCGTCAATGGAGATCTTGGAAAACGCAGGAATGCATATGAGGTCGATGCCGTTCGGCGCCACATATCCCCGAGCTATGGCGATGGACTTCACCGACTGGTTGACCGCCCCGGCGCCAACTGCCTGGACCTCCACAGCCCCCTTTTCACGCAGCACTGCTGCAATGGCTCCGGCAACGGATTTGGGCTGCGACTTGGCAGAGACCTTAAGAACTTCCATAGGAAAGACCTCCTTCATTGTTTGACGACCCGAATTGTGATCAGATGCAATCATGACGCCATAAAGCCCGAAGGACCGCAAAAAGCCAAAGCTAAGTTTTCAAATAAGTATAATCGCAGAATCAAGTTCTTTGCAAGAAGAAAATACAATTGTTTTCTTTCCGAAGGTTAATTTCCTCCGAATTCTTTCCCTGATCTCTGTACAATAATCCGGCGCTCCCATTCTTCAAGGTGATCTCTTTCTTCCTGGGAGAGCTGGATTAAGAGTTTTTCTCTCAGGTTTGCCCCCATGGATCCCCTATTGTTCTTCTCCCTTGAGACTCCTCCCATTCCTCCCCAGGCAATTTTTTCCTTCCCGCTGAACAGGTCGAAGTCCACAAGCCGGGAACCATCCGCCGCGTACTCCAGGCCCATGAGTATTTCTTTGATGACCGAAGCCGGGAGGAAAGTGAACAATCTCAGACGATAAATCTTCACCGCCATGAGAATATGAGCGTAATCTTTTCCCCATCCTTCTCCCAGGATCATTCCTGCTTCAAGACTCTCCAGGACGATGCGGAGCCTTTCGTAATGATCTAAATAACGTCCCCACGAGTCATAAATACGTATCTCCAGTTCGTTCCACTGCCTGTTGTCCAATCCCTCGCTGAAATACCACAGGGCTCTGCTCCGAAGAGAATTGAGCAATTTTTCAAAGGAGACTCCCTGCACGTGAAGCACATCATCCATCATATCGGCAAGAGAAAGCGGTCTGTTCAGCGGTTTCGTGGTGAAACATACCGCAATCGATCCCTTCTTTGGAACACGGAGAACAGACCGCAGTCTTCCCCGTTCACCTGAATAGTCGCTCGCTATCTGCCCGATGACACGCTCTTTCTCTCCGAAAACCCTGAAAAAAAGAAGACGGGGCATGATCCGCACCGTCTTCACAAGACAATCTCCACTGTTCAGGAAAAAAGCAAGTATTTCATCGGCCGCAGCCTCCACCATGAGAAAAATGCGGTCCTTTCCTTTTGTGCCCCTGCGGAACAGGACAACCGACTGTCCCTCACCGGCACTGTCGAAAGCGCCTTCAAGGGTATGTTCAGTACACCGGAACTTTGAGGAAATCAGCGACTTCATACCGTACTCGTTTCCGCTCAGAATCAGAATACGCGGTCCCCCGCGGACAATGGACAGCACGGCGCTCCCCTCCTTTTTTCACAGCCCTCTTTTTCTCCGCACCAGTCTTCCGTCGTCAACATACCCGGGATAGGGCAGGCAGACGACCTTCTCCTGGGAGGGAGAAATGACATGCACACCAAGCAGCCCGTTCAAAAAAAACCATCCTGGTTCGAAAATATCCCCCCGCGACGGTTCATGACCGAAAAGGTTGTATTTCAGAGGAGGTTCATCCAGCCCTGACCTGTCATGACTCAGGTTGAATTCCTCGCCGCACAGTTCTATTCTTCCCCGTTCCCGGAAAACCACGCTTTCCGGGAAAATTTCTCTGACGGTAGGCTCGTGATCATGATTTCCGGCGACAAAGACGAGTCCAGGACGGAACTCTCCGCTTTGCAGAACACGCCTGAGATACTCCAGCTTGGCCCTGTATCTCGGGAGTTCTCCCGGAAACAGCTCCAGTTTCACATCGTCTGCCAGGTCGCCCGTGTGAACGATCCATCGGGGTGAAATTTCTCTCACAAGTCTGCCTATAGCGCCGTACACCGTCGAAGGCGTATCTGCAAGGTGAAGAACAACTTCACCTTGCATAGCCCTTACTTCCTCCGGAACGTATATTCCAAAAAAGACGCCGTACAGCGGCATCCACCATTTTTTCCCCATGAACGTACCTCTCTTCCAGGCAGATTCTACCACGATATGGCTCACCTTTCCTTACCGTGCTAGAATGAGAAAAAAGAACCGGAGGCAATGAATGAACGCCCACATCGTCCAGCGCGTCTCACAGGAACTCACGATCAGCCCTTCGTCGGTGGAAGCGGTTCTGTCCCTTCTCGGACAGGACGCCACCGTTCCTTTTATTGCACGGTATCGGAAGGAAGCCACGGGCTCTCTCGATGAAGAGGCCATTTTTTCAATAAAAGAGCGCTACACCAGGCTCGAAGAGCTTGAGACCAGAAAAAAGGCTGTACTCTCCTCCCTTGAGGAACGAAGCCTTCTTTCCTTCGAACTCGAAGAAAAGATCCGGAACGCCCCCTCCCTCACCATTCTCGAAGACATATATCTTCCCTTCCGCCCCAAGCGAAGAACTCGTGCATCCGTCGCTGAAGAAAAGGGGCTGGTTCCCCTTGCGGAACAGCTGCTGCAGCAGAAGGGAGACGATCCGGCCACTCTCGCTCTCTCCTTCGTGTCCGAAGAAAGAGGCGTGTCTTCTGGAGAAGACGCCCTTCAGGGAGCACTTGATATCATCGCCGAAAGGATCAGCGAACACGGAGAGGCGCGGAGGAAGATGCGACTTCTTTTCGGGAGACGGGGGAAAATACGAAGTACCGTCGCCAAAGGGAAAGAAGAGGAAGGGGGCAACTTCAGGGATTACTTCTCCTGGGAGGAACCCGCCGCCCCGGCCCCCTCCCACAGGGTCCTGGCCATGTTCCGTGGAGAAAAGGAAAAAATTCTCAGCCTCTCTGTCCTCCCTCCCGAAGACGAGGCCCTGAGGGCACTCAGGGATATTTTTCTTCTCGGCAGCGGTCCCGATTCCATCCTTGTGGATCGGGCGATCATTGACGGATACCGCCGTCTTCTCGCCCCGTCCATGGAAACTGAACTGAGGAACGCCCTGAAGAAAAAAGCGGACCGGGAGGCCATTTCTGTTTTTGCGGGGAATGTAAAGGAAGTGCTCCTCGCTCCCCCCCTCGGTCCGAAGAATATTCTCGCCGTAGATCCCGGATTCAGGACAGGATGCAAGTTTGTCTGCCTGAACCGGCAGGGAGACCTTCTCCACCACGGGGTGATCTATCCCCATCCTCCCCGTAGAGACGAAAAGGGAAGCGCCGACACCATCCGGCGTGCCACGGAAGAATACAGCATTGAAGCAATAGCCGTCGGCAACGGCACCGCCGGAAGGGAAACGGAGCGGTTCCTCCGGGGGCTTAGCCTTCCATCCTCCATCATCATTACCATGGTGAACGAAAGCGGGGCTTCAGTCTACTCGGCATCCGAAACCGCCCGGAGGGAGTTTCCCGATCACGATCTCACCGTCCGGGGAGCAGTTTCCATCGGCCGGAGACTTCTTGATCCCCTCGCGGAACTGGTGAAGATAGATCCCAAGTCCATCGGCGTCGGGCAGTACCAGCACGACGTTGACCAGAAGGATCTGAAGAAGGCTCTCGACTCGGTGGTAGAGTTCTGCGTTCACGCCGTGGGCGTCGACCTGAACACCGCAAGCCTTGAACTCCTCTCTTCGGTTTCAGGCCTTGGTCAGTCCACGGCGGGACAGATAATCAGGTACAGGGAGGGAAACGGCCCCTTCTCAACACGGAAAGAGCTCCTGAACGTCCCGCGGCTGGGACCGAAGACCTTCGAGCAGGCGGCCGGATTCCTCCGGGTTTCGGGGGGGGCGGACCCTCTTGACCGGAGCGCCGTCCACCCCGAACGATATCCCATTGTGGAGCGTATGGCGGCTGATCTCGGCTGCACTGTTTCAGAACTCATGAAGGACTCCGGAAAGCGGAGCCTGATTGATCCGGCACGATATATCTCAGGAGACGCAGGCCTCCCGACCCTTACTGACATCCTTGCGGAGCTTGAACGTCCGGGACGGGACCCGCGCCAGACCTTCGAGATCTATTCCTTCACCGATGGAATAGAAAAAATCGAAGACCTCTCCCCGGGCATGACTCTTCCCGGAGTGGTGACGAACATCACGTCCTTCGGCGCCTTTGTGGACATCGGAGTCCACCAGGATGGCCTCGTTCACAGGAAACACCTGCCGGGAGGAGCTGGATCCGGACTCCGGCCCGGACAGAGGGTGGAGGTCTTGGTTCTTGACGTGGACCGGGCCAGGAATCGCATTGCCCTGTCCATGAAAGGCCGCGGAGGGAGGGGGGAAAAGTGAGCGGTCCGAGAGTCATAGTCATAGGGGGCGGCGCCGCAGGCCTCATGGCAGCCGGTCGGGCCGCTGAAAAGGGGGCCCGGGTCATACTGGTGGAGAAAAACCAGACGCTCGGCGCTAAGCTGCTGCTCAGCGGCAAGGGCAGGTGCAACCTTACAAGTGCCGAAGAGGACCTTGAAACCTTTCTCTCAGCCTTCGGCCCGAAAGGAAAATTTCTTTACTCGGCCTTCTCCCGGTTCAGCCCAGCAGAGACCCTGGACTTTTTTTCATCGCGCGGACTCAGGACGAAAGTGGAACGCGGAAAAAGAGTCTTTCCCGAAAAAGGAGGCTCTGAAAAGGTGATCAACTGCCTGATAGACTACATCCGCCAGGGAGGAGTCACTGTCTACCGCAACAGGGAAGCACTCAACCTTGAAATCAGGGACGGAAGGGCGCTCCGGTTCATTCTGCGGGGTCAGGAAGTAGAAGGGGATGCGTTCGTTATCTGCACGGGAGGGAAATCCTTCCCCAAAACCGGATCGACAGGAGACGGCTACAGATTCGCAAAAAGAGCCGGCCACGAAGTCATCCAGCCTGTCCCCGCGCTCTGCCCGGTCAGGCTGAAGGAACAGTGGCCCCAGTCAGCCAGAGGCCTGAACCTGAAGAACGTTTCCCTCACCCTCCTGAAGGACGGAGCCGAGGTTTCAAGGCGCTTCGGCGAACTGCTTCTGACCCATTTCGGCATCAGCGGTCCCATCGCCATGGACATGAGCAGGGAGATCAATGAGGCCTGCGCCGAAGGAAATGCAGCTCTCACTCTTGACCTGAAGCCTGCCCTGACCATGGACATTTTGATGGCGCGCATCGGGAGAGACCTTGAAAAATACGCCGGAAAAGTGTTCAGGGACTGCCTGAAGGACCTGCTTCCTGGAGGACTCATCCCTGCCGTGGTGGAAAAGTCGACAATCCCCCCCGATAAAAGGGGCGAATACATTTCCGCCGAGGAAAAAAGGGAACTTGCCTGTCTTCTCAAGGAATACCCCCTGACTCCTGACGGCCTCCTGGGCTTCGACTGGTCCATTGTTACGAGCGGCGGCGTGGATCTCAGGCAGATCGATCCCAGGACAATGCGCTCAAGGATAGTGAAAAACCTCTTCTTTGCAGGCGAAATCCTCGACCTTGACGGCCCCACAGGAGGGTTCAACCTCCAGATGTGCTGGAGCACGGGATATATAGCAGGAGAAAGTGCGGCATCAGCGGCCTGCGGAGAGAACTGAAAGGGGAAAGCCATGGCATCCTCACCGGGGCAGAAGACACATCATCCGGCCATATTGCTCTTTCTGCCGGTATTTCTCTTCGTGATACTCTGCACTTCTGCGGCTGCATCCAGAGATACAGGCGTTATTCTTCTTCACACTCTTTCCCCTGACGATGAATGGACCCGCCAGGCAACGGAAGGCATGATGTCAGCTTTTTCCTCCGCTGGCTTCACAGCGGAGTTTTTCATTGAATACCTGGACATCACGAGCACCTTCTGGTCTTCCCACGTAGACAGGCTGAAGGACCTTCTGGAAGCCAAATTTTCCCTCTCACCTCCGGCACTGGTAATCGCCACCGGAAACGAGGCCGTATCTTTCGCCATGGTTCATGCCCAAAGACTGTTCGGTGGAGCTCCCGTTGTATTCTGCGGCCTCACCAACGAATATCTCTTTTCAGTGTTTCCTGACGGAAGAGGGACGGGTGTCTATTCGGCCCCTGCACATGACCTCATCATTTCGGAAATCGGGAGGCTCCATCCGGGAGCATCCATCGCCTTCATTTCCGATCTTACACCGGCAGGACTCAGGGATCTTTCACGGCTCAACACGAGCATGATGAACGTGGAGCCACGTCCCTACGTGATTCCTCTCTCTGGTTTTTCCGCCGGGCGGCTTGCTGAATCAATCAGGGAGCTGCCGGAGAAAACGGTCATTATGCTGGGGATTCATTCTTCACTTCCTGACGGCAGTCCCATGACAATGAAGGATACCCTCGCTCTCATACTTCGGAATACGACGCACCCTGTCTACACGCTGGATGAGGATGGCATACGGCATGGCGCTCTGGCGAGCGTGGAGGGGAACGGGTACGGGAAGGGCAGAAAAGCCGGAGAAATGGCCGTCAGGATATTGTCTGGAGAGGCAGTCAACACCATAGCGCCCGAAAAATCCATGGCGGACCATCTCACCTTTGACTACCGGATGATGCAGGTTCATTCAATCCCCAGAAGCGCTCTCTCAGATCGAAGCGTCATTCTGAACGATCCCGCCGACCTTGTGATCCGGTATTTTCCCGCAGCACTCATTTACCTTGTGCTCTTAGTTCTTCTTGGCGGTATGGCTTTTTTCCTGAAAGGAAAAATAACGAAAAGGAAAAAAACGGAAAAAGATCTCAGGGAAAGGACGGACTACTGGGAGCAGCTCTTCCAGAGATCCCCCGAAGGTATTGTAGTCTACAACGACACCGGGGAGGTGCTGGAGACAAACCGAGTGTTCCGCTCCACCTTTGCCCTTTCTGAAAACGACCTATCGAATGCGACTATCCCCACTCTTCTTCCGTGGGAGAATGGTACCCTTCATCCGGAGGATTTCTTTCCTGAAAGCAAGGGAGAAAGCAAAGAAGTGCTCATCCCTGACAGGGATGGCCTTCCGATCCCAGCTACACACCTTCCCTTTACACTTTTTTCAGGCAGGGAAAAAATATATTGCTCCCTCATCCAGAATATAAGCAGAAGAAAGGAAATGGAGAAGCAGATTAAAAAGAAGGGACTCTTTCAGGAGATTCTTTCCAGCATATCCTCCAGGTTCATTCTTTCTCCCCAATATGCTGACGCAATGAAGTCCTCCCTTGAGGATATCCTTGCTCTCTCAAAGGCAAAAACAGCTGCCATTTTCCGGCTGACAGGAAAAATGGGTATCCTTACCCCCGAAACCGAGGTTCACTCCTCACCAGGAAGTCCCTCTCTGGCAGAGGCTTTCCCGTCCGAACAAGATGAGGATTACCTCTGGAAGTCTCTCTTATTCCGTGAGGGATCCCTGAAACCGGCTACGCTTTGCCTCGCCGACCTTCCGCAAAAGGAGAGGAAAGAGTGGTTACCGCTTGCGGAAAGAGGCATATCCTCAGTCTTCGTTCTTCCCCTGTTCCTTCGGGATTCCTTTCAGGGGTTTTTGGCGCTGGCTGATCCGTCGTCCGAATGGAGTACCAGCATGGCGGAACCTGTGTTCGATATCCTTCGAAACTCTCTCGCCGCAGCAATGGAACGAAACCGGGACGAAGCATCCCTTGAAAAGAACAATAGGGTCATAAACGAACGGTTTACCGGAATTATCCTCGCTCTTTGCCAGGTCAGCGAACTGCGGGATGTGTCAACGTCCGGGCACCAAAAAAATGTCTCCGGGGTCGCTGAAGAGATTTCCCGAAGACTCGGCCTTCCAGAGGATACTGTACTTGGCATCCGGTATGCCGGACTCGTGCACGACATAGGCAAACTGTACATTCCGGCGGAAATTCTTTCCAAGCCTTCAAAACTTACACCGGCTGAATATGAGCTCGTAAAAAAACATCCGGAATTCGGGAACGACATTCTTTCTCCGCTGGCTTTCCCATGGCCCCTGGCGGATATCGTACTCCAGCACCACGAGAGAGTCGACGGAACAGGCTATCCCAGAGGTCTGAGAAAAGACGAAATCCGTATCGAGGCAAGAATACTATCTGTTGCCGACACTTTCGATGCCATGACATCCGAACGCTCATACAGAAAAAAGTTCTCTCACGCACAGGCCATGGAAGAAATCAGACAGCTCTCAGGAACTGCTTACGATCCGCTCGTTGTGGAAGCTCTGGAAGAATACTTCGGGGAAAACTTCTAGTTCCGGCCGTACTAAAGAGAGGGCGTGAACTTCCATTTTCACAGTGCACGCCCATTTTCTCTTAATAAGCTGCAATCCCGCAAACCGACGGTTCTTTTGCCGCCATGTATTGAGCAAGCTCAAGAAGTCTGCTGGAATAGCCGTATTCGTTGTCGTACCATATCATCACTTTGGCAACCCTTCCCAACAGCATTTTAGTGGAAAGGGAGTCTACAATTCCCGAATGGGTATTTCCGACAATGTCCGAAGAAACGAGCTCTTCAGAGCTGAATTCGAGAATACCTTCCAGGTGTTCCTCGGCGGCACATTTAAGAACTTCATTCACCTCATTTGCGTCGGTGTCTTTTCGGAGATGAACGACCAGGTCGGAGAGGGAGCCGTCAGCGACCGGAACCCGAACAGCCGACAATCCGATTTTTCCCTTCAGTTCAGGAAAAATCGGGATAAGAGCCTTCGCGGCCCCTGTTGAGGTCGGTATCATGGAAAGAGAAGCCGCCCTGTTCTTCCTGCATCCCCCCTTCGGCACGTCGACGAGTTTTTGGGTTGCAGTATAGGCGTGTATGGTCGTGCCCATTAAATAATCTATGCCGAAAGCATCATTCAGTACTTTCATAGCTGGGGCCAGTGAATTTGTGGTGCAGGAAGCGTTCGAGACAACCCTGTGTTTTTCTGGATCATACTGGTCTTCGTTTACGCCGAGAACCACGCATAGATCGCAGTCTTCGGACGGAGCGCTGATTATTACCCGTTCAGCACCGGCATCAATATGGGCAAGAGCTTTTTCTTTCCGTGTAAAATGACCTGTGCATTCGAGGACTATATCGACTTCCAGTTCTTTCCATGGGAGTTTTGAAGGATCTCGTTCGCCGAAGAGGGGTATCTGCTTTCCGTCGAGTATCAGGGAGTTTTCTCCTGCTTCTACAGAGAAAGGAGCTTTACCGTGCACTGAATCGTACTTGATGAAATATGCCATTTCCTCGGGGGACGACGGTTTGTTAAGGGCAACTATTTCTACATCTTCCGGCTGGACCTCCATGTAGCGACGAAGAACCAACCGGCCAACCCTGCCAAGTCCATTGATGGCCACCCGTTTCATTCATTTCACCTCCAGAAAGGTTAATGACTTGAATGTATCTTAGCACAGAAACGGGCATAATTTATTCTTTAATATACTATTTATCGCCTTCATTTATTTTATTTAAACAAACGCAAGCAATTCATAGCATTGATCCGTTATTTACCGTAATTCAACTAAAATTAATATCTATTTATATTCAGACAGGATTTTCAACAGGTTCGCGTAATTTTTCCCAAAAAAAGAGGGGGTTTTCCCGCTGGGAAAACTCCCCTCTTCATAAACAGACTTTACTTCAATCATTTCGTTCCCGGATATTTACCCCCGGCCGGCCATAAACATGGCCAGTTCAAGCA
>LSQX01369897.1_pt1 | contig 11789 bp, 6 predicted proteins | sample 654561 | NCBI WGS metagenome assembly LSQX01 (sample SAMN04489861, study PRJNA283612) | anaerobic digester metagenome | isolation source: 4 biogas reactors fed with cattle manure at either 37C or 55C with and... | place: Denmark: Kongens Lyngby | collected 2014 | reverse complement strand
ATGTCAGCCAATTCTTCGGCATCGAACAGGATTTTAGCGACGCCGTGTTTTACATCGTCCGCAAGGACCAGGGCTGGAGCTTTGAGGGCACCTACCTCACCGAGATGACCAAGTGGGGCACCACGCTGTACGCCAAGGGCTTTGTCTCGAACGTGGCGCAGGACAACACCGCCTATTACTGCGACGCCGATCTCACCACCCACATCGGCACGGCCTGGCACGCCCTCGAACTCACCGACGGCTATTTTGAATTCGCCGACGGCACGCGCTTTACCTACGGTTTATCGGCCTATTGAGCCCTTCTCGCGCGGGACAGTTTTGGGTTAGGCGATGCCGGGATGGGGCCGGTATGGACCGGGGATGCGTGGAGGTCGCTGGATTACGGCTTTGCGTTGTGGCGGCTGGCTGGTAAAACGCAGCCCATGAAAACACGGGAACCCAACGAAAATCACAGCATCACCCAGGCGCGGGTGTTGTACGCCGACACCGACAAAATGGGCGTCGTTTACCACTCCAATTACTTCCGGTGGTTCGAGGCCGGGCGCGGCAGCTACATGCGGCGGCGCGGACGCCCCTATTCGCAGACCGAGTCCGCGGGCGTGCAGTTGCCCCTGGTGGAGGCGGGCATCACCTATCACAAGCCGGCCCTCTACGAACAAGTGCTAGAAATCTGCACCTGGGTGGCGGAGATGCGCGCGGTGCAGCTCACCTTTGCCCACGAGATTCGCCACCGGGGCGACGTCTTGGTGCGCGGCTTCACCCGGCACGCGGCCATCAACCGCGAGGGGCGCCCCACCCGCATTCCCGACGAGGTGGCCGACGCCCTGCAGCGCCCGGAGACCCATCCCGACGAACCCTTTTAGCCCGCTGCCCAAGCGCCGTTCTTTCATGATAGGAGGCCCCATGCCCATTTCCCGTCACATCGCCCAATGCCTGCGCCAAGGCTCGTGGATCCGTCGCCTCTTCGAAGAGGGCGTCGCCCTGCGCGCCGATGGCACGGGCCGTCCGGTTTACGACTTCTCGCTGGGCAACCCCGACGTGGACCCGCCCGAGGCCTTCACCGCGGCCCTGCAGCAACTGGCCCAGGACACCACCCCCGGACGCCACGGCTACATGCCCAACAGCGGCCACCAGCACACGCGACAGGCCCTGGCCCAATCCCTGGCCGGCGATTACGCGCTGCCCTTTGGCGCAGACGACATCGTGATGACCGTGGGCGCTGCCGGGGCCCTCAACGCGGCCTTTAAAGCCATCCTCGATCCCGGCGAGGAGGTCATCGTGCCCGCGCCCCACTTTGTGGAGTACCGCTTTTACGTGGACAACCACGGCGGCGCGCTGCGGGTCATTCCGCCGGCCCCGGGGTTTCGCCTCGACGTGCCGGGCATCGAAGCGGCCATCACCGAGCGCACCCGCGCGGTGCTCATCACCAACCCCAACAACCCCACCGGCGTGATGTACGCCCAGGACGAGCTCGACGCGCTGGGCGATGTGCTGCGCCGCCACAGCGCCGGTCGCGAACGCCCGATCTTTCTCATCGACGACGCGCCCTACCGCCGCCTGGTCTTCGATGTACCGCAGTGCACCAGCGCCTTTGCCGCCTACGAAAACACCCTCATGGGCACCAGCTTCTCCAAGGACCTGGGGCTGCCGGGGGAACGCATCGGCTTCTTGGCCATCTCGCCGCGCCTGGTGGGACGCGCGCAACTGGCGGCGGCCTGCGCCTTTACCAATCGCACCTTGGGCTACGTCAACGCCCCGGCCTTAATGCAGCGCGCCATCGCCCAGGTGCCAGACGCCGTGGTGGACTTGACGCGCTACCGCCAACGCCGCGACCGCCTCTACGGCGCCTTGACCGACATGGGCTATCGCGTGGTGAAACCCGACGGCGCGTTTTACATGTTCCCCGAGGCCCCGGGCGGCGACGACATCGCCTTTGTCGAAGCGCTGCGCGCACAGCGCGTCCTGGTGGTGCCGGGCAGCGGCTTTGGGGCACCGGGCTTCTTTCGCATCGCCTACTGCGTGCCCGAGGACACCATCGAGGGCGCCCTGCCGGCCTTTGCTGCCGCCCTGTCCTCCCCGGGACAACCCCAATAGCGCCTCCGCCCTGCCCTCTCGCCCCACCGACACCGCCACACCGGCCGCCATGAACGCGAAATAATTGCAGTTATGGCAGTACTGTTTTGCACAAATGAAATCCATCTCCGGGCCAAATGTTCAGATGCGGCGGCCTTTTCCACCGTCTTTTCGGACTTTCTCACGGCGGGCGCGACACGGAAAAACCGGCACAATTATTGCATTATTTTACTGTGGTGATATTTGCGCCAGCGACAAACCCGAAAGTGACTGTATGTTTTTTACACCGCCGACCCAGCCGAACATCCTCATCGTCGACGCGAATGAATCCGAGCTCAAGGCGCTCAAAATCGGTTTCGAGCTCGAGGGATTTTCGGTGTTTGCGGTGTCCACGGTGGTGGAGATGAACCGCGTTCTCCAGTCGCGCAAGGTCGCCATTACCCTCATCGATTTAATGATGCCCGAAAAAAACGGCCTGCAGATCGCCCGCGACATCCGCGACGAGCACCCGGCGGTGAGCACGGTGCTCATGTCGGCCTATCACCTGTCGCCGCTGCAGCTCGCCCGCGCCAACACCGGAGCGGTGGGCTTTGTGCCCAAGCCCTTTCGCTTCGAGGACTTGGTCCAGTTCATTCGAAACAAAATCACCGCGGGACCCAAAACCGCTTCGGCCCCGCCCGCGCCCGCAACGCCCCGCTCTGGCTCCACGCTGTTCTTGCCCTTCGACGTGCCCGAAACCGCCTAAATCCGCCTGCCCAAAGCCTCGCCCACACCATTTCCAAAGCCTCCGCCCGCGCGGCTTCCCGGCGTTGTTGTCATCCCGTATCTTTCGCCTTCGACATTGAAAATTGGCGGTCGGTTTCCTTCCGAGTGGGGTATTCTGTTGTGCACGCGGGAAATCAGCAATGCGGACAATTATGCAAAAGGAACGAGTCATGAAAAGAGTACTGCTTTCGCTGGCATTGGCTTTGGCCCTAGCGCTAGGAGGATTTGCTTGCAGCGACAACGCGAGCGACTCCGGCGCCGATTCCACCGACGACACCGCCACCGCGCCGCCGAGCGACTCCGATTCCACCGACGACAGCGATCCACCAGATGATTCCGACTCCGATTCCACCGACGACAGCGATCCACCAGATGATTCCGAACCCGTTTCCACCGACGACACCGACCCACCGAGCGACTCCAGCGCCGATTCCACCGACGACACCGACCCACCGAGCGACTCCAGCGCCGATTCCACCGACGACACCGACCCACCAGATGATTCCGAACCCGTTTCCACCGACGACACGACATGCGAGCCGCCCTGCGAATTGCCCGAGGTCTGCAACGCGGATGGCCAGTGCGTTTGGGACGTCGACGAGGCGGTGAAGCTCTGCCAAGCGACCTGCGAATCGCCCCGGCTGTGCGACGCGCAAGGCACGTGTGTGGCCGCAGAATGCGACGACCCCTGCGGAGATGATTGCTGCGATGCCGAAACGGAGATCTGCTTCTTGGCGGAATGCCAGCCCAAGGGAGCGCCCTGCCACACGATTTACGACTGCGCCATGGACGCGTTTTGCGATGCGAACACCCACACGTGCGTCAAGATCAGCGCCGACCCCAACGCCTGCATCGCGCGGCCTGTGCCTGGCAATTTTGACCCCTGGCTGAAATGGCATTGGCCCACCGAGAGCATGCCCGACGGCCTCCCCTCCGAGGCACCCGACTTTCGACAGGTCATGCGCATCCCCGCGGTGATCAACCTCACCGACGACAACGGCGATGGCAAAATCGACGAAAACGACATCCCCGACTTAATCTTTACCGCGTTTAACAAAAAGCCAGAGCACGGCTCTTATAACGGGCAAACCGCCTTGCGCGTCATCAGCGGCCAGGACGGCACCGACATCGCGATCGCCGACACGCTGGACTACGCCTTTGGAAACCCCGCGGCGGGCAAAATCGACGGCGACGAATACCCCGAGATTGTGGTGAGCAGCAACAGCGGCGTGAATGAAACCCGCATCTTAAACCTGCTGCCCAAGGGCGATGGCACGGGCTACGAGCTCAACGTGATCGCAACGCTTGCAGGGGCCAGCGCCAACTTCCACTTCGTCAACTTGGACGGCGGGGACTATCCGCACATCGTCACGGATAGGGGCATCATCGAATACGATCCCAGCGACAAATCCTATGGGTGGCGCTGCAACGCCGACTTTGGCGGCTTTGCGGTGGCCGACATCGACGAAGACGGCGAAGCTGAAATCGTTGGCGCGCAAATTTGGAACAAAGACTGCCAAGTCGTCAGCGCAGACAACGTCGCGGGCACCAGCACGGCCATTGCCGATATCGATCTCAGCGAGGACGCGGCGGACGGCAAACTGCGGCCCGAGCAAATTGTGATGCGCAGCGGCGACGACGAAGACGGCACCGAGGTCGCGCCACCACCGGGCAAGGTCGAGGTGTACGCACTATTTGCCGTGGGCACAGGGGACGCAAAACGCTTCTCGCGCCAACGCCTCTGGTCGGCGGAGATGCCCATCGACTACGACCGGATCGGTTACGACTGCGAGGTCACCCTCAGCGATCCCGATGAAGAAATGACGCGGCGCAAAAACTGTTCGACGGGCGGCGGCGCCTTGGTCATCGCCGACTGCAACGGCGACCGAAAACCCGACATCGGCTTGGCCACGCGCTGGGCGTATGTGGTCTACGACAACAGCGGCGAAGTCGCATGGGCCGACTTCAATACAAAAGGCGCCTCCAGCGTTGCGGCGGGATCGGCTGCCTTCGACTTCAATGGCGATGGGGTGGCCGAGGTGCTGTATGCCGACGCGCAACACCTGCACGTTTACAAAGGCCCCGGGAGCTACGCCTTCGATTCGTCCACGGGATACTTCAAGAGCGATAAGTTCATTATGGACATCGACAATAGCTCGGGCACGGCCGACGAATACCCCCTGGTCGTGGATGTCGACAACGACGGCCACAGCGACATCATCGCCGTCTCCAACGACTATCAAAATGCGGGCCACACGGGCATCCGCGCCTTCTACGATCCCGCAGGGCGCTTGGTGCGCACGCGCCGCATCTGGAACCAGTACAACTACCACGTCACCAACATCCACGAGGACGGCACCGTGCCCAAGGTCGCACCCGCGAATTGGCGTGTCCCCCTCCTCAACAATTTTCGGCAAAATGTGCTGCCCACGGGCCTGTTCGATGCGCCCAACTTGGTGGCGACATCGCTGACCCACGACCCCGCCCAATGCCCCAGCAGCATCGATTTGATCGCCACTGTCAAAAACACGGGCACCTTCAGCGCATCTGCCGGGGCGCGCCTTAGCTTTTATGTAAGCGACGCTGGAGACCTCGGCTGGATCGGCGCGATGACCTTGGCGGGTCGCATCGACCCCGGTGCCGAGGTGCAGGGTGCGTTCACGTGGATTTCTCCTTTCGCGGCGCAGTTTGGCCCATGGAACAACGTGGAGTTCCGAACCATCTCGCTCCCGGCAGAAATCCTCTTCCGCATCGACGAGCCCACGTCCGAGCGCCCCTTCGGGTATTTCCGCGAATGCGACGAAACCGACAACGAGAGCGCGCTGGTGTCGCTACCCGCCTGCCAATAGACAAAACGAGCGGCGCGGTTCGCGGGGGACGCAATTATTCGGTTTCGGCTTTGGTCTCGGCTTCGGTCTCGGTCTCGGTCTCGATCTCGGTCTCAGCCTCGTCCTCGTCCTCGTCGGCAGCCGTTGCCACCTGGTGGGCCATGATTTGCTTGAGGCGGTCCATGCCGTCGCGGGTGGCCGCCGAGACGCAGCAGAAGCCAATCCCCATCTCTGCAAAATAGGCTTCGAGCCCCGGTGCCAAGTCGCGGGTCTCGGCCAGGTCGGATTTGTTGAGCACGACGAGCTTGGCGCGGTTGGCCAGCTCCGGGTCAAAGGCCTTGAGCTCGCGACGCAAAACATCGAAGTCGTCGCGCAGGTCGTTTTCGAGGGTGGCGTCCAGGGCCAGCACGTAGACCAAGAGCGCGGTGCGCTGGATGTGCTTGAGAAAGCGGATGCCCAGCCCCACGCCCTGGGAGGCGCCCTCAATGAGCCCGGGGATGTCGGCGACGACGAAGTGGCTGTCCACGTCCATTTTGACCACGCCCAGGTTGGGCACCAGTGTGGTGAAGGGGTAGTCGGCGATTTTGGGGCGTGCCGCAGAGATGGCGGCGATGATGGAGGACTTTCCCACGCTGGGCAGGCCCACGAGTCCCACGTCTGCCAAGAGGCGTAGCTCCAAACGCACGTTGCGCGTCTGTCCCTGTGTGCCCTCGGTGAATTGGCGGGGCGCCTGGTTGGCGGGGGTGGCAAAGTGGATATTGCCCAGTCCGCCGCGGCCGCCCGCCGCCCCGACGAAGCGCTGGCCGTGGGTGGTTAAGTCGGCGAGCAGGGCGTCTTCGTCGCTGTCGTAGATGGCGGTGCCAACGGGCACGCGGATGATGGTGTCGCTGCCGCTCTTTCCGTAGCAGTCCCGGCCCTGTCCGTTTTGGCCGTTTTCGCCGGTGATTTGGTGGCGGTAGCGCAGGTCGATGAGGGTGCCGATGTTTTCGTCGGCCACAAAGATCACATCGCCGCCTCGGCCGCCGTCGCCACCCGCCGGTCCGCCCTTGGGACGATATTTTTCGCGGTGAAAGGCCACCGCGCCGTCGCCGCCGTTGCCAGCGATGATTCGAAGGTTGATTTCGTCGACAAACCGCATGGATACGCACTTACCTTACTTCGGCACCTCACCACAAGGCCGCCGATGGATTTTTGCGGTGTCGCACCCGGCGTCGCGCTGTGCTGGCGGCTTGTTTTGCCACATTTTCGCGTCTTGGTTTTTTTTATATCCGGTATAAACGGTTTGTGATCTTTTGGATTGCCAAAAACATCATAACGTATATCAATAATTGAATAACCAAAATGGGATAGCCAAAGTAAGGAGGGCAAAATGCACAATGCAAACCGATGGTGGCTCGTGCTGGGGCTGGTGGGCCTCATGGGACTTGGGGGATGCGGCGATGACGCGAACGTCACCACCACCGCCGATCCAAACGACACCGGAGAACCCGACGACACCGGCAAAACCGACGGAAGCGACACCGGTGAACCCGTGGATACAAGCGACCCGGATGACACCGGTGAACCCGACGACACCGGAGAACCCGACGACACCGGTGAACCCGACGACACCGGTGAACCCGACGACACCGGTGAACCGAACGACACCGGTGAACCGAACGACACCGACAAAGCGCCTCTTTGCGCCGAGGGCACCTGGGATCACGACAGCGATCCGGCCACGCCCTGCAAACCCTGGTCCGTTTGCGATGCAGGCGAATACATCGCAGAAGCGGGCAGCGACACCGCCGATCAGCTTTGTACGGTATGCCCAGACGACACCTTCTCAATTGAAGCCAACGCCGAAGCCTGCACCCCCTGGACGGAGTGCGCACCGGGCGAATACATCAGCATCGCGGGTAGCGACACCGCCGATCAAACGTGTGCGAACTGCGCAGAGAAAGACGCCTGGGACGACGACGGCGATCCGGCCACGCCCTGCAAACCCTGGTCCATCTGCGAGGCGGGTGAGTACATCGCAGAAGCGGGCAGCGACACCGCCGATCAGCTTTGTGCGGCATGCCCAGACGACACCTTCTCAATCGAAGCCAACGCCGAAGCCTGCACCCCCTGGACGGAGTGCGCACCGGGCGAATACATCAGCATCGCGGGCAGCGACACCGCCGATCAAACGTGTGCATTTTGCTCCGAAGGCACCTTCGCGAGCGCCCCCAACCAAGCGTCCTGCCAATCTTGGAATGTCTGCCAAGACGATGAATACGTCGACCAAATTCCCACCCGTTTCACCGATCGCATTTGCATGCCTTGTCCGGGACTTTCCACTAGCGTAGGCCCCAATGCTCCTCTCTGTGCACCAAGCGTCCCCGCGTTTGTCAGCTTGTCCGCGAACCGATCCCACGCCTGCGGGATTCGCGCGGACAACGGCGAGGCGCAGTGCTGGGGATACAACCGCTTTGACCAAGCCACACCGCCTGTGGGCGTAGACTTCACCAGCCTAACCACGGGCTACAACCACACCTGCGGGATTCGCGCGGACAACGGCCAACCCCAGTGCTGGGGAAACAACCACTACGGCCAAGCCACGCCGCCCGAGGGCGTAACTTTCAGCAGCCTAACCGCAGGCTACAACCACACCTGTGGCATTCGCGCAGACAACAACCGGGCAATGTGCTGGGGGAGCAATGTGGATATGCTGGAACGCCGTAAGGGCCAGGCCACAGTGCCCGCAAGCTTGACCAATGTGCGTTTCAAAAGCCTAGCCGCAGGCGAATTCCACACCTGCGGGCTTCGCGAGGACAACGGCCATGCCGAGTGCTGGGGGAGCGATGAGAATTTCGTTGGAGATTACTTGGGCCAGGCCACACCGCCATCGGGCGTCGCATTTTTGAGCCTGGTCGCGAACGACAACCACAATTGCGGCATTCGCCAGAGCGACAACAAAACCCAGTGCTGGGGGTGGAATGTAGATGGCCAGTCCGCAGCGCCGGGAGACGTATTTTCCCGCCTGGCCGTGGGCGACAACCACACCTGCGGCATTCGCCAGAGCGACGGCAAGACCCTGTGCTGGGGAAACAACAGCTACGGCCAAGCCACGCCGCCCGAGGGCGTAACCTTCAGCAGCCTAACCGCGGGCGACAACTACACCTGCGGCATTCGCCACGATAGCGGCCTGGTCGAATGCTGGGGATCCAACAACTTCAGCGGCGCCACCGCGCCTGCGGAGATAACCTTTGTCGGTGTGACCGCGGGCAACCAGCACACCTGCGCCATTCGCCAGGACAACGGTAACGCGATGTGTTGGGGAAGAAACGACCAGTCCCAAGCCGCGCCACCAGCGGGCGTGGCATTCACCAGCCTGGCCGCGGGCGGCAACCACAACTGCGGCATTCGCGCCAACGATGGCCGGGCCGAGTGCTGGGGAAGCAACGGCTATGGCCAAGCCACAGTGCCCGCAGAGTTGACCGATGTGCTCCTCGAAGATTTGGCCGCGGGCGGCAACCACACCTGCGTCATTCGCGCAGACGATGGCCGGGCACAGTGCTGGGGAAGCAACAGTAATTCGTATGGAAACGATGTAGGCCAAGCCACAGTGCCCGCCGAATTGGCCGATGTGCCCTTCGCCAGTTTGGCCGCAGGCATCTACCACACCTGCGGGATTCTCGCGGACAATGGCCTGGTTGAATGCTGGGGATACGATAACAAGGGCCAAGCCACAGTGCCCACAGAATTGGCCGATGTGCTCTTCGAAGAATTGGTCGCGGGCGAACACCACACCTGCGGCATTCGCGTGGACAACGGCCTGGTCGAATGCTGGGGGAGCAACGACTATGGCCAAGCCACAATGCCCGCCGAATTGGCCGATGTGCTCTTCGAAGAATTGGCCGCGGGCAACTACCACACCTGCGGCATTCGCGCGGACAACGGCCTAGTCGAATGCTGGGGAAACACCGGCTACGGCCGAGCCACGCCACCTGCGGGCATGAGATTTATCAGCCTAGGCGCGGGCAGCTCCCACACCTGTGGGATTCGCGCGGGCGACCTCGTCGAAGTGTGCTGGGGCGAACAAGTCCGCAATCTCTAGTTTCCGCTGGGTGCATCGCCCTATCTCCCCGCCCTAACATCCTGTTACGCATCGACAATCCACGGCGTTTTCACGGCCCTCTTTGGCAGCATTTCGGTGGCATCACTTGTCTGTATTTTGATATAACCGCTCTCATTCCATATCGAATAAACCACAGCGAATGCATGCCATCGGCATCCGCAGCTACAACCAACTATTGTGGCCACAATTGGGATGGGGAGGTGCCAAATGTTTCCATGGAAATTGAACGTCTGGAGATACGCGTGGGTGGGGTTGTCGCTGCTGTGGGGCACCGGTTGCATCGACCTCATCAACAAGGATTTTGTCGCCGCCGCAGCGGACACGGACACCGGCAATCCCAACGACACGAGCGTCGACACGCCGCCCCTCTGCGCCAAAGGCACCTGGGATGACGACGGCAATCCGGCGACGCCGTGCATTGCCTGGACCACCTGCGAAGCGGGCGAATACATCCACACCAAGGGCAGCGATACCGTCGATCAGGCGTGTGCGCGGTGTCCCGAGGGCACCTTTAGTAACAAGGCCAATCGGGCGGCCTGCACCGACTACACGCCCTGCGACGCGGGTGAATACATCAGCACTAAGGGCAGCGGCATCACCGATCAGGTGTGTGCGGCCTGCGCGGATGGCACCTTCTCCAGCGAACCCAACCAGGACACCTGCACCCCCTGGACGGCGTGCGTACCGGGTGAATTTTGCGAATCCGAGGGCAGCGCCGCCGCCGACTACATTTGCCTCGACTGCGCCGCGCAAAATGCCTGGGACGACGACGGCGACCCGACAACCCCCTGTCAATCCTGGGATGTCTGTCGAAAAAACGAGTACGTCGTCACAGATCCCACCGGCTTGTTCGATCGCGTTTGCGACATTTGCCCAGGCTTTTCCACCAGCCCAGCGCTCAATTCCCCTTTTTGCGATCCCGACATCCCCTCTTTCACCAGCCTGGCCGCAGGCTGGGGCCACACCTGCGGCATTCGCGCGGACGGCGACTCCAAAGGCCTGGTCCAGTGCTGGGGAGACGATTACTATGGCCAAAGTACACCGCCGGCGGACGTGAAGTTCACCAGCCTCGCCGCGGGCAAAGACCACATCTGCGGGATTCGCGCGGACAACAGCAAGGTCCAGTGCTGGGGAGACGATTACTATGGCCAATCCACACCGCCTGAAGACGTAACCTTCACCAGCCTAACCGCGGGCGGGTACCACACCTGCGCCATTCGCACGGACGACAGCAAAGCCGAGTGCTGGGGAAACAATAATCACGGCCAAGCTCCCACAGATACCGACGATTTGCCCACCGCGTCTTTCACCAGCCTCGCCGCAGGCAAAGACCACACCTGCGGGATTCTCAAGGACGGCCAGGTGGAGTGCTGGGGAGCCAATGGTTACGGCCAAGCTCCAACAGAGGAGAACGATTTGCCCACCGCGTCCTTCACCAGCCTGGCTGCGGGCGACGACCACACCTGCGGGATTCTCAAGGGCGGCCAGGTCCAGTGCTGGGGAGCCAATGGCGAAGTTGATTACGGCCAAGCCACAGTGCCCAACGATTTGGCCAATGTGAAGTTCAGCAGCCTCACCGCGGGCCCCTACCACACCTGCGGGACTCTCGAGGACGGTAGGGTGGAGTGCTGGGGAGCCAATGACTTCGGCCAAGCCACGCCACAAATGGGCGTAGCCTTCACCAGCCACGCCGCGGGCCAAGACCACTCCTGCGGGATTCGCGCGGACAATAGCAAGGTCCAGTGCTGGGGAAACAATGACTTCGACCAAGCTCCAATAGAGGAGAAAGATTTGCCCACCGCCTCCTTCACCAACCTCGCAGCGGGCGCATACCACACCTGCGGGATTCGCAAGGAAGATGGCCAGGCCGAGTGCTGGGGAAGTGGTACAGCCGCCACACCGCCAACGGGCGTCGCATTTTCCAGCCTCGTTGCAGGCGGCTCCCATACCTGCGGGATTCGCGCAAACGATGGCGAGGCCCAGTGCTGGGGAAGCGATGACTCCGGCCAAGCCACACCGCC
>LSQX01247731.1_pt2 | contig 11789 bp, 8 predicted proteins | sample 654561 | NCBI WGS metagenome assembly LSQX01 (sample SAMN04489861, study PRJNA283612) | anaerobic digester metagenome | isolation source: 4 biogas reactors fed with cattle manure at either 37C or 55C with and... | place: Denmark: Kongens Lyngby | collected 2014 | reverse complement strand
TTAATGATCTGGAGGTGCAAGGCTGATGCCTCATATCAAAAGCATACGGGTGACCAATGTTCATTTTAATAATGCTACCCAGTTCTATGATGATTTTAATTTGGAATTGGGCGGCAGGAATACCACCTATGATCTGGAAAACGGAGGCGGAAAATCCCTTTTGCTGCTGATGCTTCTGCAGACGGTTTTGCCCAAATCGAATCTCAGAAAGGAAAAACCGGTCAGTCTCTTATTCCAGGGCGGGAAGGACCGCACTTCCCATGGGGTGGTGGAATGGAATATGGAGGACAACCATGGGTACAAGTATTTGCTGACCGGGTTTTGCGCCCGCAAACGGAAGGGTGCCGGAGCCGTCACCGGGGTTGAAGGGGCCGACGAAGATGAGCGCCTGCCAGCGGCCGATATCGAACACCTGAATTGGTGTGTCTTCTACAATGACCACAGCCTAACCGGGATCAGGTCGGTGCCGTTGGTTACGGAAGCGGGGGGAGAAAAGCGATACGCCGGGTTTGAGGATATCCGCCGCTACATTCAGCAGATGAGACACAAAGGGCTGCCGGCGGAGATATTTGAAGGCATCGATAAATATCAGCACTACCTGTCAGCCCATAACCTAATCTCGGCTGAATGGCAGATAATCCGGGGCATCAACAGCGGCGAAAACAGCATCGAATCCTATTTCCGGCAGAACACCACCTCCCGCAAGCTGATCGAAAATCAGTTTGTAAAGATAGTGGAAGATGTGGAGGCTCTCAATAGCCAGGGCCAAAGCAATGAGACCCGTCTTTTGCTGGCGGATACCCTTATCCAGATCAGAAGCCGATTGAATGAATATCTGCAGCTGAAGGGGCACCTGGGCGAATACGAGAAAATCAAAGCCTATTATCAGGAGTTTGCCCGCAAAAATGACGAGCTGCTGCAATCTTTCACGGTCCTCGAAGGCTATAAACAGGAAGCGGCGGGCATCCGCCAATTGCTCCTGGATAACCTGGACGGATTAGAGCGACAGAAGGCGGCGGTAATGAAACGCCAGGCCAGCAATGCAGCCGGCAGCCGGGAGGGGCAGCAATTGCAGAGACTGCTCCAGGCGGGATTGATCAACTATCAGAAGCTGCAGATGAGTGCCCAAAAACGGGCCTGGGAGCTGGAGAGAGACCGACTGCGGGAGAAAGACCGGCAATATAAACAACACCTCAATCGCCTCCTCACCCTGGAGGGTTATGGTGATTACCGGAAGGTAAAGGGCCGGCTCAATGAAAACCGCCAGCGCCTGCAGTTCCTGGAGGAAGACGAAGATGTCACCAAGGCCGCCTATCGGGCCGCCGGCGGGCGGCTCAGTTTCCTGCTGACCCGGCGGGGGGAAGAGCTGACGGGTTTGAGTCAGAGTCTGGGAGGGGCCCGGCAAAAGTTGTCCGATGACCTGAAAAAGATCCGGCAGGAGCTGATCGGGGCGGAAAAGGAGAACGCCCTGCTGGAGGCGGCGGTCGACCGCCTTACCCAAGCGGAGCAGGATGGGGGCATCCGGCTGACTCAATTAAACAATTATTTTCTGGGACGGGGAGAGATGGAAGCGGCCCTGGCACCAGAACAATTCCTGGAACCGTTCGAAGACGAACTGACCCGGCACCGGCAAGCCCGGGGCGCTGTCGACGAGCAGATAATCGCCGGGGCGACCTTGATGCAGAGCATGGAGATCAAGGCGGTCAAGATGGATGGTGAGATCGACAGGAACCTGGAGATCCAGCAACAATGCCGGACCTGGCTCAAACAATATGGTGAACGGCGGTCCCGCCTGGAGTACAAAGCAAGGGCGTTCAACCAGGACACCATCCAGGCCTACGGAGAAGAGCTGGAACGGATCATCCGCCGGGAAGAACTGCATCGGTTGGAAAAGGAGATCGAAGCCGGTCGTTTACGGCAAAAACAACAGCTATCACTGCAGCGGGGCTATTATGTGCCCAATGAGGAAGTGCTGGCACTGGCCGGGTATTTACACGACAAATGTGAATTCGTCAAAGCCGGCATTGACTGGCTGGCCGACCTGGAACCGGAGGAACGGGCAGAGGTTTTACAGGCCCTGCCTTACCTGCCTTTTGCCGTTATCGTTGACAATTCCGCTTTCACCCGCCTTCGCCAGGGCCGCCTGAAAGTGCCTCTGGACTCCGACTATCTCTTGCCGATCGTCAATCTGGAGCTCCTGCGCCAGAACCCCACTAGGGGGACTGATGACATCTATTATTACTGCAATTTCTCCGGACTATTGTTGGATCGGACCCAGTATGAGCGATATATGGAGCAGATGAGCGCCGCTCTGGCTGATATTGACGCCGAGATGGCGGCGGGAGCGGCCCGGTCGGCGGAACTGAGCCTCGAGTTGGCGGAGCTCAGAGAATTCAAGGCAGTATACCCCCAGGATGAGGTGGACGAGCACCAACAGAGGCTGGAGGCCCTTACCCAAGCCGGCAAAGGGTTGCAGATCTGCCGGGCTGATGCCGAGCTGCAGAGGGAGCGTGCCCGCGCCGATAGGGAAGCCCTGGTGGAGCAATTGGAAATGCAGTCGGAAGCGATCTCAGAGTGCCAGGAAAAGCTGGCCCGGCTCCGGGAGACCATTCAAACCAGCCAGGAGCTGGCGGCGACTAGGGCAGAATTGACGAAAAAACGGAAAACGCTGAACGCGGTCCAAGGAGCTATCGACAATCTGGGTATATTATCAGGGCAACTGGAACAAGACCAGGAACAGAATCAAACCCGACTCCATCAATTAGGAATCGAACTTCATGAACTCAACAAGGAGCGGGAAGAGTTGTCCAGCTTTGCCAGTATCGAGAATGAAGGGTCACTGCTCGAGGCCCGCGCTGAATATCGGGCTTTGCATGAATCCGTCAGCGGCCGGACCCTGGAGGAAGACCGGCTCAGAAACGAATTAGCCGATTGGGAAGGAAATCTGAAATCATTGGGTGAGCGGATCAGGCGGGAGTACGATGGAGACCTGGCGGCAATCGAAAATAGTGAGATGAACGGTATGTTGATCACCATTCCCGACCAAACCATGATCGCCCGAGCCAAGCAGGATAAGGCTGTCAATAAGAAAGACTTAAGCACTTTGGAACGAAAGGTAATCGAGATCGATATCAGAGTTGAGAATGCGGCAGAAAAATTGGATGAAATCATGGACGAAGAACCCCGGCTGGTCCTTGAAGACTTGCCCGATTATGATAATGAGGACCGTTACCGCCTGGAAATCGATAATGTCGACCAGCTGATAAAAAGCTATGACCAGGAAGTGGCCCGGGACAAGGAGCAGCTGGCACAAATCGACCGGGAGGAAGAACGCTTGCAAGTCCAGGTCGAGGATTACCAGGAGTTCATGGACCGGGAAACAGTCACTATCAGTGCCGCCGCAGCAACAGAGATCAAGGATTTCCGCCGGTTCGAGAAGGAATTCCGCCGGGTCCAGGATAGTCTCCAGTTGCAACTCCAGAAATGGGGCGAGCGGATAAATACCATCAATACCGAAACAACTGCCTTTGTAATCCGCGAACCGGTGGAAGAATTGGGGAAGATAAGCAGGCCGGTCAGCACCGGACTGTGCCGCCGCCATCAGGCCGCCTTTGTCGAGTATATGACCAATATTGATGAACAGATGCAGAAGATAGGCCATGATATCAGCCTGTTGGAGAGCTATCAGCAGGATTTTACCCGCCGCTGTATCCAGCGGGCGGAATTGCTGTTGGGGCAGCTGCGCAAGTTGGAACCCCTTTCCCGTATAGAAGTATATGGGCGCCGTATTAATATGATCGAACTCAGGCTGCCGGAGTTGGAGCCGCAGGATAAGCAACTGCGGATGAAGGCCCATATTGACGGGATCGTGCGGGAGATTGGTGAGGAAGGAACGGTGGACAGAAAGCGGATCGCGGCCCGGCTCTCCAGCCAGGAGCTGCTAGGACAGATCGCGGATATGGATAAAGCCATGGTGCGGCTCTACAAGGTGGAAAGCATCCCGGAAAACTCCCGATTCTATCGCTGGGAGCAGGCCATCGGCTCGGAGGGGCAGAACAATTCTCTTTACTTCATCTTTGCCGCCTGCCTGATCTCGTTTATACGAATGCTTTCCATCCATAATACCGGGGTCCGAACCAAGAAGGTCATCATCGCCGATAATCCCTTCGGGTCAACCTCGGCGGTTTACCTGTGGGACCCCATGTTCAAGATATTGAAGCAAAACGATATCCAGCTGATCGCTCCCGGACACAAGATAACTCCGGAGATCACCTCGAGGTTCGGAGTCAACTATCTTCTCAACCAGGATATCCTTCAGGATGGGCGAATTAGAGTGGTAGTCAAGGATGTGCGGGTGGAAGAAGACGAAGATCGGATGCGCTTCATGGACGCCGAGCAATTGTCCATGTTTTAGGCAGCGGCGGCTGATTTCATGGCAAATGTACGTTATAATGATATAATAAAGAGCAAAAGGGAGGCGTCAGTCATGCCCCAAATTAGACCGATAACTGATTTAAGAAACACAAACGAGATTTCTGAATTGTGCCACGCAAAGAAAGAACCGATATTCATAACGAAAAACGGCTACGGCGATTTGGTTATTATGAGTATAGAAACCTTTGATTCCATGCTGGCAGAACGTGAACTTGATGCGGCTATCGCGGAAGCCGAGGCTGGGTATATTTCTAATAACCAGCTAATGGACGCCAGGGAGGGTCTCTCGGAATTAAAGAGGAAACATTTTGGAAAGTAAATATTCCGTTAACCTACTGCCACGTGCATACCGCGATTTAGACGGCATATATACCTATATCGCCGAGACTCTGCTAGAGCCTGGTCTCGGTGTTAAATTGGCTGAATCACTGGAGGAAGCCATTATTTCGTTAGAAACCATGCCTCGGCGCGGAGCCTTAAGAAAAACAGGTGTTTATGCAAACAGAGGATACCGCCAATTATTTGTTGGCAATTTTACCGTTATGTATCGTATTGAAGAGTTGAGAAAGCGAGTCTTTATAGTAACAATCCGTTACTCAAAAAGCCATTTTTAAGAGGCGGATGCGTTAATTCCCAGGAGGAAGTCAGAGGGCGGTTGCTCGCTGGCTTCCTTTTTGCTATTGTAAGATTAGCTAAAATAGCTAAGGCAGGGATGTCGTCCTGAGGCGAAGCCGAAGGATCTAAAGCAAGACTGCGCTCAGAGTGACAAATTACGAATCATGCGAAATCCATAGAGTGGCTGTGATTGGAGGGAGCACAGTGAAAATCAATTCAACCGAACTGCAGAACAATTTTGGTAAATACCTGATGCTGGCTGCCAATGAAGATATCATCATCACCCGTAACGGCCGGGAGATAGCAACACTGTCAGCCGTAAAGAATGAGGTGGGCGGACCGGAGGCTGGTCTGGTCCAGGAAAAGGCGGCAGAATACAGTTATGGGGGCCGCAAGGCCACCTATGAAGAATTCCTGAAGCTCACGGAAAATTCAGAAGAAAGATATGAGTACATCGACGGGGAGATATACCTATTGGCATCGCCCAGGACGCGCCATCAGGTGGCTCTAACCGAACTCTTTGTAATGTTTTACAACTGGTTCCAGGGCCAGAAATGTGCCCCTTTCGTGGCCCCTTATGACATCACCTTGAAACGCAGCCCCGAAAACATCAATGTGGTGCAGCCGGATATAATGGTTATCTGCGATTTGGAAGAAAAGCTGAATGACAGGGATTACTATATGGGCACCCCTACCCTGGTGGTGGAGATATTATCGGAGACGACCCGCCGCATGGACTTGATCAAGAAGCTGGACCTCTATATGGCCTGCGGGGTGGAGGAATACTGGATCGTCAACCCTCTAAACCAGGAGGTGACCGTTTATTTGTTCAAGGATAACGATGTCAGCGACAGCCGCACGTTTAGAAAAGCGGACCGGGTGGAGTCGTTCATTTTCCCCGGACTAACCGCAGAGACGGCCAAGATCTTCCGCTAGAGGATAACTTGGGGTCAATAACTTAGACTGTCCCCAAGTTATTAGGAGTGGTGTGCATATATAGCGGAAGGCACATAGCAACGATGTAATATGATAAGCCAGATTAAATGGGCTTACAAAGAAGGGGGTGCTATTTAATGAATGTTCCCATATCCCCTCCGGCGGGCAGTCCCCCTGACTTTCCGAACCTATTTGTTACGTTTTGGTCAGTCATCAACATATTTATAATAATTGCTATTGTAGTACTGGTGTTCCGGTATTTTAAGAAACAGAGCGACGATAAGAAGCGAATGTTTGACAAGCTGGACAGTATAATATCATTACTTCAATCCAAGCAAAAAGATTGAGAATAAGACCTATGGCATCTTCTCGAAGGGAGCCACCTGCCTCGTTGAGGTATCCCCGGTTGTTCTGTCCAGAAACTCCTTGACAGCGGCATTGGCTTCTTCCGGCCTTTCAAGGGGCAATAGATGCCCGGCGTTCTGAATCAGTTTCAATTCTGCTTTAGCCCCGCCGCCGGCTGCCAACCGCACTGCTCTTTCCATCTCATGCTGTTTCACCAGCACACTATCCGCCCCTCGGAGCCATAAAGTCGGACATTTTATCAGAGGAATCCGGTTTATCAGGTTCCATTTCAGTTTGAAAGGGCCGATACTATCCAGCTGCCAGTCATCCATATCCTTCTCGCCGCATTCATATTTACCCCTTGCTTCATCCTTAAGGAGCGCAACCAAACGGTCCGGATCAGTCGGCTGGGAACCGCCCACATAAAGTGACTCCAGCGTCTTCTTCATGCCGGCATCATCCATCCGGGCGTACTTTCTGCTGAACATCCTCGCCAGGCCAGGAGTCTTGATATATAGCCAGGTGATAAACTGCCGATCCAGCTTATCCGCCAGACCACCAGGTTCAAACAGGACCATCGACCTGACTTCATCCGGATATAGAGACGCATATTCGATACTGAGCCCGCCACCCATGGAAAGACCTACCAGGCTGAAATCTTCCAGCTCCAAATGGCTCAATGTATGGTGAAAAATGTCCATCAACCGGTTGTGATCCAGATAACCTGCCCACGGTCTGGACTTTCCATGTCGCGGTGTATCAAGTGCGAATAGATGATAGTACCTGCTGAGAAACGGAAACAACTGATCCCATATGAACCTGGCCTCGTCAAACATCGCCCCATGCAGCATCACCACTGCCGGCCGTCCTTTATCGCCGGCTTCGTAGACCGACATCGGACCGCCACCGACATTCACCATATGATGCCTCAGCCCGTGCACATTTTGGACCCCGCCGGCTATTTCTTCCGTCATTTGTTGCAAGATTAATCCCCCTGATTCTTTGTTTCTATACTATATTATAGCCAGACAATTGGAGAAAAACCTCGCAATCACCGGCATTTCAGCTATCCCATGGGAAGTCATTGATTACCCACCGAAGTTATCGACCACCCGCGCGGTAAGAATTCGATTATTTTTTAGTAAACATTACTGATTTGTAACCTTTCTTAATCATTTTGTAACGCATTTTGCCGATAAAGTTGGTATTGTGAGGAAAAGAGGCGCCTCCCAGACTATGGCAGGTTGCCCAGTGATATCGGATTACGATAGACGGGTGGAAGCAAAACAATGGAAAGGGAACGAAATACCGGGTTTACCGAGGACCATAACAAAGAAATACACCAGTCCCGGCGTTATATGCCGGGACTGGATGGACTGCGGGCGGTAGCGGTACTGGCGGTGATTTTCTACCATCTGAATCTGCCCTGGGCTCCGGGTGGGCTCTTGGGGGTCTGCATTTTCTTTGTGCTGTCCGGTTATCTCATCACCGACATCTTGATAACCCAATGGAACCAGGGCGGAAGCATGAATCTGCGGGAATTCTGGCTGGGACGAGTCCGGCGGTTGCTGCCGGCACTGTTCACCATGCTGGGCGGGGTCCTGGCGTGGATGCTGATATGCGAGCCCCACCGCCTGGCATCCCTCTGGAGTGAAGTGCTGGCAGCGGTATTCTATGCCAGCAATTGGTGGCTGATCTTTCACGAAGTCTCCTACTTCGCCAGTTTCGGACCCCCTTCCCCCTTGGGGCACCTGTGGTCTTTGGCGGTGGAAGGACAGTTTTACCTGGTGTGGCCATTGCTGTTGGGACTGGGACTGCGCTTTGTAAACCGCCGTCGCCTGCTGGGACTGATCACGGCGCTGGTAATCGCTTCCGCCGCTGCCATGGCGATCATCTATCAACCGGGGCTGGATCCCAATCGGGTTTACTATGGAACCGATACCCGGGCTTTCGCTTTGCTCATCGGGGCGGTACTGGCCCTGCTGTGGCCCAGCCGCAAACTATCGGCCGCTCTCCCTGCCCGGCAGCGCAATACCCTCGATGCCGTCGGAGGGGCAGCCCTGCTGGCGCTTTTAGCCATGATGGTGCTGACCGATCAATATCAATCCTCTCTTTATTATGGGGGTCTTTTGTTATTCTCGGTAATAACGGCGGTTTTAATAGCAGTACTGGCCCATCCCGCCGGCCGCCTGGGCCGGCTGATGGGAGCGGCGCCCTTGCGCTGGCTGGGGGTATGGTCCTACGGGATCTATCTGTGGCACTATCCGGTCATAATCCTGACCAGCCCGGCCGTCAACACAGGAGGAACCAATATCGGCCTGGCCGTCTTGCAAACGATGCTGTGCATCTCGCTAGCCGCGGTTTCATGGTATTTTATAGAGGAACCCATCCGCCATGGCAAATGGCGGCAGCATCTGGAGCAGTTATCCCCCGCCGGTAAGCTGCGGCGGGCTTTATACAACTGGTGGCGTCGGGCGCCCATAACCAGCATGATATGTATCTTCGCGGTATTTGCAACAGCGGTGAGCGGGTTTACCATGATCACCCATGCCCAGCAAAGGGGTTGGCCAGCGGAAGCGGTGGCTGCCGGTGAACCGGGGGTTGCCACTGAACCAGCCTCAATCCGGGGACAAGCCTCGAACGGTTCGGAAACCGAAGTGGAACCAACCTCAAATGGGGGACCAGCTTCAGCCGATGCAGAGACCGGGCTGGGGGAGGATTCAGGTAGCAACCCCGGGGCTCCAGCGCTTACAGGGATGTTTCCGCCGGCTGCCGGCCCCAATCAAGTAAATAACGGTAATGGAGCGGCGGTTATTGACGATTCGGGTCCGGTTGGCGACAATTATGCTAGTGGTCCCGAGACCCCCGGGGCTCCCGTGACTGATGGGGAGATGAAACCAGCCAAGCCCACGGTGCCCCAGGACCAGCACCCCGGATTTACCGGTAAAGGGGTTACGGTTATCGGGGATTCGGTCATGGTGGGAGTGGCACCGGAGCTGAAGAAGCTTTGCCCGGAGATGGTAGTGGATGCCGTCATTGGCCGGCAAGTGTACCAGGTCCCCCAAGTGATCAAGGATCTCCAGGCCCAGGGTGCCTTGGGCAACACGGTTGTGATCGAAGTAGGATCGAATGGACCATTTACCGAAAAACAATTCACGGAGATCCTGAATCTACTGGGTAATGACCGCCGGCTGGTGCTTATCAATGCCCGGGTCCCGAAGCCATGGGAGAGTGCCGTCAATCAAGACCTGGCCCGGATTGCGGCGTCCCATCCCAAGGCCGCATTGATGGATTGGTATGGAGCCAGCAGTGGTCATGACGAATATTTTCGCAGTGACGGGGTGCACCTGCTTGAAGCCGGGGCGAAAGCCTATGCCTGGCTGCTCCTGGACACCCTGGCTCCCTGACGGTTGGCTGGAGCCGGGGACAAGGCCCATGCGTCGCTGCTGCCCGACACCCTCGCACGCTGAGGGTTGGATGAGGCCGGCCCCCAACAGCTGACGCACAAAAGGGTGACATACAACAGCAGACATACATGCGCTGACATAAGCAGACATACATAATCTGATGCACAAAAGCTAACGCACAAAAGCTGACATACTCTACATGCGCTGACATACGCTACATACGCTGACCTGCATATAGAGCGCGAATACTGGAATGGAGAGACCAATGACGGCCTGGAAACATAAAATCCTGGTGGTTGAAGATGAGGAATCGATCCGGCAGCTGATCAGCGTTAATCTCAGCGCCGCCGGCTATGAAGTAAGAGAAGCGGACACCGGGGAGAAAGCCCTGGCCATGTCCAGCAGCTTCGGGCCCGACGTAATGGTGTTGGACCTGATGCTGCCGGGGATCAGCGGGTTCGAAGTTTGCCAGCGGGTGCGGGAGATGAGCCCCGAAACCTTTGTGATCATGTTGACCGCCAAGAGCCAGGACACGGACAAGATCCTGGGTCTGGAAATGGGGGCCGATGATTACATGGTCAAACCCTTCAATCCATTGGAACTGATAGCCCGCGTCAAGGCCATGTTAAGACGCCGCACCGTGTTGCGGACGGGGAACAGGACCCTGCGCTGCGATGGCCTGGTGCTGGATATCGCGGCCAACAAGTTTTTTAAAAATGAACGGGAGATTGAATTGACCCCCACTGAATTTGCCTTACTGAAGATGTTTATGGAGAATCAGGGCGCCGCCCTTAAACGCAATGAGATGTTGAACGCCGTCTGGGGCCAGGATTATTTCGGTGATACCAAGACCCTGGACGTACATATCAGACGCTTGCGGGAGAAACTGGAGGACAAGCCCTCGGAGCCGGCTTACATTAAAACGGTTTGGGGCATCGGCTACCGGTGGCAGGCAGAATCGAGCCGGAACATATGATGAAAGGAATCAGATTAAGACTGGCGGCCAGCTTCATGGTGGTAATCATTTGCTCGGTCGTGATCCTGGAGATATTGCTCATCTACATCGTTAAACAAAACTATTACGACAGTGTGGAAGGCAGCCTCACCAACCAGTTAAACATCTGCACCGACATGTATACCCGGTATTTTGCCAATGCATCGCTGCAGGACAATGTGCTCTACAATGTGGATGCCTTCTGGAACCAGAGCAACGCCGAGGTGCAGGTGGCGGACCGGGACGGCAATATCATCATGGACTCCCAGGGTATAATCGAAGCGGGCATGGCCGGCAGCGACATCCAGGAGGCCCTGGGGGGAAATACCGGGGTATGGGTAGGCCAATGGCACGGGCAAAAGGTCCTGGCGGTGGCCCAGCCCCTGCAATCGGGCCCGGAGATCGTAGGCGCCCTGCGCTTTATGGCTTCTTTGAGCGCCGTCGACCAGGAGGTGGCCAAAACCCAGCGAGTCTTCATAGTCATCGGGGCCTTGGTGGTTCTCATGGTCGGCTCCCTGAGCCTTTTTTTGGCCAACGGCATCGTGGTGCCCTTGCAGGAAGTAACGGCGGTGGCCCAGCGGATGGCCGCCGGGGATTTTAGAATCAGAAGCCGCAAGACCCGCGATGACGAGGTGGGAGAACTGTCGGACACCTTAAACTACCTGGCCGACGAAATCGTGAAAAAAGAGCAGCTCAAAAATGATTTCATCTCCTCCGTGTCTCATGAACTGCGCACCCCCCTGACCTCCATCAAGGGATGGGCGATCACCCTGCAGAGTGAAAAACTCCAGCAGAAGGACATGCTGATGACCGGGCTCAATATCATCGAGAAGGAAAGCGACCGGCTGACCAGGATGGTGGAGGAGCTCCTGGATTTCTCCAAGTTCATCTCGGCCCGCATCAGACTCAACCCGGAGGAGGTCGACCTCAGCAATCTCTGTGAACACCTGCGTAAACAGCTCACCCCCCGGGCGGTGCGGGAGAATATCGATTTCACCGTAGCCTGTCCGGAAAACCTGCCCCCTATCTACGCCGATGCCAACCGGCTGAAACAGCTG
>LSQX01350305.1_pt1 | contig 11790 bp, 6 predicted proteins | sample 654561 | NCBI WGS metagenome assembly LSQX01 (sample SAMN04489861, study PRJNA283612) | anaerobic digester metagenome | isolation source: 4 biogas reactors fed with cattle manure at either 37C or 55C with and... | place: Denmark: Kongens Lyngby | collected 2014 | reverse complement strand
CCATATACAGAATGAGCTAACTTTGCCAAGTCATATCTCAGATCACCAACTATACTAATAGTACCATCATTATTTACACCTCGAGGATCGAGAAGTTTAATGCTATCCGAACGACTATCCATAAGTATATTACTAAAACAGAGATCACCATGCATTATTCCAGGCATAGAAGGCAGCATAGAAGTCAAATTTACACACTGATCTATTATTACATTTAAGCTCGGCAATTCTTTACTATTCAGATATGTCAGACTATCTTGACTTATACCCCTATCTAATAGATATGAAAAAATTCTATGCTTTGTTTTTTTATCAATTAAATCAATAAAATTTTTTTCTATTATAGAATCATTATATAACTTAATGTTTTCATGAAAAGTGCTACGAGAATCATTAAACCACTGCTTAATATGAGAGAAAATCCTATCCCAAAAAACAACATTATGCCGCCCATAAACATACACTTCATTTAGAGGAGCACAAAACAAATACTCCAACTCATAAAAATAGTTACCTAACAGCTCTCCATGATTGAGTAGCTGTGGAGTGTAAACTCTAAGTTGTGGTGGTATACTTTCAAACCATTTAGCTTCAGCTTTTATTTTTAAACTATTCTTACTACTTTTATAAACTTTTTTATTTATAATTTTAAGTTCATTAAATGATCTTTGTGTAGTTATTTTAGAGCGCGAATTATAAAAAGTATTAACATGATCAAAATCCAGCCAATTCTCAACTAAACTTCGTGTTAATTTATTTTTCTGACCGTAGCTAATCACAGCCTTTTCAAAATCACCTGCAGACGCAACTAAAGCCTTACCTAACAATGCGACAGATTTAAAAGAAAAATAACCAGCCCAGGCCAGATACCCCTCATCATCCGAGCTCTCTATATACCATTGGTATTCAGAATCTGCTTGAGCTACAGCGATCGTGTCTAGCTCTAAAGGCAAATCATATATTAAAGTATCACCATGAAGAATCCGTATACCTTCAGAGTAATTACCAATAGAATTAATAGCATATAATATCGAGTCAGAAAGTCTCAACTTATCAGGTATCGATACGATAGATATATTAAGATTATTAATAAACTCGCGCTCAAGATCTGAAACAATAAAGCTCTCAGGAATAGACATATATATAGCTTCATCATTAAAGTACGACTTTAAAATATCTACCTGATGAAAAAAAAGATGTTTATTACCTACGGGTAGAAATGCCGGAGGAAGGCATCCAAACTCAGATTGTAGCTCTAAGTCAATATATGCGGCAGACGTAATTAGTATCATTTAGCCTCTCGCATCAGCAGAATTAAAATCTCATCATAATTATATCTTATAAATTCAGAAGGACGAATCGATTTATCATCAATATAAAAACCATCATTTCCACACCACGGCTTACCTACATAAATCTCATCATATGGAACATCATGCTTATTAAGCCAATCTATTATAATAGGTAAAGTATTAGCATTAATCTTACCAAGATCGTTTTTATATGTTCTTACATTTCTACTAGTAGAAATAATAATTTCAAATCCTTCCTTTTTATACTGTCTTAATTTTTCAATCATCGCATAATCAGGAGTTGAGTTTTTATAATCACCATTCTCAGTTGTGCAAAGAGTGTTATCTAAATCAAATACTAATCTTTTCATAAGAGTCCGATCTATACCAAGCTATCAATTAACAGATGATCCATACTCGTTTTAGGCCCATCAGGTAGATCTTGCAATAACAAATCCAATATCGCTTCTTTAGAAAGAAGCCCTGTTGATGCCATGCCACCTAGTTTTCCTGTCATAAAATCTCTAACCAAGACTCCTTGATATAACAATGAGTAAGCCAATGTTCTATGAGCTATTAAACTACGTGTAAACCCATACCATTTCTCTTTGGAAGCAGTTTTTTGAACTCTAGCCGTATTAGAATAGTTCATCATTACGCTAGGACTACCTACAGCAAACTGATCATCGATATATAAGACATTCGTTACTGAAATAGGATCTGAGAATAGAACGTTTTTGCTATTTGAAATATTGGCTATTTCATACCAATCAATTTTTTCTTTTGTTTTATTAATAATTTTATCAGGCCTTATACGCACAATTAAGTCATATTTTTTTTCACTTTTCATGACTTGATTATTGGCTGACTCAATTTTATAAAACATTTTTTTCTGATTGCCTGCATCATCTTCAAAGACTAAGTCACTTTCATCTTCAATAATGGCACTTATATTTTCCCCATAGACAGACTTTAAATCTTCTAGGGTAACTGCTTTAGAGCTACTCTGTATTTTCTCAAAAAACACAGGATATTTTTTATACATACTATTAGCGCCATACAAGGCACCCGCTTTCATATAGGCCAGGATGAATGAATTGTGTCCAAATATACGATAAGCACCATTACCACTAATAGGATCAGGAAATCGAAAACCAACCTCACTCCATGTATCTATATAAAAATCAACATTATGTTTTTCTAAATTTAAATATTGCCATGTTTCAAATGCCTCTTTATACGCGCGCATCTGCCCAGAAACACATATAGCAATACGCAAAGGTGTTCTTTTTTCAAAGAGTTTATTTGATTTAATTAGGGGGTTTTTTAGCGTATTTTCAGCTATTAAGTTAGCTATATATTCCGGTCTACTTAGAAGTGTTTTTTTCTCAGTCTCTAAAGTTTTATTTTTTATCTTACTAAGTAAGTTAATATATTTATCTTCAGAAAGATGTGCATAGGATAAAACTATTAAACTACATAATCCCTCATCATTTAATCTAAAAAAATCTTTATCATTATTTTGCAGTTTATCTAAGAACTCTCTTAGCACTTTAACGTTCTTATAAAAAGATGTTCTAAATAAAACAGTAAGATCATTTATAGCAATTCGATTAAAAAAATTAATTAACTGATCAATTTCCTCTTGCCCAATTAATTTATACTCCTGAATAGCAAGTCTCATGGAAACTTTAGCATAATCTGATTTCATTGATTTATAATTAGAGCTATTTTTTATAATCAATGAAATATAATTATACTGTACTGGGCTTCTACGCCTTAGTCGTGCCAAATTAATTGAAAACCTAAATGGACTTTCTTTAAAGAGTCTCTCTGTAACAACTAAAAACCGCTCTAAACTCAACAGCTGACATTTCATAACTTCGGACCAAAATGACATTCCTGTATTCTGGTAAAAATCTTCTCGCTTTTCAGCCAAACACATACCTTCAGCTGAAAGTATATTTTCAAATTCTTTTTTAAGTAAAAACAACTCTTTCCATTTTTCTTTTTTTAAAGAAGGATCACTTTCTTCTTCATATTTTTTACGTGCAAAATATATTTTTATCTCAGGCTCATTCATAAAACTTTCAAAATCATCAATTTTATTAAACTGAAGCTGATTTTCTAATATATTTCTATTCGATTTACTAGACATTACTACATCCTTTAAGTCTTAAAGCTGCATCAAGATAAAATACACTTTACAACTTTATCAAAACCAATAGAATTAGAAGCCTTTAAAACAATATGATCATTATCATCAAGCCAAGCAGAAACATTATTAATTAATTCAGCAGAAGATGGATACCACTCTTTTCTTACAGTTTTAAACTCATCATTACGAAGAATATCCCGCCATAAATGTTGCATTCTAGAGCCACATAAAATTAACTTATCAGGTTTTACTTGCTGAATACTATGGATGAGCTCCTTATGGTATAAAATCTCATCATTACCAAGTTCCATCATATCGCCTAATATTAAAAACTTATTACCTGCTTCAATATTATTAACAGATGCAATAGCAGCATTCATTGAAATAGGATTTGCATTATAAGTTTCATCATATAGTGTGATCTTCTTACCATCTAACTGTACAACAGTTTTCTCACCACGCCCTTTTAATGCAATAAAGTCTTTAAACACGTTTAAAATTTCTTTAAAATCTAAATCAAATGCTTTTAAGGATGCAAAAACACTTAAAGCGTTTAATACCATATGCTTACTATTAAGACCTATATCAAACTCAAAAATATCATTAAAAAACCTAACAACAATATTCTTTTCTTTAATAGCTAACAACTGAATGTCATTATTATCACCTTCACCATAAGTAATAATAGATAGCGACTGTTTATTAGCTTTAGCCAAGAAGACTTCTTTATGTAGAATCTCACCAAAAAGCACTAAACTGCCTCCTGGTCCCATATCATTCATTATTTGAGATTTTTTCTCTGCAATGGTTTGAGTATTATGATGAAACTCAAGATGCGCTGGTGCAATATTAGTAATAACAGCAACGTGTGGTCTTACAAGTGTTGAGTTTACTGGCATTTGTCCAATTGCCATTTCCAACACCCAGTTCGCGGCGTCTTCAGGCATATTGATCTGATTCCAAGCGATACCAATCGGTAAGTTAGCGCTATTCTTGGTTTCTCCAGTTACACCAAAACGAGACAATGCATGTGCCATCATTGCTACTGTTGTAGTTTTACCTGCGCTACCAGTTATGCCTACAACTCGTCCTGAGAACTCATCCCTAGCGGCACTACCAAGCGCTAATAAGGCTGCTTTAATATTTTTAACCTGTAAAACTGGCAACCCTAAATCTAAATAGGGCTTTGGGTTACAGCACACTATTGCTGAAGCTTGCTGTACAGCTAATTGCTTAATAACAGATTCTGCTAAGTAACCTTTACTTAAACCTCCTCGCGCAATCAAAAGATGCCCGGGAGCAAACAATGTTTGATGAACACAGATACCTGTAGCACTCCAAGCCTCACTTGGCTTAATCACCCACACCCCATTAGTGATTCTTGCAAGGTTATCTGCAGACAAAACAGTGTTTTTTTCAGTCTTAGTCGCAACAGCTGTTGATGCTGCTGTTTTATGGTTTAAATACTTCCTATACGCAACATAACCAGACAGGTAATGTTCAACATCATCAATTCGCGACCTGAAAGTGTGGTGACGAATAAAGAAGCCGCCCAAGATACGTGCAGGATTCTTAAAGAACATCGCGACTTCCGGGTAGAAGAAACCATTCAACAAATAGCGTGCGCGATACTCAAGGGCACGATAGAACTTATCAATGTCGAAATCGTTTAGCAGGTACGAGACACTAGGGTCATTCTGCATGCGCTCAATCATGCGCTGTGCAGCCATCATCAGCTCAAGCAACGTTGGATAAGTGGTAATACGCGTGAGAACAAAATCTAGATGGTCACGGATATTATCCAAACCAAACTGGTAATATTTAGGATCAGGGTTATACAGAGTTAGCTCGTTAACACAGTAGCTGAGCCAGTGGTCGTGAGCTTTCCAGTGATCTTGTTCAATAAAGTAGTCAAAGGCTTTTTCAACGGAAGCCAACCAGCGCGGATCTTTGGTAAGGCCATACAAGCGCATCAGACCGAAAGCCGCTTCACCGTCGTAGTAGATAATACGGTTTTCTGCTTTAACGCTAAGATCTGGATAGTTGAGGATGTGTACATACTCGCCTGTCTCAGGCTTTTGCATATACACAATACCCAGCGCTAACTGCTCCATCAACGCTAAGTACTTTTGATCACCGGTAATTTCTGTGTATTTTGCGTAGGCTAAAATACATACTGCATTACCACCCAGCTTAATTTCATCGCCGAGATCAACTAGGAATGCAGCTTTGCTACCGCCTGGCAGCTCAACGTACTTGATCAAGACATGAGTTAGATACTCAAGTGCACGATCAATTGCACGCTTTTCTTTACGTTCTTGGGTGACTTCCCAGCCTTCGAGTAAAGCATAAGTTGAACTGGCGTGACGTAGTGCGTTATAGGTTGGAATCGCGCGATCAAAACATGGGAACCAGCCGTAATGATACAGACCATCATTTTTTACTTGCTTAGCTAAGTAGTCGGTACTGGTCTTAACAATATCGGTAACCGCATCAACGCCCCAGTCTTCAACTAAGCGATAGCCACTGTTGCGTCCATCATGTTCAATTTCATGTGTGTCTTTGCCGTCAGTAAACACCGCGCGAGTTTTAAAGCGCCAAATAGTATCTTGATCATTGACTGGCCATTCAAGCTCACGACCAAAGCGACGTTTACTGTAGTTTTTTAAATTTATTTCGTTCGGTGTAGCGACACTCACATCGGTTTTATACAGCAGTGCACTGGCATAAAGCTCATGCTCTAGCATTGCTGTACTAAAGTCTGCAGTGAGTGATAAACCAAAACGGAAATAGTTTCGCTTAGCTCTTCTCAACTTTTCTTTAAGCTCAAGCCAACTGAGTGATTCAACACTATGGACTGCCTCGACACGCAACCAAATAGGCTGCTGTCCTTTTTGTAAACGCCAGCGCTTTAATCCTGCAACACCCTTAGCCCAACTGTCTTCAAAGCTCTCGCCAATGGCAATGTCTATATGTGCTCTTTCACGACCATTAGAGGCCGCAAAAAATAAAATATACTCTGGATGCTCTGCTGAAAAACTTTTAACTGGATTTGCAGTGAGTATCGTTTCTAGCTTTGCTTTTGCTTTGGAGAGCAGTTGATTAAAAGACATAAGAACGTCCCTATTCTAAAAAAGTTAAATATATTTCTATACTTTATTAATACTTAGCGTGTTAATTGAAATACAACACTAGCGCTCACGCATTGCTTCTTTCGCTTTATTAATTGGTTTCATCAAATACTCAAATACAGTTTTATCACCGGTTTTAATATCTACAGTGGCTATCATTCCAGGCACAATTGGAAATAAATCTCCGTTTTTATTCACCAGTGCATCAGTCTCTGTTCGGATAAAGACACGATAGTAAAACACCTCTGGCTTTACTTCGTCCTGAATTGTATCTGGAGAAATTAAAGTCACCTTACCCTCAAGACCACCAAAGATGGAGTAGTCATAAGCGGTGATTTTAACTTTGGCTTCTTGGCCTGGATAAATAAACGCCACATCTCTTGGCGAAATACGTGCTTCGATCAGCAGTTGATCGTCTAAAGGAACAATTTCCATCAACTGACCATTCGGTGGAATCACACCGCCACGTGTTGTAACGGTGACGTCTTTAACGACACCGCGCACTGGTGAGCGTAATGTGAGGCGTGACAATGAGTCTGCACGGCCCTTGATGACTGACTCTAGTGAGTCTGCTTCAGCTTTAGCCTTACCTAGCTCTTCACGTGCTCGCACCATATATTCAGAGCGTCTATCAGTAACCTTCAGCTGCAGTTCAGAGACTTGACGCTGTAACTTTAAAACCTCAACGTTACTTGCTGCTCCCGCTCGGGCAAGGTTGCGTGTTAAGTTGAGTTCTTGTTGTACTAAACCAAGAGCTTGGCGTAGCCCAGCTATCGACTCATCCAAACCTTGCTTACGTGCTTGGTATAAACGTGTTTCTGTTTCAATTAAATGCGGATACGTCTTTAGATCATCTGGAAACCTTAATTTTGTTTGGTTTACCTCTGACTCTAAGCGCGCAATACTCGCTAGTGCAGCACGGTAACGAGCGGTACTTTCCCCAACATTAGCTTCATTTTTAGTTAGATCCAGCTGGGCTAATATTTGATCCGCTTCAACGATATCGCCCTCTCTAACTAATAGCTCAGAAATAATTCCACCCTCAAGAGACTGAATAACTTGCTCTCTTGAAGTTGGTACAACTTTACCCGTGCCATTAGACACTTCGACTAATTCAGCAAAATACGACCATGTAATGAAACTAACCAATAACAATACAAAAACCCAAATAATCCGTGAAGACTTAACAATTTCTGCTTCATCTACTTGGTCATTGTAACGGCGCTTATCTTCATCATAATTAAGCAGAAGAATATTATCTTCTTGAGCCACATTACTCATACGAGTTCCTTTAGCAAAAAATACGGCTTAAGCTTTCTTAGTGGTTTTGGTTTGTCCAGATAACTTAGCTAAGGCCACAGCCTTAGGCTCATCCAAAACAATCTGTCCACTTTCAACTACAATAATGCGGTCAACCATATTGACGACACTCATCTTATGGGTTGCCACAATAAATGTTTTATCGCCCATCCATGATGATAGTTGATTAAGAAATTGCTTTTCAGTTGTGTCATCCAGAGAAGCCGTTGGCTCATCAAGTAAAATCACATGTGGATTACGCACTAATAATCTAGACAATAACAATGACTGGCGTTGACCACCTGATAAACCGCGCCCACCCTCTGCAATCACATAGTCCATACCGCTAGGTAGCTTATGAATAAACTCTAGCGCGCCAGTCATACTTAACGCTCTAAGCATGTCATCGTCACGCGCCATCGGAGCGCCCAGCATTAGGTTTTCACGAATCGTGCCATGGAATAGACTAGCGTTTTGGCTCATCAAGCCAATATCACGGCGCACATCCGCTGGATCAATATGAGCCATGCCAACACCATCCACTGTGACCACACCTTCTTTCGCTTCTAGTAATCCAGATAACACCTGCAACAAGGTTGACTTACCTGCACCATTACGCCCTAGCAAAGCAATTTTTTCGCCTTGTTTAATCTCTAGTTTTTTAACGGTTAGCGCTGGTGCTGGGCTATCAACACCGTAAAAGAACTTAGCATTTTTAATTGAGTAATCACCATTGATGGCCGTTTTATGAACCTTCTTTTCACCATCTGGATTATCAACAGGTAGATCCATAAGCTGATTAATACTACTTAAAGCAACCTTTGCTTGTTGCCAACGTGTTAGCACTTGAGTCAAGCCAGCCATCGGACTAATCATCCGCGAGCCTAAAATGGATGCGGCAATCAGTGAGCCTGTGGTTATATCTCCCTCAATCACCATTGGTGCACCAAATAAGACAATCACAGCAAAAGCTGAACCTTGTACGGTTTGCGACCATGCATTTAGGTTGTTAGTGAGTGAGCGTAAACGTAAATTTACATCTGCAGAAACAGCATTATAGTTATTCCACTGCGACTGGAAACGCTGCTCAGCTTGCAGTGTTTTAATGTCTTCGTTGCCCTGCACTGCCTCAACTAACATAGCGTTACGCAACGAGCTTTCGCGCATTGCTTGATTGGCATACATGCGCAACTTACCCTGCACAAGTAAGCCAGGCAAAAGCATTAAAATCACAGCTGCAATCGGCACCCAAACTAACGATCCAGCTAAATACCAAAAAACCAAGCAGAATAAAAAGAAAAATGGCATATCCGCAAATGCGGTTACTGTAGTTGAGGTGAGCATCTCTCTGACGTTATCTAATTCACGTATTTGTGAAATAAATGTACCTGTTGAGCGGGGTCGGTAGGCATTTTTAATACGTAAGGCGTGACCAAAAACTCGATCAGAAATTCTCAGGTCTGCACGTTTACCTACCAAGTCAGTGACACGTGAGCGCAGTATTCGCATCACTAAGCCAAACAACATGGCAATCATTACGCCAAAAAACAGCACGTATAAGGTTGAATAGGATTCAGCAGGAATAACCCTGTCATACACCTGTCGGGTAAATAAAATACCAGCTAAACCCAGTACGTTAGCCACAAAAGATGCAACAAAAATATGACTGTAAGGACGCCAGTCACGCAGCACAATTTTCTTAAACCAATTTTGATCGTGCGGCTTAATATAGTCATCAATACGCGCATCAGGCACGGTATGTGAGGGCCGTAATACCACAGCAAGAGTTACATTATCGAGTAGCTCTTGCTCAGTTATACTGCTTTTAATACCTTCGTCACCACTATAGGTAATACCAACCTGACCTTGCTGGTCCATGGTATCAAGAACAGCTATTTGGCCTTGTTTGAACTGTACAACTAAAGGTAAACGCCAGCTGGTTAGTTCATTTTCCTTAAGCTTAATAACACTTAAGCTCAAACCAGCTTGACGTGCCATACCGCGCAGCACATCACTGATTGGGCTGTCTTTTAACCAATGACTGGTTAAAGAAATATTTTCCTTAGAACATTCTAAACGGTAGTGCTTAGCCACCATTAAAATCGCATCAATCCAAGGCGTATAATCAGCATCCGCTTTTGTAGCTTTTGCTGCATCACCCGCAGGCGGCTGCACATTCAGCCCTTCTAACTGTTCTTGATCACTCATTACTGATTGCTACCCATTGGAGCATAACCATTGAGTGCAAATGCACTGCGCAAGCTTGCTGTATTGTATAAACAATCAATTTGTAAGCGTTTCAGGTCTTGCTGCGTATTGTTTCTTTCCATACGCGCCTGATGAACCTCTTGCTCTGTATTGAGCAAATCAAGCAATGAGCGTGTGCCTAAAGAAATATATTGCTGGCGATAAATACCTTGGGTTTCAATAATACTTAGGATGCGGCTATCCAAAATAGATAAACGCTGTCCATAAGTTGAAGCTTGGCTTACCGCCTCTTGCAGTCCACGTGAAATATCAAGCAAAGCTTCGTCTTTAGAAGCATCTGCAGCACGTAATGCATATTCAGCACCGCGCTTACGAGCAGTGGTTGCACCACCCTGGTATAGATCAACGTTAAAGTTCACACCGATGGTGTAATCATTACGGTCACGGCGATTCTTCTTAACTAAAACATCACGGTCACGCTCTTTTAAATAATGCTCCATACCTGCATCAACAGTGATAGTTGGGTAAAACTCGGCATTACTGGCTTTAATATTGGCCATAGCTTCAGCACGCTGTGCTTCGGCAACCATAATTGCAGGAACATTACTCAAACTATCAACGCTCACTGAACAGGCTTGAGCTAATCCAGCAGGTGTACCAGGTAATACGCTTGGTGGTGTTGTTGAGCCGACTAAGCTTTGTAGGGTACGCTTCCACATATTCAGCTGTGCAACCATCTGTAACTCAGATGCTAAAGCAGCATCAACACGCGACCGAGCTTGCATTTCATCTGAACGAGTACTAGCCCCCATCTCTGAACGCTTTTTAGATAAGTCGAATAAATCCGTGACACCAGCAACTTGTTCGCCCGCAATTTTAACTAACTCTTGGTAACGCTCTACTTCTAAAGCAGCAAAAGCCGTTTCACGTGCAAGTTGGTCAATAACACGCAAGGTATCAGCTTGATATTTTTCAACACCGTATTGGGCAGCTTCAACATTGCTAGACACCTTACCAAAGTCATACACCATCTGAGAGCCAGTAATAGTTAAAGCTTCTTCACTCCGGCCATCCGAGTCACGATAACTACTTTTAATGCCTGACTTGATCTGCGGATAATATGCAGACTTAGCAAAACCCACCTCTTCACCTTGTTGATTCGTACGTTCAGTCGCGCCAGTAATCATCGGGTTCCATTCAATTGCACGCTTTACCGCTTGGCTCATATCTAATTGCTGAATAGCCAAAGGAGCTTTTAAAGTTGATGTGGCATTCATATCAGGCAGCAACGCATCACTTGGTGCCGCACTAACAGAAAAGGGTAATAACAAAGCGGTAGCTAATAAAAAGGAAGGCTTTAATTGAACAAATTGTAATAGTGGCTTAGTTAAGTGCTGGCTTGTTTTCATCACGCAGAGTCCTTAGCGTATACATTATTCATAATGTAGTATTTTAAATTATTTACTGAGTTATAGATCTAATTACTTCGATCGTTCAAATAACTAGATGTATAACTAGCTTTGGGCTAGTTAATAATAAAACACCGGGTCTTGCGACCCGGTGTTTATCTAACAAGACATTAGATGTACAAGTTATTTTGATCTAACAAGTCGTCTAATGGGTCTACAACCGGCTGTACATCTAACGCTGTTGTATCAACAGTGTTATCTGCAGCAACGGGTGCAAACGCCTGCTCTTCTTC
>LSQX01398293.1_pt1 | contig 11793 bp, 9 predicted proteins | sample 654561 | NCBI WGS metagenome assembly LSQX01 (sample SAMN04489861, study PRJNA283612) | anaerobic digester metagenome | isolation source: 4 biogas reactors fed with cattle manure at either 37C or 55C with and... | place: Denmark: Kongens Lyngby | collected 2014 | reverse complement strand
TCCTGCTCTGTCAGGTTCATAGCGCTTCCGCTGACGTTTACAAATATAATAGGCTTGCCGCGCGCTAAAACTTCTCTGAACAGATTCTGCTGTGCTGCCGGAAGCTCAATGTCTCTCTTATCGCCGCCGTTGCCAAATGAGCCTTCTTCACCCTCATAATTCGGAGTTAAGCCCATGCACATGATAACAACATCGCTTCTGTCGGCGGCAAGCAACGCATCGCGAAGCAGATGCTCATCCCAATCGCCCATGTCGCCGCGCATATGACGGCTGCCCGCAGCATAATAGACTTTGCCCTTCGCCTGATTCTTAATGCCTTCAAAAATTGTTGTAAACTCATACGGCGTGCCGTTATAGTTGCCGAGTAAAACGGACACTTCCTTTGCGTTCGGGCCGATAACGGCAATTTTCAGATCCTTTTTGTTCTCAAGCGGAAGGATACCGTTATTTTTAAGAAGCACAATCGACTCGCGGGCCATTTTAGCATTGAGTTTTCTGTGCTTTTTGCAGTCGACAACATCGTAGGGGATTTTATCGTACTCGCAATCCCCCTCCGGCGCGAACATGCCGAGGCGGAAACGAGCTGTGAACAGCTTTACGGCAGCTTCTGTTATAGTTTCTTCACTTACAAGGCCGGCTTCATATGCCGCCATCAGTGCGCCATAAGCCGAACCGCAGTTTAACACACATCCGTTATTGATAGCGAGAGCAGCACTCTCGGCTTGTGTATTTGTAACGTGGTGGTTTTCGTGAATGTCGTTTATAGCTCCGCAGTCAGACAGGAAATATCCTTTAAATTTAAACTGCTTATATAATATTTCGCCGATAAGTGTCGGAGATGCGCAGCACGGCTCTCCATTTGTGCGGTTATAAGCACCCATAACAGCAGATGGAGATGCCTTTTCAATACAATATTTAAAAGCAGGAAGGTATGTTTCGTAAAGGTCCTGTTTCGATACAACTGCATTAAAGCTGTGGCGTTGTGATTCAGGACCGCTGTGTACAGCGTAGTGTTTAAGCGTTGCGTCAACTTTTTTGTATTTTGCCTTCGGGTCGCCCTGCAACCCACGAACAAACGCCGCTCCCATACGGCCTGTCAGATAAGGGTCCTCACCGTACGTTTCGTGTCCGCGTCCCCAGCGCGGATCGCGGAAAATATTGATATTCGGCGACCAGAATGTAAGCCCCTGGTAAATCTGAGTGGAGCCGAACCTTTTGTATTCGTTGTACTTTGCGCGTGCTTCATCTGAAATAGCCTGCGCCACGCGGTAAAGGAGCGCATCATCAAACGATGCTGCCATTGCTATTGACTGTGGGAAAACGGTTGCAACTCCGGAACGTGCAACACCGTGCAGGGCTTCATTCCACCAGTTGTATGCCGGCACACCAAGTCTTTCAATTGCCGGTGCATTATGAAGAAGCTGTGAACAACGCTCAGCAAGCGTCATTTTTGATACAAGTTCTCTTGCCTGCTTTTCAAATGAATCCATACCTCATACCCTTTAATTATCATATTTTTATGTTACGCAATATAAGTTTACGCAGCTTTTGGAACGGAACGCATAAATATATTGCATAACAATAAATTCAATAAAATAAGTATGCAAATACTAATTAATGTACTATTGCAATAAGAGTTATGAAAAATATATCATAATTGAATTAAAAAAGGAACGGGGGAGTTGTATGTTTTTCAAATTATGTCTTAATTGTGCCAAATATTGACCTCACATTTAGCTTCACACAAAATAATAAAATATATTTCACTATCTGTGATATAACAGCTTAAATATTTTTTCATACTAAAGCGAAAGCACGCGGCTAACAGCCTTCCCAATATGCGATATCGTATCCGATGCTATCATCGATATCGGGTTTGTCGTGGCCTCGGCAAGCTCGCCTGCCACGCCGGCTATATATGCCGATGCTGCGGCAATGTATGCCGGGTCAGGGAAGTTTCCACCGCCGGGGAAAGAACAGCTTTGAGCACACACCCCCGCCATAATGCCAGCGAGCACATCGCCGCTCCCCGCCGTTGCCATACCGGGGCATCCCCTGTCGATGATATATACATCTCCCGTATGTGACGCGACGACAGTGGCAGTGCCTTTCAGCAAAACTGTGACCTTATATTTTGCAACAAAGTCTGCGGCTGCTTTTGCCGGATCACGGAGAATATCGGGGACAGCCAAGCCGCAAAGACGCGAAAACTCCGCGGGATGAGGGGTTAATATTACCCTGCCGACCCCTTTTTCAAGTATGCCCGCGCCGTATTTCGCCAAAGCGTTTATAGCGTCGGCGTCTATTATAATAAAACCGCTGTAGTGTGTTAAGATATATTCGAGCATCTTATAATTGTCTTCATAATTGTCGCCGAGCCCCATTCCGATGGCTATGGACTTTGTGCCGGAGATAGCTTCCGAGATAGCGCCCTCGTCAAATATCATCTTGCCATCTTTATCAGGAACAGGACACAGTGTGCTTTCAAGCAAATATGGCATAACAGCCTGACTTATTGACGCCGGCACAACAAGACGCGCAACCCCGCAGCCTGATTTCAGCGACGCAAGAGACGATGCCGCAAGATTTGCAAGTTTTGCGGCTCCCGAATATTTTATCGAGCCGCCTATTATGGCAGCCGTTCCCCATGTGCCCTTGTGCGAATTGTGAAGGCGACGCGGAAACACAGCTGCGGCATCGGCCGCCTCAAAAAGTTTATAAGGTTTTGAAACCGGCTGTACTCCTATATCAGCGATGACAAGCTTCCCAATGTAGTCACGTGCAGAGCCTAAAAAGTGACCTGGTTTTGGGTAACCTATTGCCACTGTTACATCTGACCTGACAGCCGTGGTTTCTACAATTCCGCTATCACCACAAATGCCGCTGTTTATGTCCGCAGAAACAACGAACCCTCCGCTTTCATTGATTGCACGTATTATATCTGCTATACGTCCTTCGGGTGCCCCGCGAAGTCCGACACCAAATATGCAGTCTACTATCGTGTCAAAGTCACTGAGGTCTACATCCCCGTCAATTACTCTATAAGGTATGCCGAGCTCCCTGCAAAGACCAAAGTAATAACCGCTATCGGACGTAAACTTATATTCAACCAAAAAAAGCTCGCTGTCAATGCCGCGTTTGTGAAGCTGCAGCGCAAGTGCGTAGCCATCGCCGCCGTTGTTGCCCGTGCCGCAAACGATGGCTACTTTCTTTCCGTGGCTCCAAACGGAGGCGTCAATGTCATTTACAGCATTACATATGCCCTCGCCTGCCGCACCCATAAGATCACGCGTGCTGCCGCCGCATTTGCATGCGAAATTTTCCTCTGCGGCGCGCATAGCAGCGACAGATAATACGTTGGTCATATCGTCAATAAAACTCCGTTTTATGAATTCATAGCATTTTTCATATGTTATATAGCTTCATTTTATATATACACAAACTGCGTGTCAATGACGCGCAAAGCGTCATATACAAAATAAAGTCAATTATTATTGCAGATATTTTTGAAGAATATAAATAAAAAAAGAATTGATGAGTTTTGATTTGGATGATATAATAGTATGGTATACTATGTCATAATTAATTTAAGGTTTAGAATGGATGGATAAAATAAATATAATCCGAATGGTCGAACAGAAGATTGAGAGGGCCATTTCGGATTTCGGCATGGAAAATAAACTGAACGGTGTTCTCATCGGGTATTCTGGCGGTGCCGACTCGAGCGCACTTTTGTTTTACATGCAAAAATACGCGCGTGAGCATGGCATATACATCGCTGCTGTTCACGTAAACCATTGCATACGTGGCGACGAGGCTGACCGAGATGAAGAATTTTGCCGCCGGACATGCAAATCACTTGGCATGCCGCTTTTTGTCGAGCGCGTTGATGTGCCGGCTCTTGCAAAGGAAACCGGCCGTGGAATCGAGGATGCTGCACGCTTTGCCCGATACCGTATTTTCCGAAGCATAGTTGAGTCTAACGAGAATCTTCGCCATATTGCGCTTGCTCATCACGCAGACGACAATATGGAAACAATTATATTTAATATGCTGCGCGGCACAGGAACACGCGGCCTTACAGGAATACCGCCTGTGCGGGGCGAAAGGGTAATCCGTCCTTTGATTTACTGTACGAAAAGCGAGATAATCGGTTATTGTATTGCAAACGACATAGCATATATAAACGACACTACTAATACCGATGTCGATTATACCCGCAATTATATCAGATACGAGATTGTCCCTCGCCTTACACGTATTAATCCCTCGCCTGAGGTAGTACTTTCCCGCCTTAGCACAATTCTACGTAACGACGATGTATATATACAGCGTCAGGCACTGCGGTTTATGCAGGAGCATGAAATAACATCATCCTGCAGCCGCTCCCTAATAGCTGAGCAGGATCCTGCAATTCAGACCCGCCTGATTAGGTATATGTACGATAATTACGCATCATTAATACAAAAAGAAAAGCGTGATTATTCCCCGCTTGATTTTAACCATGTTTACTCAGTGCTGCGTATGATAACAGGCTCATCAACTCACGCCCAAGTTTCCCTCCCGCAGCGCATTTGCGCCGCTGTTCACGGCGACAGCTTCTTTTTCATGGACGAAGAGGAACATTTCGAAAAATACAACAGACAGCCGGAGTTTCACTGCAATCTAACATTTGGCGTCACTAAGATACCTGAGATAAATGCGACAATCTCTCTTTTGCCGTCACCCGACGCTGAGTGCGAAAAGAGAGGTAGAAATGTTTACAAAATATTTATACACGAAGAAATTGCTATTGATAAAATAAAGGGGAATATTTTTGTCCGCAGCAGGCAAGCTGGCGATACAATAACCGTCAATGGCATGACAAAACTCACGAAAAAGTTATATTGTGAGAAGAAAATCCCGCTTGACGAGAGAAGTCTTTTGCCTGTGTTTTGTGATGATGATGGGATTATTTTAATACCTACGGTCGCCATACGCGACGGTGTTTCCGCATTAGACGGTGAAAAAGCTATTCATATTTACTATGCTTTTGGAGGCGAGGAAAGTGATTGAATTTGCTTATTATCAAAACTGATAGTTCATTTTGTCAACACAATAACATATTAACATATATACGTTTTAGGGAAAGGCGCGCAATTTTGACGCGGTCATGCTAATATGACAATGGCTGAAAATACAACATTTTTCAAAAGTTCGCCGGAGAGCGATATTGCAGAGATTCTAATCTCCGGCGAGGAAATACAAAAACGCGTAACAGAGATCGCAGCACAAATCGACGAATATTATGCAAACTCGCCGAATAATCTTATATTGCTCGGCATCTTAAAAGGCTCTGTCGTGTTCTTAAGCGATCTTATGAAAAAGATAAAATCGCCGGTTGAAATCGACTTCATGAAGGTGTCCTCTTACAGTTCGGGCTCCGTATCAAGCGGCACGGTAACAATAATACTTGATATACACCGGCAAGATTTCAATAAATGTGATATACTGATAATCGAGGACATAATAGACAGCGGACGCACGCTCTCTTACCTCACAAATTATCTCAAGCTCAAGGGAGCAGCAAGCGTACACACCTGCACCCTGCTTGACAAGCCCAGCCGCCGAGAAGTGGATTTTACACCCGATTTCTGTGGCTTTGAAATTCCCGATAAGTTCGTTGTTGGATACGGACTTGACTACAATGAAAAATATCGCGCGCTGCCGTATGTCGGTGTTTTGCGCGACGAGTTATATAAGAACTGACAATAAAATTCTTACTGGAGAAACACGTACACCGGGATATGTCCTGTGTACGGGTTGTGAGTTATGAAGAACAACATAAAGGTCTTGCTGTTTTATATTATACTGATTGCCGTTATAATAATCGCTACTGCGTCGCTTTTTAAGAGCATGTCGGGTGACGAGATAACATACAGCGATGTAGTTTCATGCTTTAAAGAAGAAAAGGTTCGGAAATTTGAAATCGACGGGAATAACGTCCTGACGATGCAGATACGTGTCACTTTGACTGACGGCAGCGAAGGGGTTGCCTACGTCGAGTACAAGCTCCGTGACATTTCAATCTTCTATGCAGATTTGAACGATCTTATTCTTGAGCAGTATGACTCCGGAATTATCGAATATTACGACTATACAGCGCCTACTGAATTGCCATGGTGGGTCAGCTTTCTGCCGTATCTCATCGTAATCGTCCTTTTTATTGTGATGTGGGTTTACATGATAAACCAAGCATCAGGTGGTCGAGGCAGCAAGCTTTCAAGCTTTGGCCGTTCACGTGCTAAAATGGTCGATACAAGTAAAAAAAGAGTCACCTTCCGCGATGTCGCAGGAGCGGACGAAGAAAAAGAAGAGCTGCGTGAGGTTGTCGAGTTCCTTCGTGACCCCGGTCACTTCATGAAGCTTGGCGCCCGCATACCGCGCGGCATACTGCTCATCGGCCCTCCCGGCACAGGTAAGACACTTCTTGCCAGAGCCATCGCAGGCGAAGCAGGCGTGCCGTTTTACTCGATATCCGGCTCCGACTTCGTCGAGATGTACGTCGGCGTCGGCGCGTCGCGCGTTCGCGATCTCTTTGAAACAGCAAAGAAAAACCCGGCAAGTATTATATTTATAGATGAAATTGACGCCGTCGGCCGTCATAGAGGCGCCGGCCTTGGCGGTGGCCATGATGAGCGCGAGCAGACACTTAACCAGCTTCTCGTAGAGATGGATGGATTCTCGCAAAACGAGGGTGTCATCGTTATGGCGGCTACTAACCGTCCTGATATCCTTGACCCTGCTCTTCTGCGCCCCGGCCGCTTTGACCGCCAGATAACAGTCAACGCCCCTGATATTAAGGGGCGCGAGGAAATATTAAAGGTTCACGGCCGTGGCAAGCCCTTTGAAGCAGATGTTGACTTTAAGGTCATTGCTAAATCGACTGTCGGCTTCACCGGCGCCGATCTTGAAAACCTTCTCAACGAAGCTGCCCTTCTTGCCGCACGAAAAGGCAAGTCCTTAATCGGCATGTCCGACCTTGAAGAAGCTATGATTAAAGTCCTTGTCGGCCCGGCGAAACGTTCTAAAGTCATCAGCGATCGTGAAAAGAAGCTTGTGGCTTATCACGAAGCAGGCCACGCTATCGTAACGAAGATAATAAAGAGCGAAGATCCTGTACACCGGATCTCAATTATCCCGAGCGGACGCGCAGGCGGTTACACTTTGTCGCTGCCTCAGGAGGATCGCTCGTATATGTCCAAATTTGATATGCAAAACGAAATTGTTACGCTGCTCGGCGGACGAGCGGCAGAACAGCTCATACTTGGCGTTATATCGACGGGCGCGTCTAACGACATTCAGCGCGCAACAGCAATCGCTCGAAATATGGTAACGAAATATGGTATGAGCGATACGCTTGGTCCGATCGTTTACGGCTCAGAGCATGCAGGTGACGAAATATTCCTCGGGCGCGACTTCTCATCTATACGCAATTATTCTGAAGAGACAGCGTTCAAAATTGACGAGGAAATCAAAAAAATTGTTGAAAGCGCATACAATACAGCACGCAAAATACTTGAAGAAAAAATTGATCGTCTCCATTTCATTGCCAGCTACCTCATAATGAACGAGGTTATGGATGAAGTCCAGTTTGAAGCTGCAATGAAGGATGACGTAACGTTTGAGGAACTTGATGCTCTCGTCGCTGAAAAGCGCAAGAGAAGCGAGGAAGAAAACGAAGCGCGGTGTAAGTATCTCGCCGAAGTTGAGCAGAGGGAGCGGCAGCGCCGCGAAGAAGAACGCCGCAATCGCGAGCACGCAGAGCGTCGGGGATTCCCACCATTTGACGGCGACCAGCAGAACCCTAAAAATTAAGAGAATCCGAAAAATAACCTGCAAAGATAAGCTGAGAAAAATATAGAAAACAGCATTACGATAAAAGCGGCGGCAAAAGCATATCGTGTGCGCTTGACGCCAGCCGCTGAAAAATAAACGGACAGTATGTATATGACTGTATCGGAGCTGCCCATAAGAATTGATGCACACAGCCCGGTATAGCTGTCAGCTCCATATTCCTTCAAAAGTTCCGAATATGTTGCCGCTGATGCAGCACCCGATACCGGACGCGTTAGCATGAGCGGTAGCATGCCGGATGGAATTCCGACAGCCTCTGTAAAATCAGAAAGATATTTCCCGACAACATCAATCGCCCCTGATGCAAATAGCATCTCAATAGCAACAAGAAGTGCGCACAACGCTGGAAGCAACTTCGCGCACGTCTTTGCTCCCTCCGCCGCTCCGACGAGAAAAGCGTCAAAATGCGGTTTATTTGACGACAGTATAATCAGCGCGACGGAAAACATGACTATCGGTATTACAGACGCAGATATTCCGTTCATGGCGCACCCGCGCGTGTACTGCGCATATCTTCTTTATTATGCCCGCCGATTGATTTTACATTATCAACACGGCGGGTATAACCTTGCCCACACCCACCTTCTTGCCGTCTTTTTTTCTGCCTGAATATGACGGCAAAAAACCGGCATAGCAAAACGGCGAGCACACTTCCTGCTGCCGAGCATATCCACACCGGTACTATAATCGAATACGGATCAGCCGACCCTGCAGCCCGCCTGAGTGCTATTATTGTTGTCGGCAAAAGATCAAGTGACGACGCATTCAACACAGCAAGCGTTATCATGTCGTCGGTTGCAACATCTAAATCAACACCTTCTGTACTTTCTTTATTGCCGTTTTTAATTTGCCCTTCCCGCATTGCCTTCATAGCCGCTATTGCAAATGGTGTTGCCGCATTTCCTATGCCAAGCATATTAGCACTTATATTCATCGTAATCTCCTCCGCGCCAATTCCAGTCTTAAAAGCGCGAGGGAATGCAAGCCGCAGAATCGGTCTTAATATTTGTGCAATTTTTCTCACTACACCAGCGCTGCGAAGCAATTCCATAAGTCCGCTCCACAGACACATAACGCCGAGCAGCGACAGTGATAGTTCGACAGCTCTCGACGCCCCATCTACGACAGCATTCGACAGATTGCTGATATTTTTTGTACACATAGCAAATATGACTGAAACAATGCATATTACAGAAAAACACTTGCCTAGCATAGATTTTTACCTTTGTATTATTTTCATTATTCGTTTACAAAGTGAAGTATATGTAAATTGTTTTAAAAATCTCATATTTATATTGACATTGTTGAATTATAGTGATAAACTGACAAACGGTGAGAAACTACACATATTATGTAATAAAATTACATTGATATGGTAGATTACATTGATATGTAGAGGAGGAGGCATAAAATGAAAGCTACCGGAATTGTACGGAAGATTGATGAACTTGGAAGAATCGTACTACCGATAGAAACAAGAAATGTCATGAATATTAAAGCGAAAGACGCTCTTGAGATCTACGTTGACGATGATAAAATCATTCTCCGTAAATATGAACCTGCATGCATGTTTTGCGGCAACGCTGATGAGACTGTGAACTTCAACGGCAGACTTATATGCCGTGAATGCTTCGATAAGCTCAAGAGCGAATTCGAAAAAATATAAGCAGCGGCATTCCAGCATCGTTATATCGCTACGTTTATATTATTATTCTCAAAATTGCTCTCGTATGATAGGTATACGAGAGCATTGTTTTTTATTCGCCGAAAAGGTTATAATGTAATCGTTATCATGTTATTTTATCTCATATAATTTGCCGACCGCTTAAGGGGCAGTCACAAAGATAGAATAACAAAAGGAGTTCAACATTTTCGAAAGGTAACGGGAAGGTATGGAACTGCTTCAACAAAAAAAGAGCGCTTGATATCCTTTTCGCAATATTTAAATTAAAACCAGGTAAAACTCAATATGTAAAAACAATGCCGCAGAAAATTCCATTCCCCGCCAGCACAGAATATACCTCCCCCCTGCCGCGCATGACACCTGAGGAAGCTGGAGTTCCATCCGATTGGCTTTATAATTTATATAGTACCCTTGAAAAAGATTCTGAAGCTGTACTTCATACCGTTATATTTGTTCGGCACGGGGCAGTTGTCGCTGAGGCAAGTTTTCGCCCCTACAGCACAAGCATTTGCACGCTTCACACTCCATGTGCAAGAGTATAACTGCGCTTGCCGTTGGCATACTTGCCGAATCCGGTAAAATCGACATTTCTGCGCCTGTTTACGAATATATCACAGAGGCGCGTACACTTCTTCCTTTTTCAAAATATAAAAGCATAACAGTTGATAATCTTTTGTCAATGTCAAGCGGCGTATCCTTTGCAGAAGCCGGTAGTGTAACAAACGAGGACTGGCTTCGCGGCTTCTTTGTATCTGCTGTAAAAATGGAGCCGGGCACCGATTTTTCATATAACAGCATGAACACATATGTGCTTGGCGCCATTGTCAGCCGCATAACCGGTATGTCCCTCGCCGACTACGTGCAGCAAAACATATTCGCTCCCATGGGGATCACAACTTCCCACTGGGAGATGAGTCCCACCGGGCTGACAAAGGCCGGCTGGGGACTTTATATGCTTCCCGAAGACATGGCAAAAATCGGCCTTTTATTTCTGCGCCGCGGGGTGTGGGAAGATAAGACTCTTGTGCCAGCAAGCTGGATAGACTATATTACAAAAAAGTCGTTCGACACACCTGAATCAATGGGGCGTTATGGATACGGACGCCATGTTTGGATAGGCCCTCGCCCGGGCTCATACGTCTGCAACGGGCTTTTTGGGCAAAACATCATTATTTTACCCGACCTTGACTCTGTTATTGTCACAACAGGAGCTGTCGATTCGCTTTTTCAGACATGCCGAATAACTGATATTTTCCACGATATGCTCATCAGGGCTGAATTTTCAGACAAACAACTGCCGCCCGACAATGCCGCATACACAATGCTTAACAATTATCTAAAATCGCTTGGCGAATATCCAATAAACACAAAAAACGAACTTCAAACGCACTCTCAAACGCCCCAAAACAGCTTTTTGTCGCGCATAACAAGCATATTTTCGCCTCAGTCTAAAAAAACAGCGCACACCGACCCAAGAGTGCCGCTTTTCTGCCGCAATCTTAACGGCGTATCATATGATTTTCGGGGTGATAACGTCGGCATTATACCGCTAACATGCCAGATGATATAAAACAACTACGACAATGGTAAACAAGGCGTGAGGTTTGAGTACGACGCATCCTCCGATAAATTCACGGTCGTATTTGATCACAACGGTGAGCCTATACGGATACCGGTAGGATTTGAGCGCGCTGAGTTTTTTAAATATGATCTTAACGGTGAAATATACCTGCTCGCTTGCGAAGGTGAGCTTCGCGAAAACGAAGATGGTGAGCCGGTGCTGAAGCTTCGCATACCGTGCCTTGAGATGCCCTGTGAGCGACGCATAAAAATATACTTCACACAAAAAGGCGAGTCGATACGTATAAACTGGAATGAGGTACCCGGACGGAAGCTATTAATACAAGGCATTGACTATATGATGAAAACAAACTTAAATAGACCAATAATCAACACCCTTGCTTCAAAAATTGATAAAGATTATTTCGAATATCGTTTAGATAGGATAATAAATCCCACATTTACAGGAACGCGGCGTTGATTTTAGTCAGTATTATTAAAATTTGTATAATTAATAATCAAATGAATGAATTTTTTACATTATTTCATTTAACTGTTGATTTATTGAATACCGTATGGTATAATCAGGGTAATGGCTGCTTTGCAGACGTTTAATAGTGAATAAATATTAAACGCAAGCGGTAACGCAGCAT
>LSQX01096874.1_pt1 | contig 11793 bp, 11 predicted proteins | sample 654561 | NCBI WGS metagenome assembly LSQX01 (sample SAMN04489861, study PRJNA283612) | anaerobic digester metagenome | isolation source: 4 biogas reactors fed with cattle manure at either 37C or 55C with and... | place: Denmark: Kongens Lyngby | collected 2014 | reverse complement strand
CCTCTAACCTGGCGATTTCTTTGGGCGGTCTGTCAGAAGATATAATAATCTGTTTTCCGGCATTATGAAGCGCGTTAAAGGTATGGAAAAACTCTTCCTGGGTACTTTCCTTTTTTCTCAGAAATTGTATATCGTCAATCAGTAGACAGTCTATATTGCGGTATTTATTGCGGAAGGCTTCCATAGAGTTCTTTTGAATCGAAAAAATCATTTCGTTGGTAAAAGTTTCGCTGGAAATATAGAGAACCTTCATATCCGGATTTTTTTGTTTGATTCTGTTGCCGATTGCGTGCATCAGATGGGTTTTACCGAGACCGACGTCGCCGTAAAGGAAAAGAGGGTTGTAAACCTTGGCCGGCGATTCGGCAACAGCTAGCGCCGCTGCGTGGGCAAAACGGTTGGAATTGCCTATAACGAAGTTTTCAAACAAATATTTGGAATTCAAATAGCTTTCTGTACTTTCAGAAGAACTTTTTACAGGTTCGGCAGTAATGTCGTCCAGCTCTTGTTTGGCGCTATTAAGGACACTATTAATGATTTCCGGCTTGTAGGCCTCTGCAGGTCTTTCTTTGGGCGAATCCATGTTGGTTACAATCAGACTCAGATTTTTTCCGGTCAGTAGGGCAAGCGTCTTTTCTATTTCATTTGCGTAACGTGATTCTATCCATTCTTTGATAAACAGCTTCTCGACCCCTATTTCGAAGGTTTGCTCATTCATTGACAAGGGCAGGGCTGACTTGATCCAATTTAAATATCCTGGGTTTTTACTATTGCTGTGAACATGGTCAAGAAAACGGTCCCAGACTTCAGCCAGATTGTTCGTTAGCATTTCATCCGTCCTTTCATTGAATTTTTATTGCAGCGGAATTACAGTAAAAAAATTATACACAAGCAATTTTTAAAATGTGGATAATTTTGCTTATTTTGTGAAAATTTTGTGACTAATTCGTTTTTTGTAAATGACACTGCACATTTATTCTACCAAAGGGAGTGGTAGTTATCAACAGCAAGGGGAAAAANNNTGTGGATAATTTAATGTATTTTTTCCTAATTTGTCTTTTAAGTAAGTGTTTTATTCTTGACAGTATAAGCAAGCTATCATATAATCGGTATAGCTATCAAATGAATGTATGATAAATTTGGTAAAACTATGTTTGTGGCAAGGGGGTATGACAACATGAAACGTACTTTTCAACCTAATAATACCAGGAAAAAAAGAACGCACGGCTTTAGAGAAAGAATGAAAACCTTGGGCGGTCAAGCAGTCCTTAAAAGAAGACGTGCAAAAGGCAGAAAAAGATTGTCTGCATAATATTCTAATAGGCCGCAGTAATGTGGCCTATTTTTTCCATACGGTTAGGTGTGAATGTTTTGGAAAAATTCAAAAAGTTTAAATTTACCAAGTCGGACAGGATAAAGTCCAAAAAGGGTTTTCAACTTGTGTACAGCAGCGGGCGCTCCGTGGTGGACGCATTGTCTGTTATCTATGTTTTAACTTCTAATGGCGAAAAAGCCAAAATAGGTCTTGCTGTCGGTAAGAAATTGGGCCCTGCCGTAATGCGCAATCGTATTAAGCGCATGATGCGGGAGGTTTTCCGTGTTCGAAAGCATGAATTGAAGCCGGGAGTCAACATCATCTGGGTTGCCAGAAAGAAGCTTGTGGCCGCCGATTACAATACGTATGACCGTGTTTTCATGAGGCTGGCTAAAAGAGCCGGCTTGTTGAATTGAGGTAGTGTTTGATGGGAAAAGTTTTTATCGCGCTCATCCGTTTCTATCAGATGTGCATTTCTCCATTGTTTCCGCCAACCTGTCGCTTTTATCCAACCTGCTCGCAGTATGCTCTCGAAGCGATTCAGAAGAAGGGCGCTCTGCAAGGTGGCTTGATGGCGATGAAGCGCCTTTTGAAATGTCATCCTTTCCATCCCGGGGGTTATGATCCTGTCAATTAGGTTAAAGCAATATTGGGCAATATTACGATAGACAATTTTGAGGAGTGATATTTTGGATTTTTTGAGTTCGCTTGTACAACAGGCTGTAACCATCACGTATAATTTTACCTCGTCGATAGGCTTTCCTAATTACGGTCTTGCAATTATCATTATGACTGTTATTGTCAAGATTGCGATGTATCCCTTGACTGCAAAACAAATTGCCTCAACAACGGCGATGATGGAGCTGCAGCCCAAGATGAAGGCTATCCAGGAAAAATACAAGGATAATAAGCCTCTTTTGAACCAAAAGCTGGCTGAACTGTATAAGGAGCAGGGTGTTAATCCGCTTGCGGGCTGTCTGCCTCTTTTGGTGCAGATGCCTATCATGATCGGCATTTTTTACGGCATCAGGGATTTTCAATATATCGGACCGAATAATTTTCTGTGGATGGAAAATATTTCGCTGCCGGATCCCTATTACATTTTACCGGTGCTTTCAGCCTTGACGACCTTTATCCAGTCCAAGCAGTCGATGCCCGACACGAGCAGTTCGCAAAATAAGATTATGCTTTACTTCATGCCGCTTTTTATCGGATATATCAGCTTTACCTTTCCAGCCGGTCTTGTCTTATACTGGGTAATAATGAATATTATGCAAATTGGTCAGCAGGCCTTGATGAGCAGGAAAAAGGCCGCCTGACAGATAGCAGGTAGGGGGAGTTTGAATGGGTTTCGTTGAAACGACGGGCAAAACGGTCGAAGAAGCGTTGGCAGCTGCCTTGGCTGAATTGCAGACGACAAAGGACAATGTTGATGTAGAAATTTTAGAAGAGGCAAAGGACGCCTTATTTGGTTTGTTTGGGGGCCGCAAGGCAAAAATCAGGGTAACTGTCAAAGCTTCTGCTGAAGAGGCTGTAGCTGAAACTCTTGTTGAAGAGCCGTCAGCGACGGAAGACAAGCAAGAGCCTGTTGCGGAAAAGGCAGTCTCGGCGGAAGAAAGCAAACCGGCGAAGAAGACTGGCAGCAATGACGAAGCAATCACGATGGCGAAGGAATTCCTGGTCAAGATATTTGACTCTATGAAGATTAAGGTTGTCATGGAAAAATTCGTCCACAAGGAAGACGGAGTCGTTACCTTTAAACTGCACGGACCTGATATGGGTATTTTGATTGGCAAGCACGGCCAGACTCTTGACGCTCTGCAGTACTTGACAAACCTTGTCGCCAACAAGCATTCTGCGGAGCATATGCGCGTTATGATTGACATTGAGGACTACAGGGAACGCAGGTCGCAGACCTTGACCAGACTTGCTTTGCGGTTAGCCGATAAAGTTAAGAGATCTGGGGAGAGGGTCGTACTTGAACCGATGAATCCTCATGAACGCAAGATAATACACATGGCCTTGCAGGATGACCATCGGATTAATACCTTGAGCGAGGGCGAGGATCCTTATCGCAGGGTCGTTATTGAATTGAAGAAATAAGCATTCTGGCCCAGTGATATTTTCATATTGCTGGGTCTATCATTTTTTAAGGAGAAAAATGATGTTTATAGAGGATACCATCAGTGCCGCAGCAACGGCAATGGGCGAGGGAGCGATTGGGATTGTCAGAATCAGCGGGCCCAGAAGCTGCGAAATAGCGGAGCGGATTTTTAAATCAGCCTCGGGCAGAAGTCTGACCAAATATCCCCCTAACACACTACTTTACGGGCATGTTTTAGACGCGGAAGGCGCGACGGTTGACGAAGTGCTGGCCGTATTCATGCGTGCGCCGCATTCCTATACGGCGGAAAACGTTGTGGAACTTCAGGCTCATGGCAGTCTCCGGTCCCTGCAAAAGATTCTGTCCCTGACTTATGAAGCAGGAGCGAGACCCGCTGAGCCCGGTGAATTTACGAAAAGAGCGTTTTTGAACGGACGTATTGACCTTGTACAGGCGGAAGCCGTCATGGACATTATCAGGGCTCGCAGCGAGGCGTCGCTGAAGCTCGCGCTCAGGCAGCAGCAGGGACAGCTGTCCCGCGAGCTTGCAGTATTGCGCAGGAAGCTTGTTGACGTGATTGTCGCAATAGAGGCCGTCATAGACTATCCTGAAGAGGATATCGAAGAAATAACCCTGGCTAAGGTCAAAACAGCAATTGAAGAAACGCGCGTTGGTATTGTCGCCCTGCTGGCGAATTCCCATACCGGCAGAATCATGCGCGAAGGGATGAAGACCGTCATAATCGGTCGTCCCAATGTTGGAAAATCAAGCCTTTTAAACAGGCTTTTGCGTGAGGAAAGGGCAATCGTTTCGGAATTTCCCGGTACAACGCGCGACCTGATCGAAGAACAGTTACTGCTTGACGGTATTCCGCTTGTCTTGACAGACACAGCGGGCATCAGGGCAACCGAGGACCACGTGGAAAAAATCGGAGTCGCAAAAACAAAGGAAACCCTAAAAGATGCGGAGCTTGCGGTAGTTGTCCTGGACGGTGCGCAGACCCTGCAGGAAGAAGACCGGGAAATTTTGTTGTCGGTTAAAGAAAAACCATATGTTATAATAGTCAATAAAAGCGATTTGGAGCAAAAGCTCGAAAGAATCAGCATAGAAGAGGAATTCGGTACTGACAATGTGGTGCTGCTTTCTGCAAAGACAGCCGACGGGGTAGAGGCTTTTATCGCTTGGCTGAAAAAGTTTGTATATGGTGCTCCGGGACGTCTGGAGGACGGCGTTTACGTGCAAAACGCCAGGCATGAGCAGTTACTGCGTCAAGCCTGCGGAAGCCTTGACGATGCTTTGACGGCGATTGAGGACAAGGTTCCCTATGACTGCATTATCATCGACCTCAGGAATGCTATCGAGGCCATCGGCCTGATTACCGGTGACACGGTCAGCGATGAAATAATTAATGAAATCTTTGCCCGCTTTTGTGTCGGCAAATAGAGCTGTAATGTGAGGGATAGAAATTTGATCAGTGACAAATATGATGTAATCGTTGTGGGTGCAGGCCATGCAGGCGTCGAGGCGGCACTTGCGGCAGCGCGCCTGGGCGGCAGGACCCTGTTAACAACGCTTTCTCTGGACAATATCGCGCTGATGCCCTGCAATCCGTCTATCGGCGGTTCCGCCAAAGGTCAGCTTGTTCGCGAAATTGACGCCCTGGGAGGCCAAATGGGTCTCGCGGCCGATGAAGCCTGCATCCAGATGCGGATGCTGAACACCGGCAAGGGTTATGCCGTCCATGCCCTGAGGGGGCAGGAGGACAAGCCCTATTATCATTCGATTATGAAGGAAACCGTCGAAAACCAGGAAAAGCTGGAAGTCATGCAGCTGATGATCGACAAGCTTCTCGTCAGCAACGGAGAAGCTGTCGGCGTCGAGGCCGAAACGGGTGAGGTATTCGAGGCTGGCTGCGTCATTTTGGCCACCGGTACCTATCTGAAGGCAAAAATAGTATACGGAGAGGTTAACTATGAAGCCGGCCCTAACGGACTGCGTTCGGCAAACAAGCTTTCCGAGTCGCTGCTGAATCATGGCGTGGAGCTGATGCGTTTCAAGACTGGAACTCCGGCCCGCATCGACGCACGCAGCCTTGATTATTCCAAAATGGAGCCGCAATACGGTGACGAGCAGCCGCGAAATTTCTCCTTCATCAGTGAAGTCGAAACACGGGGGCAGATTCCCTGCTGGCTCACATACACTAATGAAGCAACTCATAAGATCATTATGGATAATTTGCAGCGCTCGGGGTTGTTTTCGGGTTTGGTTGAAGGCATCGGACCAAGATACTGTCCGTCCATCGAGGCGAAACTGGTAAGATTTGCCGACAAGGACAGGCACCAGCTCTTTTTAGAACCTGAAGGCGCACGTACAAACGAGATTTATGTTCAGGGCATGTCGTCTTCGCTGCCTGCCGACGTGCAGCTGCAATTCATGCGGACGATTCCCGGTATGGAAAAATGCCGGATGATGCGGGCTGGCTATGCCATTGACTACGACTGCCTGGATCCGCTGCAGCTTAAGCCCTCGCTTGAACACAAGCAGATTGCGGGACTTTTTTCCGCAGGCCAGTCAAACGGCACCAGCGGTTATGAGGAAGCGGCAGCACAAGGACTGGTTGCCGGTGTTAACGCGATGCGAAAAATCAGAGGCGATGAGCCCTTCGTGCTTGGAAGAAGCGAAGCCTATATCGGCGTCTTGATAGACGATTTGGTTACGAAGGGGACAAACGAGCCGTATCGCATGATGACCAGTCGGGCAGAATACCGCCTCTTGCTGCGCCAGGACAACGCGGACCTGCGCCTGACGGAGAAGGGCCGTCGGTTAGGCCTTGTTGATGACTACCGATATGGCAAGTTCACGGCCAAACGCGACCAAATCGAAAGAGTGCTTTTCGAACTGGGCAAAACCGTGCTTGCGCCGAATGAAGAAGTTCAAGGCAAGCTGCGTGCGCTTAATACGACGGCCTTAAGGTCGAAAGCAACGATGCTCGAGCTTCTGCGTCGGAATGAAATCAGTTACGAACGCCTGGCCGCCGCCTTTTCCCTGCCTTCGATTCCGGCCGTTGTGGCCGAACAGCTTGAGATTCAGGCCAAGTATGAAGGGTACATTTCCAAGCAAAGGCTGGAAGTTGAAAAAGCTCTTAAGCTCGAAAACAAAATAATTCCTCAAGAAGTGGACTTCTACTGCATCAAGGAACTGTCCCGGGAAGCCGCCGAAAAACTGGACAAGGTCAAACCGGTCTCTATCGGACAGGCCTCGAGAATATCCGGTGTTTCACCGGCGGACGTCAATGTCCTTTTGATTTATATAGATGCTTATGCCAGAAGGGAGAGGACAAGATGACTTTTCTCGAAACCCTCGTACAAAAGGGCAGGGAGGCAGGATTGTTCTTCAACGAGAGGCAGCTATGGCAGTTTGAACATTATTTCGAAATGCTGATAGAGACCAACAAGTTCATGAACCTGACGGCCATAACGGACCCGGAAGAGGTTGCCGTAAAGCATGTTATCGATTCTCTGCTGGTTTATGACCAGAAAATATTTCCCGGGAAATCACTGGCGGATGTCGGCACAGGAGCAGGGTTTCCGGGCATCCCTCTTAAAATTTACTGTCCAAGCCTGAAAGTTGTGCTGCTCGACTCCCTCTCCAAACGTCTGCGCTTTTTGGAGAACTGTATCAGTGAACTCGGCCTTGAGGATATCTCTTGCGTGCATCTGCGCGCGGAGGACGCAGGGCGGAACAAGACGCACCGTGAACAATACGACATTGTAACGGCAAGGGCCGTGGCCAGACTTGCCGTACTGGCGGAGTATTGCCTGCCTCTTGTCAAGGTCGGAGGCAGTTTCCTTGCCCTGAAGGGATCGAAGTATAAAGAAGAAGTGGAAGAAGCGAGCAAGGCTTTTGTTTTGCTGGGGGGAGAAATCAAGTCGGCAGTGGAAGTCAGGCTTCCGGGACTTGATGACGGCAGGGCAATAGTGAGCATAGTTAAGAAGAGACCTACGCCGGCAAATTATCCGCGTAAGGCCGGCCTGCCTGAGAAACAGCCGTTGTGATGAGGGAAGGAGTGCCAAAGGTATGCTAATAGATGACGAATTTTCTTATTTGGACGCCGAGGAGCTTATGGGTGACGAAGCAGCGCCAATTACAGAGGTCAGAATTATTCAGGTTCCCGTTGCAGACGTGCAGCCAAATCCTTACCAGCCGCGTAAGCATTTTGATCCGGAAGCTTTGGCGGATCTGGCTCACTCCATCAGTCTTTATGGTGTTTTGCAGCCTCTNCTAGTTGCTCTTAGAACAGAAGGCGGCTATATGCTGATTGCAGGTGAACGTAGACTGCGAGCAGCCAAGCTCGCCAATGTTTCTACGGTGCCGGTAATCGTCAGTGAATACACCTCACAGCAGATTGCTGAAATTGCTCTCATTGAGAACCTGCAGCGCGAAGACCTGCATTATCTGGAAGAAGCCGACGGTTACGAAAAACTGATGACCCAGTTCCAGCTGACGCAGGAATCTATGGCAAGTCGTGTAGGCAAGAAACAGTCAACTATTGCAAACAAGCTGCGGCTGCTGAAGCTAACAGATAACGTTCGCACGCTGTTGAAAAGGGAAAATCTTACAGAACGCCATGCACGTGCTCTTTTAAGGCTTCCGGAGGAACAAGACCAGTTGTCTGTAATTGGGGAGATTCTTAAGAACGGTTTGAATGTAAGACAGACAGAAACCTATGTAGAACACTATCTTGAGGAAAACCAACACGCAGGCCGCCTCAAAAAAACAAAGCGCCTGATGATTATTCAGGACGTCAGGATTTATCTTAACAGCATCAAGCAAATAGCCAAGAGCATGGAAGGCTCAGGCATACCCGTAAAGGTGGAGCAGGTTTTAAAAGGCGACGATTTGATTGTGACACTGCACATTAAGAATTCCAAGAAGAATAAATAGTCGCAAAGCCGGATAAAGTCAAAAGGTCAATGTTTCACGTGAAACATTGACCTTTTTGCTTGCAAACTTAGCGAGAAAAAAGGTTTAACACATTGATTTTATGGTAGAATAGAATGGTCAGCAGTGTCTGGCGAAAAAGCAAGAACATGAGGTGATAACCTTGGTAAAAGTAATGGCCATTGCCAACCAAAAAGGCGGTGTCGGCAAAACAACAACGGCAGTAAACCTGGCTGCATGCCTGGCGGCAAAAGGGCGCAAAGTGCTGCTGGTGGACAGCGACCCTCAAGGAAACTCTACGAGCGGACTTGGTTTTGAGAAAAACTACATAAAAAAATGCATTTATGATGTTCTCGTCAATGAAACGCCTATGGCAGACGTCATCATGAAGAGCGAATACGAAAATCTTTGGGTTTTACCTGCCACTATCCAGCTGGCGGGAGCAGAACTGGAGCTTGTCACCATGATGAGCCGCGAAAACAGAATGAAAAGGGCCTTGGACAGGGTTAAGCACGAATATGATTACGTTCTGATTGACTGTCCGCCTTCACTCGGGCTGCTTACGCTGAATGCCCTGACCGCGGCCAGCTCGGTCATGATACCGATACAATGCGAATTCTATGCGCTCGAAGGCGTGACGCAGCTGATGAACACAATCCAACTGGTGCAAAGGAACCTCAACCCGGCACTCAAGCTGGAGGGTGCAGTTATGACGATGTTCGATGCCCGCACCAATCTTTCCAATGACGTCGTCAGCGAGGTCAAGAAATATTTCAGCGCTAAAATGTACAATACAATCATACCGCGCAATGTCAGACTCAGCGAGGCTCCGAGCCACGGACAGCCTGTAATTGTCTACGATCCCAAGTCCAAGGGCGCGCAGGTATATCAAGAGTTGGCACAGGAGGTAATCGGCGATGAGTAAGCGTGCAGGATTAGGCAAAGGCCTGGAAGCGCTTTTTGGCAGTGTCGAAGAACAAATGGTCGAAGCAAGCACTGCCGAAAGCAAGCAAGAGGTCGGCGTCGGAGAACTGGTGCCGAACCCTTATCAGCCGCGTAAAGTTTTTGAACCTGAAAAAATGCGGGAGCTTGTTGACTCTATTAAGCAGCATGGCGTCATTCAGCCGCTGATTGTACGCAGAAACGGAAAAGTATATGAAATTGTCGCAGGTGAAAGGCGCTGGCGAGCAGCAAAGACGGCCGGGCTGAAGGAAGTGCCCGTTGTCATCAGGGACTATGGCGAGGAAGAAATGATGGAAGTCGCGATGATAGAAAATATCCAACGACATGACCTCAATCCGCTGGAAGTCGCCGAAGGCATCAAGGCTCTGATGGAAAAGCTGCGCATGACGCAGGCTGATGTTGCGAAAAAACTCGGAAGAAGCCGCACGGCGGTGACAAACATCCTGCGTTTGCTTAATTTGCCTGCGGCAATCAAAGCCCTATTGTCTCATGAAGAACTATCCCTGGGACAGGTTCGGCCGCTTCTTGTAATTGAAGAGCCTGAGAATCAGCTGCGGATAGCCGAGGCAATCAAGGAAAAAGGCTGGAGCGTACGCAGGGTCGAGGAGATAGTCAACGAATATAAGAACGGACGGCCGCTTAAAGAGCTGCTTGATGAAAAGCCGCTTGCCTTAAAGAAAAAGGCAGCTACCGCAAAAAAAGACCAGAAGCAGAAGGAGCTGCCAGAGGACGTGTTCTTCGAGGCTTTCCGCAATCAGCTGATTGCGGAGCTTGGAACCAAGGTGCGTATCGTTAAAAGCACCGAGACCACGGGCAAGGTTGAAATAGAGTACTATTCCATTGACGACCTGGAAAGACTTTACGAGCTCTTTTCCGGCAAAGAGCAGCCAAAAGCCGCCTTATCGAAGAAAAAACAGAAATTCACTGTGTGAGGCTTGCGTCTTCAGCGATAGAAGATGGAACGGAGAATGCACCTATATAATGAAAGGAAACTGATAATGACTGGAATGGGCACAATGGTTAATGCAGGCGCCATCCTGAGCGGCGCTTTGCTTGGCCTGATCTTGAGGAAGGGCTTGCCGGAGAAATGGCAGGAGACAATAATGCACGCCATCGGACTTTCCGTAGCTGTAATCGGTATCCAAATGGCTCTTAAGACGAACAACGTCATCATCGTGATACTCAGTCTCGTCGTCGGCTCCGTGCTTGGAGAAATGTTTGACATCGACCGGGCGCTAAACCGCTTCGGAGCGTGGGTCGGAGGCAAACTGAGCAAGGATAAGGGAGCTGCTAATGCGGCAGCGCTGATAGGTCAGGGGTTCGTGGCAACAAGCCTGATTTATTGCGTGGGAGCTATGGCTATCGTCGGCAGCATCCAGGAAGGCTTGACCGGTGATGCCTCCACGCTTTACGCCAAGGCAATCCTTGACGGAATTACGGCCATAATCTTTGCGGCCAACATGGGAGTAGGGGTTGCGCTCTCGGCAATCAGTGTGGCATTATATCAGGGTACGCTTACTCTGCTTGCAAGTTCGATGGAGTCAGTGATGTCGCCGCCTCTTTTGGCGGAGCTGACGGCCACGGGGGGCATTCTGATTATAGCAATAGGTCTCAATATGCTGAAGCTTGTCCATGTCAGGATTGCGAACATGCTTCCGGCAATTGTTGCGGCAGGGGTGTTCACGAAAATTTTTGCTTTATTTGATTAAGGAGACAGAAAGATAATGGCAAACATCACGTTTTTTTTACAGGAAAACATTTCGGCGGCATTTCTTTTGCTTACAGCTGTCATACTGGCACTTTGCTTCAAGCTGTGCCAGACCTCCAACAGGCTGCAGAAGCTTCAGCAAAGGTACGAGTTTCTGACAGACGGGTCCGAAGAAAGCCGGTTGGGAGAACTTCTCACCACAACATTGCAAGAAGTTCGGACGGGTAAAAAGGAGTGTGAGGAGCTTGCCGCGCAGGGCAGTTTGCTGGCAAAACAGCTGCAAAACTGCGTGCAACGCGTCAGCGTAATACGATTTAACGCTTTTGACGATACCGGCAGCAATTTGAGTTATTCAGTCGCTCTCTTGGACGCAAAAAACAACGGGGTCGTTTTTTCCAGCATTTTCGGACGTGACGAAAACAGATGTTATGCCAAACCTATTACGGAGGGTAAGTCTGAATATGCTCTTTCCGATGAAGAATTGCAGGCCTTGAAAAAGATCAAGCTGCAGTAAAATTACAGGGCGTTTCTGCAAGACAGGCAGAAACGCCCTCTTTGTCGGGAAAAATCACCCTTTAAATTTGCCCAGGCGCGAAGAAATATGTGCTGCGCTAATGTTTTCCCATGAGCGTCCAAAAAGCGTGCCAAAATGAAATTTGAGCGAAATCACCGTTTTCATAAGACAAAAAGTTAAAGAAATGCTTGAAATAGTTCAGATATTTATCGATTTTAAGAAAAAATACTAAAAATAAAGTATGAATG
>LSQX01098017.1_pt1 | contig 11795 bp, 6 predicted proteins | sample 654561 | NCBI WGS metagenome assembly LSQX01 (sample SAMN04489861, study PRJNA283612) | anaerobic digester metagenome | isolation source: 4 biogas reactors fed with cattle manure at either 37C or 55C with and... | place: Denmark: Kongens Lyngby | collected 2014 | reverse complement strand
AAGGTGACGAATCCATCTCCCGGGGCGGGCTCGCAGGCAACCCGCTCCCAGTTCAACGGCGAAGGAATCACAACTGGCTCCAGATTCAAGCTTTCCCGATAATGGGCGGCCGAACAATCCGATGGGACGATCACGCGATCGACCATCTCGAACAGCTTGGCGTCGCGGTAGGCGAAGTTCCGCAGCCAGAAGACGACGCGAACTCCGCAACGTCGCGCATGTGCGATTGTCGGCGCTGCCAGCCAATGGCCTCCGTAGGTCAGGAGGATGTGCGGCTGCCACTGGGCGACCGCCTGCCGGAAGGCATCGAAATAGATGCTGCCGTTCTCGCGCGACGGGCGGCGCCGCTCTCCGCGGGACGGGGCGAAAATGGTGGAAAGTATCCGGCCTTCCCGAAACAAGAGTAAGGAGAACGGGCGACCGTATCCTTCATGGACCGATTCCTGATACGGAAGGCCCTCGTCGGCGAGTATTTGGCGAACGTCTTCGCCGCGGTCGAAATCCAGCAGCGGTCCGCAGAAGGTGCGCACCTCCCAGCCATGCCCGGCGAGCATCCCGAGCAGTTCCCTCGCCGACACGGCGGCCCCGCTCGACGGGTCCACGTGGCAGTGATACGACGCCAGCAGCAGTCTTTCTTCACTCTTTCAAATGATTTCGCGAAATTCGACAATTACACTCCTCGCGCGCATGGTCCGCCTGGGCCACGATGGAACGGAAGAGCCGACATTCTGTCAACCCAGAGACCCTGAATGTGTGATGTAATTATGACAGATCACTAACAAATGGCTAGATATCGTAAATTGCATACACACCCCGCACAATGACTATTGACACGCTGCGCCGGGGCATTAAATTCATTCTCGGGTGGGATGATTGGAGGCGTCGTTTCCGAGTTTTAGTTGGGGAGAATCGACATGGGGGATCGATCGCGCTTCGGAATGCGGGGGCATGGGCATTGTCTGCGAGAAGGGCGGAAGCTGCGGCCGCCGGAGTTGCTCGAGGTTCGTGCAGCGCCGGGCGGTGGGGTCGCGGCGATGATGGTTGGCGCTGCGTGGTTCGGCTTCGGTGACGATCTCAGCGAATCGCAACGCCCTGATCGCCGGTCCATACGCGGTCCCTCGGCTGGTCTTTTCGAGAGCGCGATCGTGGCCGACCAGGCGTTTCGTGTTCCGCACACAATCGCGCCGCCTTCGGCTGACTTCGGCATTCGAGACCTGAATGCTCTAGACTCCATCTCAGCGCAAGGCTTCGGTTCAGGCCCGATTGCCGATGGGTCGGCGCCGGACACACGCGCACGTCTGGGCGCGGACGGTCGGCCTGCCCCCGGATCGCATGAATCCCCGATCTCGGCACGTAGCCTGCGCGCTGCGGAAGAACTAGCCGCACTAGTCGCCTCGCGCGGCGCTGGCGAGGGCTCGCAGCTTGCGCACGGCGATACCCCCGCCGCTTTCTCCAGCACGGCGCTCGCAGCATCGTCGTCGGGTAGCCAATCCGGCCCCGCCGCGGCGGTTCGTCCCGCTGCACGGGAACACGGAGCGATCCGCCCGCTCAGGCTCAATCCGCCGCTCTCGCCTCAGCCATCCCGCGACGGGGCCGCGCTCGGCCAATCGATTTTCTTCACCTTGTCCGGCGGGAGCGGTGGATCGGGGGGCTCGGGCGGTGTCAACCCGGATCCTGTTGTTTCGGGTGGTGACGGCAATCTGATCACGTGGACTGGGATGGACATTCAGTACAGCTTCATGGTTTTCGACAACGACCTGGAGAGCGTCTTGGTCACTGCCTGGGACGACGCCATTTTCGCCTCCGAGCCCGCCATCACAATCACCGACTCGGGCGAATGGGGAGCGATCGGGTATGTCAGGGCCACGCCGATTCTGGGCACTCCCGGCGTGGGCCAAGTCACGATCGAGGCTGCTTCTCAGGGCGTGGGGAGTGACCCGGGGGATACCGGCGTCGCCAGCGCGACCTGCTCCATCACGACCTACGACATCACCGGCTGGGCTGTGGAAGAACGCGCTTGGGGCGAAACGGCATGGCATGCGCCCGAGGACGGCCACGTGCTTTGGGCGGACAATTCGTATCGATGGCAAGTCGAAACGAATCCGGCTGATATCCTCCAGACCGATGGGCGGCTGGAGCATCTGGACGTGGAGTGGCGCCACATGGCCTGGACCACGTATGCAAACGCCACCCAGGAGTACCGCGACGACATCTCCAACTGGACAACCGGCACGCCCGGCGGTGGAGACGCGATGGTCAAGCCGCGGATCGTGTTCGCCGGCCCGAGTCCGGGCAATCCCGATGGCATTTTCTGGGAGGGCAACACCGAACGCTATTTCAAGACCTCGGTCCAGTCTGTCGCGTGGATTCCCACCGCGGAGCCGGCCACGGAAGACGGCTATCAGTTGGCCGCGCTCGTTGACGACCCCGACTGGCGCGTGTATCCGTTGGAGCGCGGGCCGGTCCACCTCGACGCGGTCCGCGTCGAGGTGAGGATCAGCCCGCCAGTGCCGGATGGATTTCCCGACACGCCTGACCTCCATCTGGCTTGGTACGACCCGGACAACACGGTGGCCAATCCGCCGGCGACGCTCCCCGGGAACACCGGGCAGGGTGTCCGCGACGATCAGGCGACGGTCAGCGTGGACACGTCCACGTTGGCGTTCACTGCGTCGGACAACGGGACGAAGGTGTCGTACCACATCATCAGCGGTTCGCGATTCGGCGACAATTTCATCGTGGCCGCGCATCCCAACCGCGGGCTTGAGTCGTCCTACGAGTTCCGGCCAGGCCAGTCCGGTGCGTCCGGGGGCTCTGGGGGGTCGGGCGGTTCGGGGGGCAGCGGCGGGACGAGCGAACCGCTTGTTCTGATGCGGATGGACATGCTCGACCTGAATAGTGGCGGCGGGGATCCGCAGTGGGAGGAGCAGTGGTTCGCCCTGGGTGGTAATTACCGCACTGCGGAACTGACGATCTGGCCGAGCGTCGACATCGATACGGACAGCGACAATAATCGAATTGTCAATCGGAGCTTGGACGAGGACGTCATCGAGGACCATCCAGATCATCTTGGCAAGCGGATTTTCGTTAACTGGGATGACGACAACGAAAACGGTAAGGCCGATGTCGAAGATGCTGTCCCGTTGACCAGTCCCGATGAAGACCTCGCGGAAGCGAAACTCGATTTCGGCTTGTCAACTTACGCGGGCGTGGAGGGCTATGAACTGGTTCTGCACTATCCGAAGGAGACGAGAATCTGGGGGAGCAAGATTAAAGAGGTCGTGGCGGGTGCCCAACACGATCCAGTGGCGCAAACCTACACTTGGACCATCGGATCAGGGTGGGATGTAAGCAACGATCCCTTTCCGATGAGCGTGTATGTAGAAGGGATCGAGGTGGCTGCGTCTACGTTGACCTGGACGCTGCAGCCGCACGGCGGAGCGGCCCTGGCCAGGGACTCTGTCAAATTCAGCGTCGAAGACATTGTTTGGCCCCTCCCACAGCAAAAGTACCCCAACTGGAACGAGCGAACCACCTCCGACTGGAACGGCATAAAACTCGCTCCGGCGTGGTACATCGACAAGGCTCTCGTGGATTACGTCAATACGCCCCAAGAAAAGGGTTTGATCCAGACCATTCATCCGGATAAGACAGTCGACGGCGTACCGACTCGCTCGAATGTCGGTGCCAATGAGCTCTCCAGTACCGCTGGTCCGACGGAGGTGGGTGGCGAGTACCCCTATGGGTTCGTCATGGAGTTCGACTACTCCTTCGAAACCGCGAGAAACCCAGACTGGGGGTATATCCAGGCAGAAGGAAAGCTGCCAAAGCTCAGTTTCGTCGGCAACAGCGGTGTCAAATTTGGTGTGCTTCAGTCTACCGGTGCCCCACTGGAGACAGCGATTCTTGATGTAAAGTCGATGGTGCGCCTTGGGGGAAACTTAACAGCTTTTGACCCCTCACGTGGAGGTATTGATGACGATGGTATCGTTACGATTCCAATCCAGCCTCCTGATCCCGCGACTTATCAGCCAGAACCTCTCAATAGGCTTATGACCGGCGTCATATACGGTGGCGATTACCGCGGGATGGCGGATAACCCAAGTCACTTGTTGGTCCCCCCGGCGGATCCGGCTGATGCCTATGAATACTATGCTACGCTGTCAAACAACTACAACCGCACGAATGCCCATATGAAGATCGACGTGGCTCGTGTCAATGAGACGGTGTATGGAGTGAATATTTATATGGACTACAGTACAGTATCATGCCATTCCGACTACGTTAGAATGACAGGACCGATTGATGAATTGTCGTTGCAGTCCCACTGGGGCAGCGGCGTTGTCTTCAGCAATATGTCGATCATCAAGAAATAACCTAACCTGGTGTGAGAAGTCTATTGGCATCCGCGATGCGTGTGATTCCGTCGTTCGTGACGACGGTGCTGGGGTGCGCGATCCGAGTGGCGCGTTGGATGAAAAGCCCCGGTATCGCGGCCATTTTGGAGAGGAAACCATCAAATGACCCTGACTCTTGAAGCCGTGTTGATTATCTTGCTGCTGGGAGGTTGGGTTCCGGCTTGCGAGAAGCCGCAGCCTGACGCATGCAGCGTGGAATCCGACGCCGGCAAGCAGCCGCACGATCCGCGCGAGGCAGTCGAGGCCCTGCGGAAATTGCACGTCGAGATGTCGTTCGAGGGAAACCGCGTCGTCTCGGCAACCTTCCCGGATTACGTGGCGCTGGTTGACCTGGGCTTCGAGGGGTACGATTACGTCGACGCCGACCTGGAGCATGTTCGCGGGCTGGCGCAATTGCGGCAGTTGTCCGTTGCGGGATGTCAACGGATAACCGATGAGGGAATCAAGCATTTCCGAGGACTGTCCCAGATCCGAAAACTCAATCTCATGTACACCCAGGTCAGCGACGCAGGGCTGGAAAACCTTCAAGGCATGACGCAACTCGAAAAGCTGGATTTGGGAGTCACGCGCGTGACGGGCGCTGGGCTGAAGCACGTCAAGGGAGCGCGGGGTCTGCAAAGCCTGAGTCTCGGCGGAACCGCCGTCGCCGACGCTGGGCTGGAATACCTTGAGAGCTTTACCCAGCTCGAACGCCTCGACTTGGCAGGCGCCAAGGTCACCGACGCAGGATTATCGCACCTCAGGGGGCTCTCGCAACTCCGATGGCTCAGGCTCGGAGGCGGGAATCTTACCGACGCAGGATTGCCGCATCTCGCCGCACTCACGCGGCTACGCCAGCTTTACCTGGGTGCAACCAAGGTCAGTGACGCCGGCTTGGTGCACCTGAAGCCCTTTGCGGAACTCGACTGGCTCGAGCTCTCGCTCACCCGGGTCACCGGCCGCGGATTCGAGCATCTCGACGGATTGACTAACCTTAAGTGCTTGTACTTGCGCGGCACCGGAGTGAACGACGCGGGACTGCGGCAGATTTGCGGGCTTGCCGGGCTGACGATGCTCGACCTGGAGTCCACGCAGATCACCGACGCGGGACTCGAGCATCTCGGCAAGCTCAGCGAGCTCAACTCGCTCGAACTCTCCCGCACAAACATCACCGATGCAGGCCTAAAGCACCTTGGAGGATTGGCCGAGCTGCGATACTTGCATGTTTCCGCCAGTCATGTATCCGAGGCCGCTGTCGCGCGGCTCAACCAGGCGCTGCCGCACTGCGAGATTCTGAGAAGATAGCCGCCATGCTATTGGGTCAATCTGACGGCAGGCGGTTCACTTGGGGATTCGGGGCGCTTTTCGTCGAATCCGTGGAGAATCTGCGTTATGAAGCGAACCGGAAAAATGGGGATTGCGCTTGCCTCCGCACTCGCGTTGGCAATTGGCGCATCGAGATCACCGGTTGACCACGCCAGGGCGGCGCAGACATCTCCCGCCAAAGCAGCCGCCTCGAGCGCAGAGGCAGTCAAGGCCGATGGCTCGGCTTTCACCATCGAGATGTCGAAGGAGCAGTTCCAGCAATTCACGCGGAATCGCGCCGCGCTGCGAGAGCGGCTCGACCGGCATCTCAGGTTCCACGAGCGGCGGGCCGACAGACCGCTGATCTGCGTGAAGCACCCTGACGGGCGGGAGCCGCTTGTCGCCTTGTCTCTGAAGTTTCACGGCTTTGGACCGGCGAGTGGCGTGCTCGCAGAGTTTCGCGATGCTTGGCGATATTTCCCCGAAATCGTCGAGATTGACGCGAGCACTTGCCGGTTTGACGCAGTTCCGGACGACGTCATTAAGGAATTTGCGTCCCTGCCGCATCTCAGGACGCTCATTCTGGCGGGCGGCAATGCGGCGTTTAAGATTTCCGAGGAAGCGATCAAAATCCTCGCAAGGTACGCGGAACTGGAGAGACTCAGTCTGGGCAATTGCCGCATCTCCGCAGAGGAGTTCGCCCACCTCGAGAATCTCAAGACACTCAGGAGTATCAGCCTCGGCGGCGGCGTCACTCCGCAATGTTTCATCACGTTGGCAAAACTGCCAGATTTCTGCGAATTCGTCCTTGTCGGTGGAACCCCGGAAGACAACCAGTCGTTCGCTCGCGCGATTGACGAGGAGACGCACCTGGCGATCGTCTCCCTCAATGGCCGGCTGAAGCGGTTTGCGGCCAGGGAGCACACGTTTCCCCTCGTGCACGGATCAATCCTTCGCGCGCTCGGCGAGGTGAAAAGCCTGGAAATACTCGATCTCGACGGGGCCATGGTCTGTGATGTCGCATTGGAGGATGCGGAATCGCTGCCGGGGCTCGTCAACCTGCGTCATTTCGACGCAGGCCTTGTGCGCTATGCCGAAGGCGTCCACGCGGAGGTTCGCAAGAAGGCCGATGCAATCGTGCAAGACCTAACCCGGCGGGTCGGGGCTCGGCGGAAGGCCGCGGAAGACGATCGCCTCAGGGAGGCTGGGCTGTTTCCCTGACGGCAGGCCAGGCGGCAGGCGGGCCGATTGTGGGTGTAGCATTGGCGGGCGGTTGCCTGTATCCTGGGAGGCATCGCTGGAAACCGCCTCAGGCTCGCCCCGGGGATATCACGATGCTTCGCCACACGCTCCTGACGTGCCTTTTGCTCGGATTGTGCGCTGCTGCTTGGGCCACCGCCCGGGCGGCGGAGAAAACTGTCTTCGTCAATGTCCAGGTCGATAGCGAGCACGCCGGCTACGAAGGCTATCGCGCGCTGGACGGCGATGCGGCCACGATGTGGCACACGGAGTTCGGCGGCGCCAACCCGCCAGGTCCCCACCAGATCACGCTCGACCTGGGCGCCGCCTACGAGGTCAGCGGTTTCCGCTACCTGCCGCGGCAGGGCGGAGGCAACGGCACGATCGGCCGCTACGAGTGCTATATCAGCGAAAACGCCAAAGACTTGGGCGCGCCGGTCGCCGTGGGCGACTTCACGCAGAAGGCCGCCGAGAACGTGATCGATTTTCCCGCCAAGGTCAAGGGCCGCTATTTCCGCCTTCGGGCGATGTGCGAAGTGGCCGGCCGGCCCTGGACTTCGATCGCCGAGCTGCGGCCGCTGGTCGAAGGGGTCGCCTTTCGAGCAAAAGACGCCGGGCCGATCGCGCTGGTGCACGAGGACGGCGCCCCGATGAGCGAAACGGAGATTCAATATGTCTCGCTTCTGAGAGACCTCCGCAATCGAGGGCAATTCGCCAAGGCAGCCGCCGAGACGCACAACCCGCAGGCGCTGATCTTCGACAGCGACCGCGACCCGCTCGACATTGTGCTGCGGCGGACCGCGGCGCTGCTGGCCGACATCAAGACGATGCCGGGCGCACCCGATCTGGCAGGCCTAGAAAGCCAACTCGGCAGTCTCCAGAAGTCCGCCGACGGGACCAGCCTGGACGACGGCGACGGGCGCGTGGCGCTCTATGAAAAGGCCTGCCAATTGCGGCGGAAGATCGCCTTTGCCAACCCACTCTTGAATTTCGACGAAATCGTCTTCATCAAGCGGCGCCGGGCCCTGTTCAACCACATGTGCGACCAGTATTACGGCATGGCGGCGGCGCCGGGCGGGGGCCTCTATGTCTTGAGCGGCGCATTCAGCGACGAGCCGCAAGTCCGCGACGTGCTGGCCGGCGTGGTGGTCGAAAACGGCCGCCTCCAGGGCGAGCGGCTCCGGGGCGGGCCGAGCGGCGTGCTGCCGACCGCCGGGTTCGACGGCGAGGGGAACCGCGTCGGCGAGGAGACGCCCGGCGGAACCTTCCTTTCGCCCGACCTCTCCTACGATGCCCGCACGATCCTCTTCGCCTATGTGGAGAATCGCGGCGACACACGGCACCGGCACCACACCGACGCGTCGCGGGGCCACTGGTACGAAGGCCGCTGCTATCACGTCTTCAAGGTCAATGTCGACGGCAGCGGCTTGCGGCAATTGACCGACGGGACGTGGAACGACTTCGATCCCTGCTGGCTGCCCAATGGGCGGATCGCCTTCATCAGCGAGCGCCGCGGGGGCTACTTGCGCTGCGGCCGCGTTTGCCCCACCTATACGCTGTATGACATGGCCGCCGACGGCAGCGACATCCAGTGCCTAAGCTTCCATGAGACGAACGAATGGCATCCGAGCGTGAACAACGAAGGGATGATCCTTTGGACCCGCTGGGACTACGTCGATCGGCACGGTTGCACGGCCCACATGCCCTGGCTGACGACGATCGACGGCCGCGACCCCCGACCCTTGCACGGCAACTACGCTCCGCGGCCGGTTCGACCCGACATGGAGGTCGACTGCCGCGCGATCCCCGGATCGAACAAGATCATCGCCGTGGCCGCGCCGCACCACGGCCAGGCTTACGGCTCCCTGATCCTCGTCGCTCCCGACCGGCCCGACGACGACGCGATGGGCCCGGTGCGGCGGGTCACGCCCGAAGTGGGTTTCCCGGAAAGCCAGGGCGGCTCGCAGACCTACGGCACCCCTTGGCCATTGAGCGAGGATTATTACCTGTGTGTTTACGACGCGAGCATGCAGCCGGGCGTCGGCCGGCAGGGGGGCGGCTACCTCGCCGGCGGCTATGGAATCTACCTGGTGGATGCCTTCGGCAATCGTGAGCTCGTCTACCGCGATGGAGAGATCGCCTGCTTAAGCCCGATCCCGTTGCGTGCGCAGACGCCGCCGCCGGCCGCGCCCGAACTGGCCGATCGCGGAGTGGATAATGACCCGGCCACCCGCCGGCCGTTGGCGGTGGACGGGAAGAAGCCGGAGGGCACGGTGACGGTGGTCAACGTTTACGACAGCCTGAAGCCGTGGCCCGAGGGGACGAAGATCACCCACCTCCGCGTTCTGCAATTGCTGCCGATGACGGCGCCCTCCGGTGGCTTGCGGCCGCATGAGACGGGTATTCGCGTGGTCACCGCGGGCGATTCGGTCGTCCCATGCCGCTGGGTGCTTGGCGCCGTGCCGGTGGAATCCGACGGCAGCGCCCATTTCACCGTCCCGGCCAACCGGGAGGTCTTCTTCCAGGCCCTCGATGAGCGCGGACTGGCGGTCCAGTCGATGCGTTCGGCGACCTGCGTCCGGCCGGGAGAGCGGCTGACCTGCGTGGGGTGCCACGAGCCCAAGTCGCGCGTCGCGCAGTCGGCCGCGAGGGTGCCGCTGGCGCTGGAGCGTCCGGCCTCGCGGCTTGCGCCCGAGGTGGATGGCTCGGCGCCGTTCAGCTATCCGCGGCTGGTGCAGCCGGTTCTCGACCGCCACTGCGTGGCGTGCCATGCCGAGAAGGCGGGCGAGGCGCCCAACCTGGCCCGCGAGCCGGTCGAGCGCAACTGGTACGCCTCGTACAACAGCCTGGCCGAGAAGTTCGGTTTCTACGACTACGGCGACGCCTACCGGACGACGCCGGGCCGCTTCGGCGCCCGGGCGTCGAAGCTTTACGGGCTGTTGCAGGAAGGCCACTACGATGTCAAGCTGCCGGACGAGGACCTGCGCCGGTTGACGCTCTGGCTCGACTGCGCTTCGATGTTCTACGGCGTTTATGAACGGGAAGGCGGCGAGGCGCAGCTCCGCGGCGAGTTGGCCCGGCCGACGCTGGAGTGACGGAAAAGAAGAATCAGTGACGTCCCCTTATTCGAAAACCGCTGGAATGACGGGGAGAGGGGAATTGGGGAAATATACCCTTGGTTCGAATAGCGTCGCCATGTTGCTGCATCGTCTCAGCAATAGACCGACAGGTTCGTCATCGGTCCACCGTAATCTGCTGGATGCCGACGAATGGCTCGACCTCGACTTGCTCACCCTCCGACTCCCGCTCCTCCAAGATCAGTCCGATCACTTCCTTGAGATTCCGCTGGAGCTCGTCGAGGGTGGCCCCTTGGCTATGTCCGCCCGGCAGTCCCGGCACGGTTCCGACGTAAAGCTTCGTCTCGGGATCATATTCGACATAGGCAGTAAACGTGCGACTCATAACCCCAGCTCCCTTATCGGACGCCGACATTTGCTGTCAATTTGGAGGCAAAGGCCGCCACCGTTTATGGGGACCGTTCCAAGTCCGGAATCTCGATCCGAGCCGCCACCGGGCGGTGATCGCTGGTCTGGGGCGTGTCGGGGAAATCGCCGGCGCGCACGATCACGTGGCTTTCGGCCTTCCACTGCCGCGCGTCGCCGGCGACGAAGACGAAGTCGAGGACGCTGTTGTAGTCGTTCAGGCCGTCGGGATCATGCTTTCCGTCCGACCAGTTGGTGGCAACGAGCGTCCGTGGTTTGACCCACTGGAGCGCGCCGCCCTCGGTGAAGAGGTGAAACGCCTCGTTGCCGCGGCCGAAAGGGATGTCGACGTCGAAATTGAAGTCGCCGACGGCGATCATCGGCAGCGTTTGAGCCGCCGCGTATTCGCGGAAGCCGATCGCCTGCTCGCGCCGCTTGACTTCGTCGGTGCGGTGGAAATGGCTGACCGAGAAGAGGAACTGCCGGCCGGTTTCCCGCTCGCGAACCCGGACGCAGAGCGGCGCGCGGCCGCCGCCGCCGAACTGGAGGCCCGAGAGGGCGAACCCTTCGAGCCATTCCAGCCGGCTCGCATTGACCAGGAGCAGCAGCCGGCGGGCGCCGCCGGAGGCGCCCTGGACGGCCTGGTAACTCGCCTCCAGTCCGGCCTCCTGCGCGCCGGAATTGACGGCGGCGAGATAAACGTCGAAGCTGGCCGGCTGCACCTCGCAAAGACCCCAGAGATCAAATTCCTGCCTGGCGAGTTGCCGCAGCAGGGCGGCCGTGATCCGGACGTCGGCCCCGGTATCTTCCACATTCCACGTGATCACGCGGACCTCCGCCGCTTGCGCGGCGACGGAGAGGAGGGCAAGCAGGACCGCGGCGAGGATGCCCGGCAACGGCCGGCGGTGCGGAGAACGGTGGCGTCGCATGGGATGGCTCAGCGGTCAGGAGTCGGGAGTCGGGAGTCAGGGGGGAGGGCTATCGATGGTAGTGTAGTGAACTGCGAGTTTTTCGGAAGGGTGTTTTTGTGCACTTGAGAGACTGCGGGAGGGACGCCGGGCGAACGAAGGCGGGAAGATGTTGATTCCGCCTGCATTGCCGGTGGGGTCTTCTTCACGCCGTAGGTTGGTGCGGAGCGGACCAAGCCGGGGCGATTGGCGGGGCCACGGGAGCCGACGGGGATCGAACATGTTTGCAGGGTCAGATGGCGAGCGTCGCCCCACCGCGCGCGTGGGTCAACGTCGAGGGCCGCGTCGCGGTGGGCCGGTGCTCACCATTCGGCGGTGCCGGCGTTTCCTCCGGTGGTCCGCGTGGCGGCAGTGCGTTCCGCTGCGGGATGGGCCGCTCTGGACCACCCTACACGCCGTAGGGT
>LSQX01069599.1_pt2 | contig 11795 bp, 15 predicted proteins | sample 654561 | NCBI WGS metagenome assembly LSQX01 (sample SAMN04489861, study PRJNA283612) | anaerobic digester metagenome | isolation source: 4 biogas reactors fed with cattle manure at either 37C or 55C with and... | place: Denmark: Kongens Lyngby | collected 2014 | reverse complement strand
TAGCTGGACTTAGAAGGGGTGAAATGTGTGCGTTAAAGATATCCAATATACATCTCAGTGATGATGTTAACGAAATAGAAATCCGAGAAAGCATTGTAAAGTATGACAAGGTGGTATACCGTAAGGAAACTAAGACACAGAACTCCATGCGAACTATTCCGATACCGGACACTCTCGCTGAAATATTAAAGAGAGCTATTAAAGATTATAAGATAAGGAAAATGAAGTATGGGGAAGCTTTCAAAGATAAGGAGGAGCAGCTGCTATGTCTTGAGGATGGAGGGTTTAGAGATCCACAAAGCATATACAAACTCTATTATAAATTTATCAGAAGTCAGGATGATTCAATGCCAAAATACACCTTACATCAGCTAAGGCATTCTTATGCGTCAATTATGGTGAACCTTGGTGTTAACCCCAAGATAATACAAGAGAATTTGGGACACGCTGACTTAACTACCACCCTAAACGTATATACTCACACATACACAAAAACAAAGCAAATTGAAGCAAAAAGGTTAGATGATGCATTGAAAATGGCAAAATAAATAAATATAGGGAACAGGAATGAGAGTTTAGACTTATCAATCCTGTTCCCTAATTTCATGTAAATGGATAAGCTATGGAAGAGTAAGCCATGTAAAATAGTATAAATATTCTATATTAATGAAGGGAGACGATAAAATGAACTATTCAGTATTTAAAGAAAAATTAATAACAGAGCTAAAGAAACTATTTCCGGAATCGGAAATTAGTGAGGGAGAGGTAAGTAAAAACAATACCACATTTTATGATACTGTAACAATTCGTGCACCAGGACAGATAATAAGTCCCTGCATCCGTTTAAACGATTATTATAGGCGTTTTAATAGCCAGATGGAGAATGAAAGATCATTTGCCAAAGTTTTAGAAGGTATATGTGATGAATATTGGAGTACATTGGAGCATACGGGCTATAAAGATAAGATAATAAATGAAATAACAAACTTTAATGATATCAAAGATCATATTACCTGCCGATTGGTTAACCGAGCAATGAATCAAGCTTTGCTTGATACAATGCCTCATGAAAATTATCTTGGTGAATTTGCAGTAATATATTCAGTCATTATAAAGCAAGGAGATGAAGGCGTTGAAAGTGTCCGTATTACAAATTCTTTAATGAATCATTGGAAGATATCGTCTCATGATCTATATGAACTAGCCTTGAATAATACAGTGAAATTATTCCCGAAAGTATCCATGCCCATGGAGGATATGATTCGCAGTATGATAGGAGCGCCGATGCCTGAGAGGGAGGCAGAGGTTGATATGATGTACATATTAACTAATGAGCAGGGTATAAATGGTGCAACTGTACTGTTATATCCTGGCTTACTAAAAGAATTCCTTTCACAATATGGTATTAAAGAGCGATATCTCTATATTCTCCCTTCCAGTATCCATGAAGTAATCCTGGTTCCGACAGAGAACCTTTCTATGACAGAGAATTACCGGCAAATGGTCAGGGATGTAAATAATAGTGAAGTAGCAGCAGATGAAATTCTATCGAATCAGATTATAATTTACGATTGCAATGAAGATACAATTCAATGTTTAGTTAAGGAGGAAGAATGATAAAAGATGAAACATGTAATTTGCTTACTAATAAGAAGGGGATTAAATGCTTCACTGACACTTTAGTATCAATAGCTAATCAGGAGGATGCTCGCACTAGTATCTCATTAGTGGAGACAAGGTTACATTGGAAAAAACCAAAAGGATATAAGGTACAATACACTTCAAATACAGAGAGTGCAGCAAAATTGGGCAAAGCATTATTTCCACCACACTATGATAGAGAGTACTTATATGCAATAGCATTTTCGTCTAAAATGGAACCCTTGGCAGTAACGCTACTTTCGATGGGTGGGCTATCATCAACTATGGTAGACCCTGGCAGAGTGCTTTCGTTTGCGATATTATCGGGGGCTAATTCTATTATACTGTTTCATAATCATGTAAGTGGAGATCCATCTCCAAGCAAGGAAGATGAAAATGTAACCCGGCGCATTAGAGACTGCGGCAAACTAATTGGAATTCAACTAGCTGACCATATCATAATAGGTGAATCTAGATATTATTCTATGAAAGAAGGAGGGATTATCTAGAATGTATATAAGACAATGTATATATAGAAAAAATAGTATATGTACCTTAAGGGGAGATGTTCCTAACTGTTGTTATGAGGTCAGCAGACCAATCCTTTTTCTAAATAAGATACTACGGAGAAATAAACATTGTATGTATGAAGAACCATTTTTTAGAGGCTAATAGTTATAAATTAATCATGGCAGTAATCAGTATATATTGATTAGTGTCTATTTTTATACCCTAAATTGGAGGTGCAAAATGAAGACTACAAAAAGTACGATAACAACAACCTTGATTACATCGGAGGATGATAAGTATACCTATGAGATACGAAAAGAAACAGGGAATGATAAGCAGAAGGTAGCAGTGATAATAATGTTGTATCCTGGAGTGACTTCAAATGATATAAATTATTGTGATAATACTACACAGAGCATTATTGATCATATGCCTGATTTTGATGTAGGTAGTGTAAGAATTTTAAATTTATTTTCAAAGGTATGCTCAGCTAGGATGTCTACAAGATCAATAACCATAGATCAAGATAATCTTAGATACATTGAGTCTGTAATGAAAGAGAAGAATTCAAGCGACTATCTCTGGATTTTCGCATGGGGCAGCTCAATGTCATCTTGTAAAGTTGCCAATCAGACTAAGCGAATGATTTTAGAGCTTATGGAAAAGTATCTTAAAGAAGGGAAGCCTCAACAAATCACAGTCGAAGGTCTGGAGGTTAAAAACGAGAATGCAGTCCACCCATTATTCTTAAAAATAAGGTATGGTAATTGCACCTGGCTACTAGAGGATTATGTATTGCCGAAAGAGCTTAGAGGGGAAGATACTAAAGAGAGTAAAAAAGAAGTCAAGGATATCAGAAGGAAGGGGAAGGTAGATGTACTACAAAATAGTAAATAGATTTGATGTGGAATGCTTATTACAGAGTATTAATCATGAAAAAGTGATGGAAGAAGTCACGGCAGAATGTAGAGAAATAGTAATGGATGTAATCCAGCAAACGATCAGCATTTTTGATGAGTACTATGGGGAGGAGCGCCATCCTGAAAGAGATCTGGGAGGTTATCTGTTTTTCCTATCGACCTTGCAAGATACTGAATTATTCTATGACAAAATACTGAATCATTATAATCTCGATGTAGAATATGCGGAGATTGATGAAGAGATAGCTGTATCTGATAATATAAAATTTAGGCAGCAGACCTTTTTACTTTCTTCTGATTATGGACTTATTATAGTATTTCCGAAACAGTGAGGGACTTGTATGGAGAAATTATACATAGATAAAGAGAAGTATGCAACAAAAGGAATTGTCAATAAGCTCCCATTAGAATTACAAATGTTTCTTTGGGGTTGCATAGAGGAAAGAGTTGCCAGAGATGAGGTAATGGATTATCTTCAAGTATTCAAGTTGCAGAATATCTGTGATCCTGAGGTAACAGGAAAAATATTGACTAAAATCACACATTCGCAAGAAATACCGGAATTTGAATATACATATTATCTAAGAGATGGTTCCTTCCCGATGGAAGGAACCATCTTTGTCATCGATGATGGAAGTGTAGTTACTATGTTATGGGCAGATGAATATTGAAGGGGTGATATATTATGAAGGTTTATCAATTTCTTAGGGTATATAAAACCAGAAGAGAAGTACAACGCTTATTGGATATGTATAAAAGAGTTATGCTTAGTTAAGCAAGCTTCTTTTAATAACGATTGGTTTTGAGGAGGAGGTGACATTATGCTGTGGGAATATGTTGCTGGCGCTACTGTGTTGACATTATTCACGTTATTAATAATTGAAGGATAGGAAGGTGAGCTAATTGTTTTTATCTATTGTAGGAATTGCATTATCAGGATCAGCGGCGATTGCTGAGTCTGTCATTGCTGGAATAGGTTTGGGTGCTGGATTATATTGTGCGTCAAGAACGAAGCAGACAACAGCTATGCCAAAGAGTTCAAAGAGGTAGTGTCTTAAAAGACAATCATAAGAAGAATGCCTTTAAGGTGTTCTTCTTATGATATGTATTTGTGAAAATCAATAAAGCTTAAGTGCTAGTTAATGTGCTAGTAAATTGTAGAAGTTATTTGTAATATGTTGGTTATTGAGCTATAATTAAATAGTATAACATCGAAATATGTAATCTATTTTTTTTATTGCCCATCAATTGGGCGGATAATAGGTTATAATTAATAAAACATATAAAGGGGAACAAATACAATGGCTAACGGTACAACTAATGTGGGTTTTGAAGATAAGTTATGGCTGGCAGCAGATAAACTTAGAGGAAGTATGGACGCTTCTGAATATAAACATGTAGTTCTAGGCTTAATATTTTTGAAATTTGTATCAGATTCTTTTAATACAAAGCATAATGAGCTGGTACATGAGGCGGCTGGATTCGAGGAAGATAAGGATGAATACACAGCAGAGAACATTTTTTATGTTCCATTAGATGCAAGGTGGAATATCATTGCGTCTTATGCAACGTCTCCTGAAATAGGCAAAGTAATTGATAATGCTATGGAAATCCTTGAGAAGGAAAATCCAGTCTTAAAAGGAGTCTTAAGTAAGAATTATTCTAGACCAGAATTAGACAAAACAAGGTTGGGTGAATTGGTTACCCTATTTACAAATATTGATGTAGGAACAGATTTGGCTATTGAGCGAGATGTTCTTGGTAGAGTATATGAATACTTCCTTGGCAAATTTGCAAGTGCAGAGGGTAAATTGGGAGGTGAGTTCTATACACCTTCCTGTATTGTTAGAACATTGGTTGAAATCATAGAGCCATATAAGGGAAGAATCTATGATCCGTGTTGTGGTTCTGGTGGTATGTTCTGCCAGTCTGCAAAATTCATTAAGGAACATCAGGGAAATGTTAATAATATCTCTGTATATGGTCAGGAAAGTAATCCTACTACATGGAAATTGGCAAAAATGAATCTAGCATTAAGACAGATTGATGCAGATTTAGGTAAGCATAATGCAGATTCCTTCCATGAAGATTTACATAAGCAGTTAAAGGCAGACTTTATTCTTGCCAATCCTCCATTTAATGTATCAGACTGGGGTGGAGATAGACTTCAAGAGGATGTAAGATGGAGATATGGTACACCACCTACAGGTAATGCCAATTACGCATGGTTACAGCATATGTTACATCATCTGAATCCAATGAACGGAGTTTGTGGTACGGTTCTGGCAAATGGATCCTTAAGCTCGAATACATCAAACGAAGGTGTTATTCGTGCGAATATGCTACGTTCTGATGTGGTGGAATGTATTGTGGCTATGCCAGGCCAATTATTCTATTCTACCGGTATTCCAGTATGCCTTTGGATTATGAGAAAAGGTAAGAATGAGAATACAAAGGATAAGGTACTCTTTATCGATGCTAGAAATCTTGGACATATGATTGATCGCCGTGTGCGTGAACTAAGTGAAGAAGACATTCAGAAGATTGCAGATACTTATCATAACTGGAGAAATAATCAGGGATATGATGATGTTCAGGGATTTTGTAAAGCAGCAACAATCGACGAGATATCGGAAAATGATTACATTCTAACACCGGGTAGATATGTTGGCATTGAAGAGGTTGAGGATGACGGAATTCCATTCGATGAAAAGATGACAAGACTTACTACAGAACTTTATAGTTTGTTTGAAGAATCACATAAACTTGAAGAAGAGATCTGTAGAAAGCTTGCTGCTATTGGTTACGGTAAATAAGATAAATTGTGATTTATCGGACTAAGAGTATATGAATAATTAACTTGATATAAGTGGTTTTTTTGGTAATATACCTACTACAAAGGAGGTTATTACTATGAACCAAGGATTATTAATTCAATAATGTATCAGATGAGCCTGCATTTGGACAACCAACAGCAAATGAAATTAAAACAAGTTCTAGAGCAGGCCATTAATAATAATGATGAATCAGAAGATGATTCGTTTGAACTTTTAAATCGTTTTATTGCCACAAAAAAGTTAGAGGGACGTTCAGATAAGACGCTTAATTTCTATAGGAACACTGTTAACAAGATGTTGATAGCAATAGATAAAAATGTTAAGGCCATTACAACTGATGACCTAAGAACGTATCTTACAGGTTATCAAAGTAGAACAACTGTTAGCAAACAAAGCGTAGATAATGTAAGGCGTAACCTTTCAAGTTTCTTTACATGGCTAGAAGATGAAAACTATATTATGAAAAGTCCAGTAAGACGGATAAAGAAAATCAAAGCAACCACACCAGTGAAAGAAGCATATTCTGATTATGAAATGGAACGATTAAGAGATTCTTGTACAGAAATAAGAGATTTAGCAATGATTGAGCTACTATCATCAACGGGTATGCGTGTAGGTGAATTAGTTTTGCTTAATCGAGAAGATATAGATTTTCATGAGCGAGAATGCATTGTTTTAGGTAAAGGTGATAAAGAACGAATTGTATATTTTGATGCAAGAACCAAGTTACATCTACAAGAATACCTAGATAGTAGAAATGATGATAACCAAGCATTATTTGTAGGATTACGAGCACCAAACGAACGTCTTGAAATAGGCGGTGTTGAAGTAAGAGTTCGTAAACTTGGTAGAAGCATAGGTATCAAGAAGTGTCATCCACATAAGTTTAGAAGAACAATGGCAACAGTAGCAATAGATAAAGGTATGCCAATAGAGCAAGTGCAGAAGCTCTTAGGTCATGAGAAAATAGATACAACACTTCATTATGCAATGGTGAAGCAAAGTAATGTAAAGAATGCACACAGAAAATATATAGGGTAGGTGATTGGATGAAAGGTATTGCACTTAGGTTTTTCGAAAAGTTTGCACCGCCAGATGGGACGATAGCAGAACATCAAAAAATAATAGAAAAAAATGGATATGTATATTATGGGAAGATGGGTACACCTATTTCAGATAAAAACATAAAAATGCTAATGAATCAAGATGAAACTAAGCTACTTCTCATTCATAGTGGTAAACAAGATAGATATTGGGCATATGTAGATAAAATCATCAAGACAAAGCCTGACTATAGTGAATTCCCAGAATATTATCATGATATTTCGGATAATTTCAAAACCTGGCTTAGAGTTATCCGAATTGAAGAAGCTCCTAAAAATGTTATGGCACTATGCAAAGTTGCATCATCTGGTGCCACATTAGGCGAAGCCTCTAAGCATAGCATGAGTCCATATTTTATTATTGAAATTTAGAAGGGAGATGTCATATGGCTTGGGATATACAAAAGGCAGAGGAGTTCTGTGTAGGAGTAACTGATGGAACGCATGATTCACCTAAAGCAGTTGAGGATGGACGATTCCTTATAACATCAAAACATTTGGGAGAATTTGAAATTGATTTTTCATCAGCAAAAAAGATTTCCGAAGAAGATTATAAGAAAATTATAGTGAGAAGTACTGTTGGTCAATGGGATATTCTTTTTAGTATGATTGGAACAATAGGAACTATATATTTGGAAAAAAGCGAAATTGTAGAATATGCATGTAAAAACATGGGTATTTTTCAAATGGGTGGAGATGAAGAAAAAGCGTATTGGTTTTATTATTATTTGAAATCACCGCAAGCAAAGGAATATATTTTTTCACATTTACGAGGGTCAACCCAACAATATTTACCATTAGGAGGTTTAAGAGAATTTCCTATTCCCGTTCCAGAAGAAGCTACACGTAAGAAAATTGTGGGAATACTGAAATCAATTGATAATAAGATAGAGAACAATACTCGTATAAATAGGAATTTAGAGGAGCAAGCATTAGCTCTTTATTATAGGATGTTTGTTGAAACAAAAAATGATGGGAGAACAATCTGCAGAACAGATGAGTTTTTTGAAATAACGATTGGTAAAACACCACCTCGTAAAGAAAAAGAATGGTTTTCAGAAATTCCTTCAGATTGTGTTTGGATATCAATTTCAGATATGGGATCAAGCGGTACATTTATTAATGATAGTTCTGAGTATTTAACGCCAGAAGCAGTTGAGAAGTTTAATGTAAAAGTGGTTCCTGATAATACTGTAATTTTGAGCTTTAAGCTTACAGTAGGAAGAATAGCAATTACCGTTGGACCAACTACAACAAATGAAGCTATTGCACATTTTAATACGGATAATCAGAAGATTGTTGAATACCTTTATTGTTACCTAAAATCTTTTGATTTTGGGGCGTTGGGCAGCACTTCATCAATAGGTATTGCTGTTAATTCGAAAACAATTAAAGCTATGGATTTCTTAATTCCAGAGGATGGTGAACTACAGGAATTCTTTGATATAGTTCATCCCATGTTCCAGCAGATAAAGAATAATCAATTTGAAAATCAGAGATTGATAGCAATGAGAGACTCTTTATTACCCAAGCTTATGTCAGGCGAATTAGATGTTTCTGATATAGAGATCTAGTACGATAAATTTTAATTTAGAAAGTAGTATTAAGAAGATACAATAAAATTTTGATATTTATTCAAGGAGGAGAAAGGTATGTTAAAGTTCAAAATTATTTTTGATGGAGAAGAGGAAGATGAAATTTTCGATACGGAAGAAGCGGCTGAAGAATATGCGCTTTATCTATGTAGTTGCTCAAGAGAAGGTGCAGAAATACTCAATATGTCTAATCCTGGAGATTATGACTACGATGAAGATGATTGGGATGATCCTGATTATGAAATAGTAGAAATTGATGGTTAGGTACTATATTATTATAACATAATTATAATTGTAAGAATATCCATTAATTTTATTAAGTTGAACATATCTGAAAAGTACGATAAATGATAATTTGCAGAGATAAAAGCAGTATGAGACGAGGATAATCAAAACAATGGCAAAGCAAGACATATATGATAATGAAATATTTTTTGGGGGATATAAGAAAATTAGGGAAAATGAAGTTAATGCTAACAACTTGTTTGAAATTCCTGCGTTATTTTCTATGATGCCTGATTTAAAAGATAAAAGGGTATTGGATTTGGGATGTGGTTTTGGAGAACACTGTATTCATTTTGCAAATAGTGGAGCGACTAAAGTTGTAGGAATTGATATTTCGAAAAAAATGCTTGAAGTTGCGAAGAAAGAAAATAGTCACACTGCTATTACATACTTAAATATGCCTATGGAAGATATCGGAAATATAAATGATAAATTCAATGTTGTTGTAAGTTCTCTAGCATTTCATTATGTTGAAGATTTCAAAGGTGTTATCGGAAAGATATATGAGTTGCTTGATGTGGGTGGAACATTAATTTTTTCTCAGGAGCATCCATTATGTACTTGTCATTCGGGTGAAAATAGATGGACTAGAGATGAGAATGGAAACAAGTTGTATTTAAATCTTGCTAATTATGGTATAGAAGGTGAAAGAGAATCGGTATGGTTTGTAGATAATGTAAAAAAGTATCATAGAACGTTTTCTAATATACTAAATACACTAATTGAAGCAGGATTTTTATTGGAAAAGGTGATAGAACCGCTACCTTCGGAAGAACTGTTACTAAAATATTCAGAATATAAAGATTTGTTCCATAAACCTGATTTTCTGTTGATAAAGGTAAAAAAATAAATCCTAATTTGTAAGGAGGAATTCAAAGATGATACTCGTAATTGAAGGATTGGCAATGTGCTTTATTTTGCTGATTGTCTGCGTTATAGGCATTGCCAATGAAGGTCCTGTTGGATTGGTGTGTTTTTACGAAAAGAATGTGCAGGATCGTGTTGTAGAATTGGCGGTGACGACAAAGGAAAAGATCAAACATAGCACCGTTATTGCTGCATTGGCTGTGACTCTTCCAATGACGATACTGATTCCTTATATGGTATACAGCATTAATGGAGCATCAGGATTTAAGCAGGCCTTTATCCAGATGCTGATCATCTCGCTGATCACAAATGTTTTTGACCGTATTTTCATCGACTGGTATTGGGTCGGAAAAACCAATGCCTGGAACATTCCGGGGACAGAAGACTTGAAGCCATATGTTCCAAAATCAACGGTAATAAAGAAATGGATTGGAACTCTTGTGGTTCATCCATTGGTCTTTGCGTTGATAGCCTGGGTGATGACATTGCTTGTACGGTAGTATACAAATTTCGGTTTGTAACGGCATCTGATAGTGAGTTATATTTTAATTTCACATAAGAATCATTTCGGATAGGATAACCTATCTGATTTCATATTTTTAAGTTACATTTTAAGACAAGCGCTGAAAGGAAGGGACAGAGGGAAATGAAAAAAACAACAGATACAGGATACATTAATCGAAATGATCAAAGGAATAATGGTAGAACTGAGGAAAGAGGAACAGATCATTGTCAGTGGTACTATGAGATGGAGTGTTTAAAATGTAATTTTAAATATAAAGCTAATGGCTCAGATGTTTTCCAAAGAAAGTGTCCTAATTGCCAAGGAGGCAGACCTTAGTTAGTACAACATATTTTAATTTTGTTACTCGAACATGTTAATGTATAAAGAGAATTAGTTGTTTAGTAAATCGTTAATCTGTAATACTTTTTGAATTAGTAAATTTTTTGGGTGAGGGGGACAATATCATGCCTTTTAACGAGGAAGCTTTTGAAAATGCCTTAATTGAAGAATTTAAGTCAAAAGGATACCAGCATCTATACGGACCAAATATTTTAAGAGATTACCATCAGGTAATCTTAGAGGAATACTTCTATGAGGCAATATTTCAGATTAATCCGGGAATTACAATGGAGATTGCAGAAGAAGCCTATAAGCAGATACGTAATATAGGCTTAGTTAAGCTCGCCGAGATTAATCAGGCATTTCATAAGTTTCTAGTAGAGGGTGTATCTGTACCTTATCGCCAGGGGCATGAAAATCGTACATTTCAAGTGAAGTTGATTGACTTTATAAACCATGAGAAAAATGATTTTCAAGTGGTTAATCAATATACTATAAAAGAATTCAAGACTAAGAGGCCAGATATCCTAATCTTTATAAATGGTATTCCAATGGTTATGTTTGAGCTAAAAAGTGCAGTGTTAGAAGATGCAACTATGGAGAATGCCTACAACCAAGTTAAGAATTATCAGATGGATATCCCGTCTCTTTTCCACTACAATGCATTTAATGTAATTTCAGACGGCGTGAATGCAAGCATGGGAACAATTACATCTGATTACACCAGATATATGACTTGGAAGTCAAAAGACGGCGAACCTCCTGCGAAGGAGTTTAATCCAATCAGTGTATTAATGGAAGGGGTATTTAAGAAAGAAAGGTTATTAGATATTATCCGCAATTTCATCGTATATCAGGATATTAAAGGGAATACAGTCAAGATCGTAGCTGGATATCATCAGTATTTTGCGGTTAGAAAAGCGGTAGAAAGAACAAAACTAGCTTTACAGAAGAATGATAAAAAAGTGGGTGTAGTATGGCACACTCAAGGAAGCGGTAAAAGCCTCTCCATGGTATTTTATACAGGAATTATAGTTAGTGATCCAGAATTTAGTAATCCAACAATTGTTTTGCTGACAGATAGAAATGATCTGGACAACCAGTTGTATAATACATTTACAGCTTGCTCAAAGCTTTTGCTACGACAGGAGCCAAAGCAAGCACAAGACAGAAACAATCTGAAAGAGCTATTA
>LSQX01104465.1_pt1 | contig 11797 bp, 11 predicted proteins | sample 654561 | NCBI WGS metagenome assembly LSQX01 (sample SAMN04489861, study PRJNA283612) | anaerobic digester metagenome | isolation source: 4 biogas reactors fed with cattle manure at either 37C or 55C with and... | place: Denmark: Kongens Lyngby | collected 2014 | reverse complement strand
GGTGAGACTGTTGCTGTTATGGTTCCTGTTGCTCCACCTGCTGTTAATGTTAACGTTCCCGGACTCACACTAATAGCACTTACTGCAACTGGAGCAGGGCCGCCGCCGCCGGTAGGCGGTGTCACAACGCCCGTGCCGTCATTGTTATTTGTTGCGGTTTCGCCGCCCGGAACAGCGGTTCCGCCGCCTGCGGTAACGCCTTGTACACCTTCATCTACTGTGATTGTACTGTTGGGCGTTTCAATATTCGCGCCATCGGCACCCTGCTGTACAGTTATGTTACCGACTTCCCCTGCGCCGGTGACATTGGTATTGGCAGCGGAGGTCGTTATTGTCCCCACGACACCTTCAACGTCTACATCGGCGTCGGGCGCGGTGACATTAACCGTCCCGACTGTGGACGCGTCACCAACAATAAGTCTTGAAGCTGCGCCGGTTATGGCCGCAGAATCGATACTCGCGCCGGTCGCGAAAACAGTGACGTTGTCCGCCGCAATCTCCAGACTTCCGATGACACCTTCAACAATAACGTCGTCTGAACCGTCATCAATATAAACAATCTCAACTTCTGAGCCATCTTCGACAAAAACCCTGACAACGCCGTCTACTCTGGCAACGACTACATTCGCTACATTGGACGCTCCGCGGATAATGATAGAGTTCTCTCCGCCGCCCCGCACAACAAGCCGTCCCGTGACCGTAACGTCTTCGAGTATAACTTCGCCGTCGCCAACACCGTCGCCGATGATCAGATCGCCGCTAACTGTTACACCCTTGAGTGATACGCCGGGCGCATTAACCATGATGTTTCCGTCGACAGCTTCCGTATAAACGCCTTCCCGGCTTATGTACTGCTTGATGAGATTATGCATAACCTGGGCAAATTCTGCTCGGCTGATATTCGCTTTAGGATTCAGTTTCCCGTTTGCCCCCTGTATGTAGCCGGCATTTACGAGAGCATAGACTTCGCCCTTTGCCCAGCCGGATATTTCGCCTGCATCCTCAAAGGTTTTGCTGAAGTCGGTTGCCGGAGATAGCTTCAGCGCTCTGGCCAATACCGCAAAGGCCTGCTCACGGGTTATATTGTCGTATGGATTCATTTTACCGTCATAACCCAGCATTACGCCCATTTTGTATGCTTTTGCGATACTGCCGGCAAACCAGTCCGTACTTTTAACATCCCAAAAAGCGGATATGTCCGCCTCTTGCGCTGCGCCGAACGCGCGAACAATAATCGTTGCCATCTGAGCTCTTGTCAACGGACTGTCCGGCATAATTTTACCGTCGGCGCCAACAAGCAGTCCGTTTGCCACCACGCTCTCCAACGCCTCAGTTGCCCAGTTATCCGGCATGTCCGAAAACGTAGAACCGGCATCCGCGGCAGCACCTGCAACAGGCATCAGACCTAATGCCAGAACAAGCACCAAAATAATCGACAACCACTTCTTGCCCACTGTATTGTCCCCCTTAGTTTTAAGTCATAATGTTAAAAATGCATCTGATATATCAATAGAAATAATCAACGCATAAGGCCTGTATGTGCACAGACCTTGTACGTTATATATTGCAACTGGCTACCATCCATAGAAACAGATCAAGGTCCTGTAGCTTTGCGTCCCCGTCTTGTCGACGAGTTTGCCTTTTTATTCAATTTAAATTATGAATATCAGAAATTTAACATTATGCTTATCTATATAATAACAAACTTTTCCTCGAAATACAAGTTTATTTTACATAATACAATATTTTGCATAATCGGATCCAGATCAGACGGTTAACCGGTTTTTTTAAGCATGCAATAATTTGGCATAATTCATTATGTTTCATAAAGTTTTGATAGACTGCAACGCATATTGGGACATGATAGCCCTTTAATCCGCAGTCCGGAATGGGCGGGTTCAATAAAGACCGGGCATTGCGATACTTTATTTTACATTGTCAATTTAAACACCAACCAAAAAGCAAAAACTTCGTTACAGCACCGAGAAACCCCGTAATTGCGGGCTATCTGCCATATCGAAGTCTTTATGATTCAATAAAGGAAGGCTGTATTTCCTTGTGTCTTCTCCGTTGTCTTTTCAGGCAAGGAGACTTTCGCCGACCTTGTAGATATTCCCGGCACCAACCGTTAAAATGATGTCACCCGGCCGGGCGATCTTTTTTATGGCTTCGGCCATTTTGCCAAAATCGTCAAAGAAGCGCGCGCCCGGAATTTTGTCCGCCAGGTCCTTAGACGAAATGCCGAGCGTATCGGTCTCTCTTGCCGAGTAAATGTCCGCCAGAAAAACGATATCCGCCATTCCTAACGTTTCGACAAAATCCTTAAACATCGCCTTTGTTCTTGAATACGTATGGGGCTGAAAAGCGCAGATCAGACGTTTACGGTCCATCTGCCTGACCGCCTTAAACAGTGTTTGCAATTCAAAGGGGTGGTGCGCGTAATCATCATAAACCTCGGCACCGTTTACGGACCCTTTATACTCAAGCCTTCTGCCGGCGCCGGTAAAGGCCGAAAGCCCCTGCTCAATGTAAAAAGCCGGTATCCCGGCAACGATGGCGGCGGCGGCCGCCGCGAGGGCGTTTAATACATTATGCTCGCCCGGTACGTTCAGCGTAATATGCGCAATCAGATCGCCCTTATAACGAATATCAAAGGAGGGATTCCTTTCATATTTAATATCGGCCGCTTGGACATCGGCATCGTTTTTCATGCCGAAGGTCAGTGTTTTCCTGTCAAGCCCGCTGAGCGCGTCCATTGTATTTTGATCGTCGCGGTTGGCGATAACCCAGCCGTTTTCCGGAACAAGGCCTGCAAACTTTCTGAAAGAAGCTTTGATTTCCTGTATGCCGCTGAAAAAGTCCAGATGGTCCTCGTCGACATTGAGTACCACGGCGATGGTCGGGAAAAAGCTGTGAAACGAGTTGCAATACTCACAAGACTCAAGTACAATGGTCTTACCCTTACCGATTCGGTAGCCCGATTTCAGCATGGGCAGCGACCCGCCGATCATGATTGTCGGGTCTTTTTCGGCGGCCATGAATATATGTGTGATCATCGATGTCGTCGTCGTTTTTCCGTGTGTGCCCGATACGCATACGGCCGTTTCATATTCCCGCATGATGGCGCCCCATGCCTGCGCCCGTTCAAATACGGGTATGCCCGCGTTTTTTGCGGCAATGATCTCGGGGTTATCGTCATGCACCGCAGCCGTCCTGATGACAAATTCCGCGCCGGAAACGCTTTCCGGATAATGCCCGATCTGAATACGAATCCCTTTATTGCGCAGCGCTCTGACGGTATCGCTGTCGCTTGAGTCCGAGCCTGTGATTTGAAGCCCCATGGAAATCAGAACCTCGGCCAGAGCCGACATAGAAACACCGCCGATGCCGATCAGATGGCCGCGTTTTCCGTATTTCATATAATCCCCAAAGTCGGAAACCTTCATATGCTTCCCCCTTATTTCTATACACAGATTATAATCCATGCTTTTGCGCTTTACAATACTATGCTTCAAAAACCCGGTTGTGCTTCTTTATTGTATATTCCTGACATAGCAGCCGAATAATAGGACATGCAGCTTATACTGTTCTCCTTTAATAATGATGAATAGGATAAGCCGATGATAAAAAAGCTGTCATAATACTGTTTTCGCGTTAAAAAATTAATGACTACTGAACAAATGCGTTTGTTCAGTGGAACAAATGCGTTTGCATTGATTGTCTGCCTGAATGGATTTGCGGATACATGCCGCAAATCCATGGTGCATTAATTAAAACAGTATTGGATATCGGAGAGAGAAAAATGCAAATTGCGATCATCAGCGTAACGACCGGCAACGGCCATAATTCAACCGCAGACGCAATCGCGGAAGAATTTCACAGGCAAGGCATTAAAGCGGTCAAGGAAGATTTGTTTGAGTATTGCAGCAGCTTTTTATTCAGCGCTTTGGACCGCGGTTATCAGTTTTCAACGCGCTATATGCCAAGACAATTCGGCAGCACCTATAACGGACTCGAGTCGCACGGCGCTTTACGCAAATTGCTCTCGCCAATGTCCGGAAACGGCTATGTGGTGCGAAAATTTTCCGAGTATTTCCGTGGCAACACGCCCGATGCCATTATCGCCACGCATGTTTTTGCGGCCCAGGTGTTAAATGAACTGAAAAGCCGGGGCGTTTTGGATATGCCGCTGATCGGCATTATCACAGACTACTGCATTCATCCGTTTTGGGAAGAGTGTACGGGCCTTGATTATATTGTTACCGCAAGCGGGCATTTGCGTCTGAGCGCAAAGAAAAAAGGAATGGACATAAGCCGCATCCTCCCTTTCGGTATCCCGATAAAGCCGGGCTTTCTCAGTCAGGTACCCAAGGAGACCGCCAGACAGATGCTTGGCTTGAATCCCGGGCAAAGGACGATTTTGATGATGGGCGGCTCCATGGGTTACGGGAAGCTGTTTTCTCACGTTCAGGAGCTTTTGGAGATGGAAGAAAACCAGCAAATCGTCTGTATCTGCGGAAACAACCAAAAGCTTTACCAGAATCTAAAAGAGTTCGCCAATCCTAACCTGCATGTCAGAGGCTTTGTAGACAATGTTGAGACCTACATGGATGCCGCCGACTGCATCGTGACAAAACCGGGCGGCCTGACGCTGGCGGAACTTATGGCAAAAAAGCTGCCTGCCATTTTAATCAACCCGATTCCCGGTCCGGAAGAGCGAAATCTGGACTTTATGCTCAACTGCGGGGGCGCCGTAAAGGCATCCGATTATTTTCCCGTGTCCGACGCTGTGTATTTTCTGTTTTCAAATCCGGGCCGGCTTCGCCTGATGCGGGAAACCCTCGGGCAGATTGCGCATCCGGACGCGGCGCGCAGGATATGTGATTTTACCATAAAAACGGTCAAAGATGCTGTCGAAGCCGGGTAGCTTGTGTATGAGCATTTTCTTGTAACCTTATTGCGAAAAACCCTGAAAATTCACAAGAGATACATCCGGATGTTGTGGTATATCTGTCTAATGTTACAATAATACCGATAATAAATGAAAATCCTTGACATGATGACCCACTATGTTAGAATGGAAATATAAACAATTCAGAGTAGGAACTGTGCATTAAGTGCCGGGGGATGGGAAGTAGCCCTCGGACGAAAAACGTGAAAACGTTTGTGTTACATTTCCGCGTCCGCTGACACAATACGATTGGGATATACCCTTACCATGTTTTTTGTGGGGGTAGTGCATCTTCTTTTGTGGCAGCATAAAAGAAGGTGCTTTTTTTGACCTATGATGAAGCTTTAAGCTATATCTGGGGTACCCCCAGCCCCAGCAGCGACCGGGTTATTATTTTGGAACGCCTGTTGAGTGAACTCGATAATCCGCATATGGGTATGAAATATGTCCATATTGCCGGAACCAACGGCAAAGGTTCGACCGCGAATTTCATCAGCGGCATTCTCCGATGCGCGGGGTATAAAACCGGGCTTTATACCTCTCCCCATCTGAGCCGGATCAACGAACGCATAGCCATAAACGGCGAAACGATTTCCGATCAGGAATTTGCGGCCATAACCGCACAGGTAGCTTCGGCTGTGGGGCGTCTGGAAGCGGACGGATATCAGAGGCCGACGATTTTCGGGCTGATCACCGCTGTGGGGTATCTATATTTTAAGCGCAAGCAATGCGATATCGTCATTTTGGAAACGGGCATGGGCGGCAGGCTGGACGCAACCAATGTCATTGAGGGCACCGAGGTATCGGTCATAACCAACATTGGCCTGGACCACACCGAATATCTGGGCAATACGCCTGAGCTTATTGCCGCCGAAAAGGCGGGCATTATTAAAAAGGGCGGTACGGTTGTCTTGTACCGGCAGTCAGAAGCGGTGATGAACGTTATAAAGGACGCCTGCCGAAAAAGCGGCGCGCAGCTGCTGATTGCCGATGGGCGCACAGCCGATATCAAAAGCCTAACGACGGACGGCGCAGTTTTTGACTTTGGCGGATATGAAAATCTCCGTATTTCCCTCGCCGGCCGCTATCAGGTTGATAACGCCGCCGCAGCGATTACGGCGGCGGAGGTTCTGCGGCAAAAGGGCTATGCCATTGACGGGTTATGCATCCGGCAGGGGCTCAAAACGGCTTTTTGGCCGGGCCGTTTTGAGCTGATACGAAAAGAACCGACCGTCATTGTGGACGGTACGCACAATCCGCAGGGCGCCGGTGCGCTGACGGAGAGTCTTGAGCTTTTGTTTAGCGGTAAAAAGATTATTTTTGTTCTGGGCGCTCTTGCCGGCAAAGATTACAAAGGCAGCATTGAGCGCACTTTACCGCTGGCCAAAAGCTTTTATACCATAACCGCGGACTCTGACCGGGCGCTTAACGCCAATCTCCTGGCGGAAGAAATCGGGCGGCATTCGGGCATCGCGGTCAAAGCGTTTCAGACTATCCCGGCGGCGCTGGACGAGATCATGGCGCATGCGTCCATCGAAGATGTCATCTGCATTTTCGGGACGCTGTATCAGGTTTCTGAGGTCCGGTCCTACTTTGGAAGTAATGGAGATACCCAACAACATGACCTATGAAAAAGCGCTTGAGTTCCTGCAGACAAAATCGGAGCCGGGCTCGATACTGGAGCTTGAAACCATCACATGCCTTCTTGCAGAGCTGGGCAACCCGCATCTGAACCGGCGCTTTATCCACATTGCCGGCACCAGCGGAAAAGGCTCGACCTGCGCGTTTCTCAGCTCAATTCTTTTAGCGGCGGGCTATAAAACCGGACTTTACAGCTCACCGGTCGTTTTGAATTTCAATGAACGCATACAGGTTAACGGCGTTAATATTTCAAATGACGCGCTTGCCCGGCTTGTATCGTCAATTGCCGGGGCGGCAGAGCGCATCGTGTCGCACGGCTGCAGAAAACCGACCTTTTTTGAACTGACCACGGCTTTAGCTTTCCTGTATTTTCGTGAAAGAAATTGCGATATCACCGTGCTGGAGACCGGCCTTGGCGGCAGGCTGGATGCAACCAATGTCATCAAAACCCCTCTGGTATCGGCCATCACGAATATCGGGCTTGACCATACCGATGTTCTGGGCGATACCATTGAGCAGATTGCCGGAGAGAAGGCCGGAATCATCAAAGAAAACGGTACGGTCGTACTTTATACGCAATCCGAAACCGTACATAAGATCATTTCGGATTCGTGCAGGCGCAATGCGGCGTCGCTTAAAATTGCGCCCGTGGATAAGGCGGTAATAACACGCTCTTCACTGGACGGTCTTTCGTTTCAATACGGTTGTTTTTCAGGCCTCGAACTGGCTGCAGCCGGCAGTTATCAGGTCAAAAACGCGGCGATGGCCGTCTCGATAGCCAAAGCGCTTATGGATAAAGGGCTTGATATTAATGCCGCGTCTGTCAAAAAGGGTCTTAAATCTACCCGCTGGCCGGGCCGGTTTGAGGTGATGCAAAAAAACCCCGTCGTGATCGTTGACGGCGCGCACAATCCCCAGAAAACCGAAGCGTTGATGGAAAGCCTCAAAGCGCTGTTCCCGTTAAAGAAAATCAGCTTTGTCGTCGGGATACTCTCCGACAAGGACCACATAGCCGTCCTGAACCTCGCTGCGCCTCAAGCAAAGCGGTTTTATGCGATCTCGCCGCCGATTGACAGGGCCTTTGATGCCCTTGATCTGGCTTCTGAGATAAAAAGCATAACGAATCTGCCGGTTTCAGCGCACGCCTCCGTTCACAGCGCGCTCGACCGGGCGCTTCGGGACGCATTACCGGAAGACATCATCTGTATATTCGGCTCGCTTTATCAGGTGGGCGAAGTATTTAAATATTTTGGGAGGACATGAACTTGATAACGACCAAAAAACTTGTCACATCCGCCTTGCTGGTGGCTTTGACTGTCGTACTCACCCGTATCCTCGGCATTAATGTTTTGACCGCAAAAATCGGCTTCGGTTTTATACCGATCATTATCGCAGCCATGTGCTACGGCCCGGTATTTTCAGCGATTGTCTACGCGCTCGCCGATATTATCGGCACCTTTCTCTTCCCTGCCGGTGCGTTTAACCCGTTTTTTACGTTGACGGCGGCGCTGGCCGGGGCCGTCTGGGGCCTGATCTTGTATCGTAAAGCTCCCGCCTCATTAGGCGGCACGCTGGCCATTTCCTTCATCGCGGCATTTATCAACAATGTCCTCTTCTCTCTTACCGCAAATTCATATTTGATCCACTTTTACTATAATGTCGCGCTGGAAGCCCTTATCCCGACAAGGCTCATTCAAATTGCCATCATGATTCCGCTTCAGACTGTGTTTATCGCCGTTTTGTGGAAAAACGTCGTCCCCCGTCTGGCACAGTGGAGCGCCCCTAAAGCGACAAACGGATAATCCGGCCGTCAGGAAAGGGCGAGAGCTATCTTCGCTCCTTTCCTTTAATTTTCCTTGCTGTTTCGCCGTTCCGATGAAAAAGCGCCTTGAGCAATATGCATACCTCGCAGACCGGTATGCACAGAAAAAACCAGAGGATCGAAAACGCCAGGCAGATTTGACCGAGCACATTCATCGGATAATGCGCATACGACCATACCCGCCAGCCGAGCGAAAGGTTCACGATACCGCCGATAAAAAACTCGACAGCGGTACAAGCGATTGCGCCGATGAGCCATTTTTCGGGTTTCGTCAGGTGTTTTAAATTGCTGATCAAGTAAATCAGTAAAAAGCAGATACCGCCGGCAATCAGCATGGTCCAGTGCGTATGCTTCCGGAAAAGCAGCTCCATTGAAGCGTAGCCGACGGCGCCCATCGCGAATACGGCCGGGTATTCGATAGCTGACATCGTTTTGCCTCCGTTGGGATTGATCATGTAGATAATCATAACCCGAAACAAAGGAACTTATAATCCGGGGCATGGCATTTGATTACCAGGAATTATATTCCATTCAGCGGCTGATGTGCGGTTTTACGGGAATGACGGTGTGGTAAGCGAACCTGAGCAGGAAAATTGACAATAGGTGCATGTGACGAGCAAGTCCGTATATGGCTGATCAAAATGTCTAATAATAATATTTAAACTTAAATAGTCAAAACGAAAATTTGTATAATAACATATCAACTTTTTTAGAAAACATGCGGCAGAAAGCGCAGTGACAAGCAAATCACTGCGCTTTCTGTCGCATGCGGGGTAAACGAAATACGACCGTTCGAGTTATGCTCATAAAAGTGGAAATTCAAATACGTCTTTTTAGAATATTAATCACTATATACCTAACCCGTTTCGGTGCTCACTGCGCCGGTTACTTCGTTCCAGCCCACGAAATGTCAAAAGCTCAACAGAAGGTCACGCAGTACATCGCCGATGGTATGGGCCGTCAAGCTGTCGGGTCAGCCGTCCTTGTAAATGGAAGCGCTGTAGGACACTATCTATTTCCGTACGCCGCGCTTGTCCGGCCGGAGGCCACCGCTTACAAAATAGTAAAGTGAGCGCAAGCGGTAAAAGCTGCTTGCGCTCTTTTAGTCTTCTTTTTCTTGTTAACTCAGGCTTTGCAAATACTTAATATCAACATCCGCGATTTCATAGTGCCGATCCCGCGTAATCAGGTCCATTATGATTGCAGCAACGTCGGGCAATTTTGCGGTTGCGGCAACGAGTCCCCACTGTGTCATTTTTGAATGTCCTTTGATCTTATTGGCCTTGGCGATTTCGGTTAGTCTGACACGCGGCGCATCCGGCAGAATTTCTCGCACATTGAAGCAGGGGATGTCCTCAGGTTGAAACTTAAAAATACTTGCTGCCATGTGGCATTTGATTTTTCAAAAAGGGAGGTCTGTGTGCTTTCGTTTGTTAGCAGTTGGTTTTGTATATGGCTTTATCCTATATTTATATTAAGTGCGCCGCCTTGATGCTCCGTTATACTGCTATTTAAGCACCTGCCTTATAACCCAAAGCTGAAGTCTTTTCGGCAAAGCATTTAAGAGCAGTAAAAGCGGATTGCGGTTGATGCTGTATGCAAATTTCGGATTATTTACGCTCAGAATTTTCACAATTTTCCGTGCAACTTTTTCCGTTGGAATACTCTTTGCCTCCACGCCGTCCACAATTCTTTTGAATCGGTTTACGTTACAGGCGTAGAGCTTCGTGTTCTTGCAAAACTTATCAAGCGCATCGGTGGATACACCGAGCATACCGGTATCTACCGCCCCTGCGCGAAGAACGGAAACTGAAATACCGAGCAGTTGCAGCTCCATCCGAAGCGAATACGCGTATTTGTCCAAAGCCCCTTTCGTCACCGCATAAATCCCGGTAAAAGGCAGAGGGTCAAGAGGAGCAAGCTCGCTGGTCGTGATGACGATTCTGCTGTCATTTTTCAACAGAGGAAGAAAGGTCTTGTTGACAAGAAACGCGCCGAACAGATTTGCTTCGAATGCCTGGACAAAACTTTCGTTCTCGATTTCCACCAGCGAATCCAGCAGATAAATTCCCGCGAAATGAACGATGGCATAAAGCTCATCCGTTATTCCCTTTACCTCTTTAAAAGCAGCTTTCACGCTATCCGCATCGGTAATATCGGCTTGTAATGAAATTACGTTCTCTGCCGCGCTTCCGGTTATTTTATCTAAAGCGATCACGCAAAAGCCCTGCGTTTTCAAAGAATCAACGGTTGCCCGCCCCATTCCGCCGTACGCGCCTGTTACCAGTATGTGTTTCATAAAAACCATCCATTCTGCCGCGAATCGGCAGCACAAATAGTCAGGAAAAATCGATGATTTGCGAAACCTGTTTCGCACTGAGGAGCAAATGGCCGCCGTCATATTTGGCGGCCAAATCGATTTCTTCCGTAATCATGATTGCGCCTATGCGTCCATATAGTAAACCTAGTAGGCTAATTGCGAAGTTTACTTGTTGAATGCTATATTAGGTGAGTCAACAATTATCCTGCAACTTGATTTCCTGATTTGATTTTAGCTTTATATAAAGCCTGATCCAGTCTCTTAAACCAATGATCGGGCGATTCAACAGAAATGCGCTCAGCAATACCAATGCTTGCTGTCACAGGAATGTCCTGTCCGATTCTGCTGTGTTCTATATTGGTGCGTAATCTTTCTGCTGCCACAAACGCTTCGTCAATCGCTGTATTTGGCATTAAAACGTAAAATTCATCTCCGCCAAACCGAAAAGCAATATCTTGGTTCCGCAGAGAATTTGTTATGATCTTAGCACATTTCGCAAGTACTGCATCTCCGCATAAATGGCCACATGTATCATTAATACTTTTGAAATGGTCAATGTCCAACATCATTGCTGTAATTGGCTGATTCTTCTGCTCTGCGATTTTCATCTCCTTCTCTATTTTTTCATTAAAATATGTACGGTTATATATGCCCGTCAACTGATCTGTAATACTTAAATGGAACAACAACAATATAGATTCAATTAAATCTCTCATTTTTTCATGCAATCTATCATGTCCTCCGAGAAGTCATTTTGTTTATCATCAAGTACACAAATTGTTCCAAAGCAATTTCCGTTTGGCAGTTTAATAGGAAACCCCATGTAACATTTCATGTTGTATTTCATATCAGGATTATTCTTCCACTCAATGGACTTCGATGCATCCGGCACCAGCAACATTTTTCCTTGCTTGATAACCCGTTCACAATAAAGGCCTGAATCAATATAACGCTCTCTGTGCCCAATTGTATAAGGGTTGTCTTGAGTTTCGCTGGACATGAACACTTCCAGTTCTTGCCCGGATATTCTCATGATTAGGGCCGCTTTGACCTTTTCAATGCG
>LSQX01182374.1_pt1 | contig 11799 bp, 11 predicted proteins | sample 654561 | NCBI WGS metagenome assembly LSQX01 (sample SAMN04489861, study PRJNA283612) | anaerobic digester metagenome | isolation source: 4 biogas reactors fed with cattle manure at either 37C or 55C with and... | place: Denmark: Kongens Lyngby | collected 2014 | reverse complement strand
CTTTCATGTGAAGCAATCCTCAGCAAGAAGAATATCATTCACCTTGAACCAGGATGCCATTGATGCGGAGCAAAAAAACTTCGGATACTTCTCCCTGTTATCAAACGACATCAAGGAGCCGATCGAAGCCCTGGAAGTCTATCGAGGCAGATCGGTAATTGAAAATGCATTCAGCAATCTCAAGGAGAGGCTGAATATGAGAGGCACCGCGGCCTCATACGAACAAAACCTGGAAGGAAAGCTGTTTGTGCAGTTCATAGCCCACCTATTTGTCTCAGCCATCGATAATACGATGAAAGAGAAAGACCTCTACAGGACCTATACGAGGAGCGAACTGTTGGACACCCTTGATATGATCGAACAGTTCCAGAACTTGGGGCATTCGCCTCGTGTGGGAAAGCTGACGGATGAGCAGAGAACGCTTTATGAGCATTTCGGTCTTGATGCCCCCTACTAAAGCATTTGCCTCGTTGCCCTGAAACCAGAATGAGGCAACCTTATTGGCATTGGCATACCAGGTATGAAGGCCAAAGAAATAGAGAAAGACCGCTTTTCAGGTGCCAGACCGGAGCCAACCTCAAGGAAGAAGAGCAAATGCCCATGTTGCCAACACTATCCAATTATGCCATATTATTGATTGCCCTAGGTGATTAATCTACAAAACAGATCAGAGAAAAAAGAGGATTGAAATGAAACGAACAATGGTATTGTTACTGGTTCTAGTCGTAATGTTTGTAACTGTAGGGTGTACCCCGAAACAAACTGCCGCTGTCGCTACTGAGGCTGCCAAGCCTTCCGTAGACACTATCACTGCAGCATCAGGACAGCTGTACTACCCTTCAGGATCCTATGACCTGCCTGAGTTGCAGGCGGCCCTGAGCTCCTATCCGTACAAGACAACTGTCGGAATCGCAACAACAAATTCCGATGGCTCTCCGAACCTTGCAGTTGCCATACCCGGCATAACCTCCGACGGAAAATACCTGAAGCTTGGCCTTGCAGACAACAGGACAAAGGAAAACATGACAGAGCGTGAGCTGACCGTGGTCATGTTCTACGAGTACAACCCGACTGCTGTTGAAAAGGGCGACAGGAACAGAGGGTGCCGTGTGGTTGCCAGATATGTCGGCGACAAGGAAAACGCCCGGATGAACAAGGAAGCCAACGAAAAAAACCCTAGCCTCTACCTTGAAATTGTCGAGCTCCTTCCCATCGGTTGAGAAACCTGCAAGATTTCGACCTGAAAGCCTAAAGGGTACAGATACCCATAGTATTCAGCATTGCCAGCCAGTGGATTTACCATCTACTGGCTGTTTTTATCTCTGCCCAGTTCCGCAAAAAATGTGATTCACCCCCTTTCCCACCACAAACAATGGATGGAATGGGTGATTTGTCATGCCTGTTTCTCCCATAGTACCGGAAGTGACCATGTCCTAAAGCTTTTATTTGACTCTGAGGGACCTTTTAGCCCTATACCTTATCCTACTATATTGGTATGATTTACCTTTAAGGTAACAGTCACAACAAACAATGCTGTTCTAGAACTCCAACGGCACACACCAGATGTTGCCGTTTAAAAATACCCTGGAGGGATGTATGAAAAAAATACCAATAATTCTTCTTAGTGTTTTCCTTATCTCGATACCTGTCCTGGCCGCTTCGGACTCCCCTGTCTCTTCTGTCTCCCTGATGATAAAATCAGATTTCTCAGGCAATTATACAGAAATACGTACGGAGTCGAAGCGGCTCACAGACTTTGAAAAACTGTCTCTCCTCTCCATGCATGAGAAATCACCCACACTCCCATTTGTTGTCAACCTAGTTGTCGGTGCGGGCATCGGTTCTTTCATACAAGGGGATATAAGAGGTGGCCTGACGGCCCTGATCACAGAAGCTGTAGGTTTGGGTATCTATATGACCGGGGTCGCTGGTGCTCTGCTTGAGCCCATAGCCACCAATGAAAACTTTAAAGGAACCGGTGCTACCCTCATGACAATAGGAATAGCCACCATGCTTGGGGGGAAAATATATGAAAGCATAAGGCCCTTCACGTATTCCAAGAAATACAACGACAGGCTGCATTCAGCCTTAAGTGCAAAGGCAGATATATTTGTAACTCCGGTTGTAACGGCTGTCAACAACAAGGTCATACTGGGGATGGTTGGAAAAATATCTTTCTAGCCTTGAGAACGTGAAAAATAACCAACACTGAAAAGGCCGAAGGGCATGGTTCAAACTCATTGGGCCATGCCCTTCATTCCAATCGGATCCATAAGGTCACCAGCAAGGCATTTCCTGCTGCTTTTAAAGTGCTTCGATCGAAAGGGACTCCGGTTCAGATCGCTGGGATGCCAACGCTTGTCCATTGGCCCTGAGAAGGAACAGGCCTTGTAACGGTATCCGTCACAAGGCCTGCCAATTCGATTCTTATTTCAGATCGGAAGCTTATTTCTTTGGTCCTGCAGCGAGGGCCTTTGTTGCAAGAGAGAAGAAATCACCGACATTCATGGATACTCCAGCAATGTCGTCTGTGATGCCGTCAGTCTTGGTGAAACGGATCTTCTTGGGATCCTGGGTTTCAATGAGGTAGGCCTCTGTCGCCTGTGCCTGCTCATGCCACTCCTTGCCGACCTTACTTGCCTTGATCATGCCGTATTTGCCTTCGGAGGCGAAGACCTGCTTGTCTTCCCCTGCAGCATTCACCCCACTGTAGTAGGCTTGTACGATATTTCCGTTATGGACATACAAGGACACGAAGCTCTTCCAGCCATTGGAGGCAAAGTCATCCTGGCTTGCATAGTAGGTGCCGTCGGCATAAGGGCCGAGTTCCCGGACTCCAGCCGCCAGGGCTTTCTCTACAAGGGCGTACATGCCGTTCACATGGATGGACACACCGGCGATATCATCAGTGTGACCCTCGTTATCCGAATAGGTGATGGCTTTCAGGTCTTGTGTTTCGATCAGATGATTCTCAGTGCGTGTGGCCTGAACCGACCATTCGTCCTGAGCCTTGCCGAACTTCACCATATTGTAGTTTCCAGCTGCATCAAATGCCTTCTTGTCATCCCCTGTGCGGTTCACCCCACTCCAGTTTATAGCAGCTATTCTTCCGTTCACCACGGTAAGGGAGACATACTCCTTCCAGCCGGAAGAGGCAAACTGCTCATCTATGGCAAAATATGCGCCATCGGCATAAGAGCCCCGACCTACCGGACCGGCTGCCAGAGCTTTTTCAGCGAGTTTGAAAAAACTATCGACATGGACAGAGACACCTGCAATATCATCGGTATGCCCTTCAGCATCCTTATAGGTGATGGCAGTCGGGTCCTGTGTGGCAATCAGGTGCTTTTCAGCTCTTTCAGCCTGAACCGCCCAGTCAGCCTGGGCCTTGCCAAACTTCACCATGTTGTACTTTCCAGCCTTGTCGTATGCCTTTTTGTCGGCACCACCGGCAATGTTCACACCGTTCCAGTCTGCTTTGGTGATTTTCCCTCCGGAAACTGTAAGGGTAACCGTTTCTTTCCATCCGGAAGATGCGAATTCATCACCCATGGCAAAGTAGATGCCATCCTTAAAGCCTGAAGTGGAAGCTTCGACTGTCGCCATGGGCTGAGGGGTCGCTACTGCAGCAGCAGCTTTGGGCTCTTCTTTTGCACACCCTACAACCACAAGGGCAACAAGCAAAAATGTGGCTAAAACAGCCAATTTCATAGTTCTTTTCATATAATACCTCTCCTTGAAAGCAAGTGTTTCACTAGTCATTAATATACAATCATATACAAATTTGACAATGAGTATCAATATTTCACTAGAAAAATATCCATTTATTTTGCCTTTTTTTGAAAACTTTTTTAATTCCTTACTAATAAAAACATTAAAATGCTCATTTTTTAGGACACAAAAACTATCAACGCTACGATTACCAGGCTATTTGTAATAATTTCCGGCAAATCTGCATAATAGTCCTATAATCTTGAGCTTGAAGGGTTACAAAACTTAAAAAATGTGAGAGTATCTATTCGATAATTATGGCAACAATTGCTTTATCACAATATCATATGCTAGTATAAGGCTTGGTTTCACAATAAGTCTGTACTCAAATCTCATTCGAAAAGGAATGAGGGGTAAATTTCTTGGGACGAAGCTCAAAGGGACAAGAAAATGGAAAAGAAACGTATCGTAATCCTTGGCGGAGGGTATGCAGGAGTACATGCTGCTAAAAATCTGCACAAAGCATTCAGAAAAATGCAAGATCAGGTGGAAATCACCCTGATCGACCGCAACAGACACCATATCCTCATGACCGAACTCCATGAAGTTGCAGGAAATAGGGTAAAGCAAAATTCTGTAAAAATCTCCTTCGATAGAATTTTCTCCGGCAAAATGGTACATGTCATCCAGGATGAGATCCGGGACATCGACTTCACCAAGCAGGTGCTTACCGGCGACAGGGGCTCATACCCTTACGACCAGCTGATCTTGGGTACCGGCGGCGAACCCGCCGACTTCAAGATACCGGGAGTCAAGGAGCATGGATTTTACCTTTGGAGTCTCGAGAATGCCCTCGCTATCCGCTACCACATCGAAACGATGGTCAAGGAAGCGGCCAGAGAGGCAGATGACGAAAAGCGCAGGCAGATGCTCACCTTTGTCGTTGCAGGAGGTGGCTTCACAGGAGTGGAGCTTGTCGGCGAGCTTGTGGAGTGGCTTCCAATCCTTTGTGCGAAAAACAAGATGGACGACAGCGATGTCCGTATCATCAACTGTGAGGCACTCGGGCAGATTCTCAACATGCTCCCTGAAGGTCCCCGTCAGAAGGCAGAGCGGTACATGCGCAAAAAGGGCGTGGAGATCATGCTCAACTCCCTCATCACCGAAGTCACCCCCGATGAAGTGCATATCCGAGGTGGAGAGGTTATCAAGACCAACACCCTCATCTGGACTTGTGGTGTGCGTGGAACTGAATTTGGAGAGAGCCTCTCCATTACCGATGGCAAGATGGGACGTAAGCTCGTCAACGAATACATGCAGTCCCCTGACCATGACAATGTCTACGTCGTAGGCGACAGCATGTATTTCCAGGAGAACAACCGACCTGTCCCCCAGATTGTAGAAGCTGCGGAGCAGAGTGCCAAGACCGCTACTGACGGCATTATCTACACCATCAAGAGTTCCCTAGGGAAGAAGGTTAAGCCGCCCAAACCCTTCAAATCCAATTTCCATGGCTACATGGTCTCCATCGGAGGCAGGTATGCTGTCTCCCATACCGGAGGCATCTCCCTTTCAGGATTCTTTGCCCAAGCTGTAAAACACATGGTCAACATGTACTACCAATTTGGAGTATGTGGGGTAAATGGCGCCTGGACCTACTTCAAACATGAGATCCTCGAGATCAAAAACAAAAGGTCCCTCATCGGAGGGATGGCCTCCTATCGCGTCCCCTCCTATTGGACGGCGTTCCTCAGGATATTCCTCGGTGTCATGTGGCTCATAGAAGGATCCGGAAAGATCGCCGGAGGCTGGCTCTCTGACAAGACCGGCTCTAAGGTCTACTGGGGAGCGGCTGATGCCGTGGGAGCGGCTTCAGAAGCCTGGGGTGAGGCAGTGGTGGAAACAACAGCTGCAGTTGCAGAGACGGTGCAACAGTTTGCACCTCCTGTCCTTGCAGAACCCTTGGCCCTCTACACCTGGATAAACGAAGTCTTTGTCGCTCAGGCACCCTATCTCTTCCAAGTGCTCATCGTACTTGCCGAGGTGGGAATCGGGCTCTGTTTCATAGCTGGCCTGTTCACATTCCCCGCCGCAGTGGTCTCGATAGGCCTTTCAACCATGTTCCTCATAGGAGCCCTGGCTGGCAAGGAGATATTCTGGTACATGGCTGTCTCCATTGTGATGCTCGGAGGAGCAGGACGTGCATTCGGACTTGACTACTGGGTAATGCCCTACCTGAAGAAACTCTGGAACAAGACTCCGATTGCAAAGAAAACCTACCTCTTCATGGGAGAACCTGAATTTACCAAGAAGCAGATGAAGCGCAAGCTAGCCAGAACCCAGGACTGATAGGATGCAGGATTTCTACAGACCTGAATTGAAACGGGAACTACAAAGCGTGCAGGCAAACATTGAAAAAACAGTGGAGAGTTCCCACGCTTTTATCCGTTCGATTCTACAATCCCATGTCCAATCGGGGGGCAAGATGTTACGTCCGGCTCTCGTTCTTCTCTGCTCACAACTGGGAGAGGAGTCGGACCGGGACCAGGCGGTCAATGTGGCCAGTGTCCTGGAGATGATCCATCTCGCTTCGCTAGCCCATGACGACATCATCGACTCTGCGAAAACCCGTCGTGGCGTGCCCACCCTTTTTGCCCAGAGAGGAGCAAAGCAGGCTGTGCTGGCAGGAGATTACCTGCTGGCCAAAGCCCTTGCGCTCGTCTCTGAAGATGACCGTGGGGAAACGATGAATGCCCGTGTCGTCTCCAACGCATTGGCAAGGTTGTGCGAGAGCGAACTGGAACAGGATGCCGCTCAGGGCAACTTCTTCATATCAAAGCCTACGTATTTCCGTAGAATCGGAGGGAAGACCGCATCCCTGTTCGCCCTCAGCTGTTACGCAGGGGCTTCGGTAGGGAAGCTGTCGGACCTCGAGAGGATGGTCTGTCACCGCATTGGATATACCATGGGCATGGCTTTCCAGATACAGGATGACATCCTCGACTATGTCGGAAAAAAAGAGCAACTCGGCAAGCAAACGGGCAAGGACCTGAAAGAAGGGATACCTACCCTTCCCCTGTTGCTCGCACTCGAGTCTGAGATGGCTATGCCCCAAGAGGAGAGAAAACTCACCCACCTCTTGACCAAGCCGCTATCCAAGGCTTCCGTTACGAAGGCTGTCGCACTGGTACGATCCTTAGGTGGTGTACAAAAAGCCGATTCTATTGCACAATCCTATAAGGATAGGGCCCTGAGGGATATCAAAACCCTTGGAAACCAAAATATAGCGACGCAACTGACAGAGCTTTTTGAAAAACTTGCCGTACGGTCAGGATAGGAATTATTACTCATGCAAGATAAGGACACATCGGAAGAACTCACCTCTGAAGAGCGTGCGTTCCATGACGGCTATAACAATACACTGCAATTTCTTGAAAATCGGGCCAACCTAACCAACTTGAAGCTCGGTGATTTGGAAGGTGAGCTTCACCACCTGACCATTTATGAAGGTCAGGACTGGGGAGGACGAGGCGAGTTGAAGAACTCGGAGATCCAGGGGCAGATATACGCCTACCTGGCGGTGATAGACTCCCTGAAGAAAGAAAACAAGCCTGAGAGGGGATGATCCCCTCCCAGGCTGTTACATTCAGTCTGCAAGCAACTTGTTGCCTTCGAGGCTTCTCAAGGCTGATATCTCTTCTGTCACTTCCATGACTCCAAGATATTCCCCGCTACCGGATCGGACGGCATAGTAGCGGATCAGGATAAACTGATCCCCTCTCTGCAGCCAGAAGGACTCTTCATCCTTCACCCCCGCCTTAAAGTCATCAACCAACTTCTCTACCACATGCAAGCTCTTCGGTGGGTGGCAGTGTGCCACATCCCTGCCGATGATGCTGCGTGTCCTGGGGAAGACCCGCTCTTTCCCCTCTGAAAAATAACGGACCTTATCATCCTTGCCGACAAAGGTAATGTCACCGGGCATGGTATTGAGCATGCTTGTCAGTTCCTCAAGGGTGAAAGCTCCGCTGGGGAGACGCACCTTGTCGCCTGACTGTTCAAGGGTATCACCCTTTGCGCTCAAGCTGGAGTTCCAACGATACCAGGTAAGCGCATCACTGGGGGAAGCCCCTTCCACACCGCCGTTGAAGCAGTAGCCGATATCGGCGCTATCGCGTGCGACGGTCAGCCAATCATCGGCATCAAGGTTTTCAAGCAACATCGGCATGAGGATGTTGTCCTCTTTGGTGATCATGCTCTTAACCTGTTCCAGAAGCTTCTCCACTACAGGCAGCAAAGCCTCTCCCTTGGAGGGAAGGTCAGCGATGACCTCTTTCCAAAGGTCACGAATCTCATCATCCACACCCCACATCACTTTAGGGGGAGCGGTTATTCCCGCTCTCTCCAGATAGGGGAAAAGAAGGTTCTCCTTTCTCTGGTAGTGCACGTGCAACTTGGACAGGCTCTTGACTGCCTGCAAGAGAGAAGTGTTGTTGGCCTTTGAACTGTCCTTGGCAAAGGCTGTTAGTGCAGGCTCAAACTCCTTGCTAAGGAATGCCTTCAAACCGGCATTCTCACCCTTGAACACAAAGGCGGGATGACCGGGAATGGAGTCCACTTGCTTGCTTTTCCCAACAGCCTGCAGATTATCCTCAAAAACGAAAGCATGCACATCACAGAGATTCTGCACCTGTTCAAGTTCCATGCCCTCTTCCATGAGCTGCTTCTCTGCAGCCGCCAGGTCCTCAGCGCTGACGCTGCCGAACTCACGCAGGAACTCCTCTTTCACGGATTCCGGGGAAGCTCCCTTATGAAGCTTCTCAATGATCTCTTTCAACTGTATCTTTTTTTCTTGGTCCATTATATTCTCCTACTTGAAATGTACAAACAATAAACCCACAAGGCTACCGGGATCTAAAGGAGCTATGTGGGCTGCATGCAGGCTGGTTTTCATCCGGGAAAACAGCGATCAGTAGGGACTGGTAATGTACTGCTCAAGCTCACCAATCTGGAAGTCACGCTCTGTCAGGGATAGCTTCACCACATCTCCGATTGAGATCATACCGACAAGCTTTGCCCCATCGACTACAGGCAGGTGCCTGAAGTGTCCGGCAGTCATCAGCTGAAGGCAGTCATCCAGGCTCTGCGAAGGGTTTACATGCGTGACTGCTGTGGTCATGACCTCCCTCACTGGGATGGATGCGGTATTCAGATGCTCGAGCTTGCGTGAGAAATGGCGGATAATATCACGCTCGGAAAGGATACCCTTGATGTTATCCCCCTCGTCAACCACCAACAATGCACCTATCTTATGTTCGGTCAACTTCAATAGGGCATGGGAGAGAGAATCTTCAGAACCAATGGTAAATACCTTGCTTCCTTTCTCATCCAAAATCGATTGAACGTTTGCCATATACTACCTCCGTTTTTATTTCAGGAATGATTCCGCTTAAATGGTAGCCTACCAAACCTCAAAGCGCAAGGTAATATCACTTTCTGTATATAAAGATTCAATTATTACCTATATAAATTCAAATGGTATATATATCGGGCTGTCCTGTTTCCAGAATACCAAAGGGTAGGCAAGCATCCATTCACAGTAACCAAGATTTCAAGTACGGATGAAAACCCTAGCAAACTAGTTGTCATTAACAATCATTTGCGGTATACATAGGCATCATATAATACTGGTGAGGATCATATCAGATGAACATCGTACTCTATGGAGGAACCGCAATCCTGCTGGCTCTCTCCTTTCAGAAAGACAGGGGGAAGAGCATGAAAGCCCTCAAGAAGGCTTGGAAAGCATTTGAAAATATCCTCCCGCAGTTTCTTGTTGTCATACTTATGGTAAGTTTGTTGCTCTCCCTCCTGGACCATGACATGATCTTGCGAATCATAGGAGCGGAATCCGGTTGGCTGGGTGTGCTGCTGGCCTCCCTTGTTGGATCCGTCACCCTGATACCCGGCTTTGTGGCTTTCCCTACGGCGGCACTGCTGCTGCAGGGAGGAGCTGGTTATATGCAGATAGCTGCCTTCATCTCCTCGTTGATGATGGTTGGCATTGTGACGCTCCCTGTTGAGATGAGGTATTTTGGAAAACGTCTTGCGATCATGAGGAACGTACTTGCATTCTTCTTCTCATTTGTCGTGGCTTCTGTCATTGGGTTTGTTATGGAGGTCCTGATATGAAAGCATTCCTGGCACGCTACAAGGCATTTCTCATAGTCCTCGCCTTCCTCATCCTGTATGGGGCCTTCAATTGGGATGTAGGGGAAAAGGTGCTTCAGACCACCATCTACCAGATTCGTGAGATGGTGCTGGTCATTCCGCCCATCTTCATACTGCTAGGGCTCCTGGATGTCTGGGTACCCAAGGATACGATGGTCAAATTCATGGGGGAAAAGTCCGGCCTCAAGGGGATATTGCTTGCGCTGTTCATAGGATCTGCCGCGGCCGGCCCTCTCTACGGCGCATTCCCAGTGGCTGCGGTATTCATGAAAAAGGGAGTGAAGTTCACCAATATCCTTATTTTCCTGGGAGCCTGGTCGACAACCAAGATACCGATGTTCCTCTTTGAGGTTGCATCCCTTGGCCCTGTCTTTGCCATCACGAGGCTGCTTATCGATATCCCGGGCATAATCATCATTGCCTACCTGCTCGCAGCCCTGATGCCAAAAGCAGAGATCGAGGAGCTGTACAAGAGAGCTGAGCATGCGTAAGGGCTCAATCGGAAGTCAGTGAAAGGTTCTGCAGGCGTTCGAGGTCCAATATCCGTATGACCTTCGCCCCCACACTCTCAATGATGCCTTCCTCTTCCAGTTGTGCCAACTTACGGCTGAGGGTCTCCCTCGCAAGTCCGAGATAGTTGGCCAGCCCTTCCCTGCTGAGGGGCAGCGTTATCTCCAGGTACTGCCCGTTCTTATTGCCATAGGTATCCTTGAACTCCAGAAGCAGCGAGGCGATCCTCAGTTCGGCATTTCGTCCGCCCATGCTCTGCAGGACAAGTTCGAGGCGGCTCATGCGGTTGGCCATCGCCTCGATGATCTGCAAGGCTACACCGCTGTGTTCGATCAGCAGCGAAGAGAACTGCTCCTTGGAGAGGATACAGACGTTGGTCACCTCCAGAGCCTCCACCGAATAGGGCACTTTTTCCTCGGTAAAGAGGAAACGGGCACCAAAGTAGTCATTTTCAGGAAAAATATAGAGAATCTGTTCCCGGCCATCGAAAGTTGTCCTGTACGCCTTTGCGCTGCCTTGACGAATGACGGTGAAGCCCAGGGGGCGGTCCCCTTCATGGACAAGGATCTCCCCTTTCTTAAAGGTCTTATGGGTCATCTGGGCCGTGAGGGTATGCATCGCCTCGCGGTTGAGAGTAGCAAACAATGGTACGTTTCTGATGCAAAGGTCATTGTAACAACCCTTGCAGGGTTCTAAGCTATCCACAGGAAATCCTCTCTTAGTATGCAAATGTGATTTGAATCACAGTATAAATAAACTCTACATGGTAAAACTTACTCATGAGGGCATGAAGACATGCACCCAAATACTATAGCAGAGGAAACACATGAACGCTACAACCGAACAAAAGCAACAAAAACCATATGAAATAAACACACGGCTCTACATTGTCGAGAACTATACCCCATTCGATGGAGACGCCTCCTTCTTGGAAAAACCTACCACCAAGACCAAAAAACTTTGGGAGAAGCTTTCCTCACTTCTCGCCATCGAACGGGAGAGAGGTGGCATGTATGGCATTGATGAAAAGACCATCTCTACTATCACCAGCCATAACAAGGGCTACATCGATGAAGATCTTGAAGAGATAGTGGGCCTGCAGACAGACGAACCGCTTAAGCGCGCAATCATGCCATTTGGAGGCATCCGCCTGGTCCACACCGAGCTCAATGCTTATGGCAAAACGCTTCCTGAAGATATCGACCAGGTATTCACCTATCGCAAGACCCATAATGATGGTGTCTTCGATGTCTATACCCCTGAGATGAAAAAGGCTCGCCACACCGGCATCATAACAGGCCTTCCCGATGCCTACGGCAGGGGCAGGATCATCGGCGACTACCGCCG
>LSQX01008098.1_pt3 | contig 11799 bp, 10 predicted proteins | sample 654561 | NCBI WGS metagenome assembly LSQX01 (sample SAMN04489861, study PRJNA283612) | anaerobic digester metagenome | isolation source: 4 biogas reactors fed with cattle manure at either 37C or 55C with and... | place: Denmark: Kongens Lyngby | collected 2014 | reverse complement strand
AGATATTGCCAATAGGGAACCGCAACCAGCATGGCAAGCAAAACAGCCACAAAATAAACTACACCAAATTTAGAAAATTCGGCAGGTTTCCATCCTCTGTCCCCAAGATTGGCTTCGGCAACCAATGCGAACATGTTGGTATAGCTCAAGAAAAAGGCATTTTGTGCCAATGCCAGCAAGGGCACCCATACCATTGGATCGATGCCATATTGTTGGCTGACTGCCGGTGCGATTGCCGCAATAATGGCAAAAGTCGGAATAAAAGTGGCGATATCCACAAAACGCCAAAGGAAAAATGCCACCACAACCGCATAAACAAAAAGCCAGGGATTATGCCCAACCGGTGCCAACGCGCCAACCAAAAAGGACGAAAGAAGATCAGAAATGCCTGTTTCTCTCATGATCGCACTGAAACTCATCGCGGTGCCAATAAAAATGACCAAATCCCAGCTGATGCCGGAGCTAATCTCTTTTGGCTCAATAATATTGGTAATGTTCAAAATGAACCAGGCAAAAAGTACCGTGGCAGCATCAGGAATGCCATGCAAACGGGAAGTGGTAAACATCAAAAAGCTGAGGAACAAAATAACCGCGCTAATCTTTTCATCCCGACTCATTGGACCAAGCTTTTGATAAGCCTCTTCAAAAGCCGATTTGTCAACCACCAGTTTATCCTTGGGGCGAAACAGCAGATAACCACCCACCAGGCTTAAAACGGTCACAACTGCAACCGGCAGCAAAGAAACCTGCGCCCATGTGGCAAAATCAATCGCTCCAAGTGCAGGATTGGATGCATAAAAACCGGAGATGATGGGTCCCGCCAATGAGCCTGTTTGCCAACCTACGCTGGGAATCATTGCCATACCCCATGCCATCAATAAGATAAGCGAACGCCCTTTGGAGCCTTTGGGTAAACCCAGTATATCCACACATTGCAATGCGATTGGCGTAACCAAAACCATCCGCACGGTAATGGATGGGGTAAGCAGGGATAAGACAACGCCAATCACCGTCCACATGAGCACCAAACCTGGATAAGTGATAGGAAACACTTTCATCCCATAATATGCTATCCTTCTGCCCAAGCCGGTTTTAGCAAGTACAAAGCCAAAAAACAAGGCTGGGATCAGCGTCCAAACCGCGCCACCGGAAAATCCAGAAAAAACTGCAGAACCAGGCACACCAATGGCCAGCAAACCTGCCATCAATAAGCCACTACTGGCACCAAAGGAAAGACCAAAAGGCTTCAAAATCCACAAGCCAACCGTCAGGATGAGCATCATCAGGCTTAAATGCCCTGTCTGGTCAAGCCTTGGAGAAAAAGGCTTCATCAATCCAACAAAAAGGGACAACAAGACAATAACAGCCAAACCAATCCAAACTAGGTTTCGTTTCATCATAACGCTCCGTGTGTGTTTGTGCCTACTATATCACAGCAATGCGCTCTTTTGCAGCCAAGGAATCGACATGACAAGAAGCCAAAATGCTTCATTAAAACCTCAAAAAATGCTCCAATCAATCCCCATGCTATGCCTGGCTTTGGTATACTTCCCATAACAGCATGAACGCCAAACTTAAAGCTCTCTTACAACTGGAACGATTGAAACACAGCTTACCTGTGACAATCTTTGTAAGCTTGCTTGGTGCCGCTGCCACACAATCCAATCCAAGCTTGCTACTACTCTTTGTGTTATTGGCTAACCTATGCGTTTCCTGGCTCTATTTCACTTTGCGTGATCTGCAATTTGCCCCGCTTGATGTTAGCAAGCAAGACAAACAGCCCCAAAACCCGGTAGCAACTGGACTGATTAGCCCAAAAACTGCCAATATCCTTTTGCTTTTAGTGGGGATTATTGCCATTGTTTTATACGCGCTTGCAGGCATCAAAACCCTCATCACGGGTGTGGTACTGCTGATTGTTGTATTTATCCTGAATTGGCGAAAACTGGGGCTGCAAAAACGATTTTACCTAAAAACCAGTCCCTATCATTTCTTAGTAAACAGCTTTATGTGCTTGCTGGGAAGTCTTAGCCTGAACCCAGTGCTCAATCAGGTTAGCCTACTTGCAATCGGATTTGTGCTCTTTATTTTGCTGTATGCCAGCTTCATCGACCAAGCCCGCCAGGTGGTATCCAAAAAAACACTGCGCATCCTCAACGTTGGCGCAGTGATTAGCCTCACCCTGGCAATCCTACTTGCCATTGCGATATTCATTTTTGTCGCCCTATTACCCTATTGGATTGTTGGGCTTTTCATGCTTCTCTTAGCCATCATGATTGTGCCCCAAATAATAGAACGCAGACGCGAAAAGCTAAAACCGAACCTGGATTACGATGTTTTCAGGATTGCTGTATTCCGCGCTGCTGCTATCGCCATGCTGGTGCATTTTCTTGTGCCACTCGTATTTCATCTTTTTAGTCAATGAGTTTGCTTATGAATAACACCCATCCTTTTAGCTTTGAACTTGCCCAAAACTGGCAAGAGTATGACCTTTTGGATTCCGGTGACGGCAAAATACTTGAACGCTTTGGCAAAAAGCTGCTTAGCCGTCCTTATCCACAAGCATTTTGGGCAAAATCCGCTCCAGAACTTTGGAAGCAAGCGCATGCCCGTTTTCATGCCGATGTGCATGATTTTGGCGGTCAATGGCTCACTGAGGATAATGCCCAAAAGTCCTGGCATTTGCGATGGGACAAAATTCGCTTACAAACTCAATTAGGTGCCTCACAACATACTGGCATCTTCCCTGAAGAAATCAATCAATGGCTGTGGCTGCAAAAACAGATCGAAAGCGCGCAAAAGCCTGTCAAACTGCTAAACCTTTGGGCATATACCGGCGCAATCAACCTGGTAGCCACGCAGTCCGGCGCCGAAGCAACCCATGTGGACAGCTCAAAACATGGCATCGGCTGGGCAATGGCAAACCAAAAACTCAGCAATATGAAAGATGCCCCGATTCGCTATATTCAGGAAGACCCGCTCAAGTTCATCAAACGTGAAGCCCGCCGGGAAAAGCTTTACAACGCGCTCGTGTTTCATTTTCCTCGATTTGAAACTGAAAACGAATCGGCTTACAAAGACTTCTTAAAGCAATTACCAGAGCTTTTGGAAGCGATTAATGCCATCCTGGATCCATGTCTGCAGTGCCTGCTCGTCACCGCTCCAACTTGCATCCATCCTAACACTTGCCATGAAATCGCCAGAGCCTTGACCAACAAGCCGCCACAGACCGAAGTCATCCAAAGCGGTCAGATAGCCTCGCTTGAGAAAAGCTCCGGAAAGACCCTCCCGCGTGCCAGCTTCAGTCGTTGGTCTGCAAGAACAAACGGATAGCAATACACAGCAACATTCCGCACAGCTTTTGTGACAGAAACATGGCCGCCATTATCACTAAGAAAGCCCACCTTATAGAAAAAGCGCAGGGCACATTTTGCCCCACGCCATGTTTGTACTTCGATAAAGGCTTAGTTTACGTCGTGTGTAACTTCTGATTCCCCTGTTTGTTTGGATAAATCAGTCACCAATACCCGGTCTACCCTAAAGCCATCCATATCCAAAACTTCAAATGAAAATTGCTCCCAGATAAAGCTCTGCCCAACTTTGGGAATACGACCCAATTGGTTCATGATAAAACCACTCAAAGTTTGGAAATCTGCCGTGTCTTCTTCAGGGAAAGCTTCAACCTTGAGCAAATCTTTCAGCACGTCAATCGGCAAAAGCCCATCAAAAGACCAGGAACCGTCCGGTCGCAAAACAACCTCTTGATCGAGGTCAAATTCGTTTAAGGGAATCGCGCCTACAATGGATTCAAGCACGTCATAAAGCGAGACCAAGCCCAACACCCCACCAAATTCATCCATAACCAATGCCTGGTGGACCGCCTTTTCACGAAAAGTGTCAAAAGCTTTCACGGCTTGCATATTACCCGGTAAGAAAAGCGCTTCACGCAGGTGATTTTTTACATCAAAATCAGGCGCGTAAATGTCAACGCCAACCAAATCCTTTACGTGTAACATGCCAATGGTGCGGTCCAAATCACCTTCTGCTACTGGCATTCGGGAATAAGGGCTGGCTTTGATGTCGTGCAAAATTTCTTCGCGCTCATCTTCAAGGTTGATCCAATCCAATTCGGTATGCGGGGTCATTAATGCGTCAATACGGCGCTCTGACAAACGAAAAACGCCATCCACCATTTCCTGCTCGGCTTGGTCAAAGACGCCCGTTTGACGCCCTTCTTCGATAAAACCTTTGACATCCTCTTCAGTGATGGAGGGTTCTGTTGTCAAATCAATGCGCAAAACCCGTATGCCAAGATTGGTTGAACCACTCAACAAGCGGGTTAATGGGCGGAATAATCGCGTTAAACCATAAATCAAAGGCGAAAGTTTTGTGACCACATTTTCAGGTTTGCTAACCGCAATTCTTTTTGGAATGAGCTCACCCAGCACAATCGAAAAATATGTGATCAGAATAACCACAATCAGAAGTGCTAATGTGTCTGCAACCGGTGCCAACCACTTGATTTGTTTCAAAATGACCGCGAACGGTCCTGCAATAGCCGCACCACCAATGGCACCTGAAAGGGTGTTGATGATGGTTATCATGATCTGAATCGTTGAAAGATATTCTTGATCTGGTTCTTTTAGAAGCTCAAGGGCAACTTCGGCGCCCTTTTTTCCTTGTGCAACACGCGCTTCAAGGCGGCTCTTTCGTGAGGTAACCATTGCCATTTCGTACATGGCAAATACAGCGTTCAATCCAAACAGCAGAAAAATTAATATTATGTTGACTATTATTGGCAAATTTATCCTTTTTTGGCTATGTTTATGTCGTCGGCGAACATAGCTACCGCAATTCTACCAAAGCTTTAACTTTAGGTAATCAAATCATCTGGCAGAAAGTCAGTTTTGTTGTGGTAAATGAGCTGTACCATTTCATCAGGCATATCAAAACGTGTGATACCGCAGTTGTTGTACATAAAGCGGTAAGGANNCCTTTATCACCAATGGGTTTCTCCAGGCGAACAAAGGGATAGGTGGATTGAAGATACTGGGCTGTGATGCCATGCTCCATGCTGATAACCGGTTCATTGCCAACCAATCGTTCAAGATAAATACCACCAACTTCATGGCAATCCGCAATAGCGGTAATCGGCACGCCTAAATGTTGGGCGATAATACTGCCTGTTTGCAAGGCACGTTCCATCAAACTGCAATAAACATGGGTGATGCCATATTCGCGCCGGTTTTGTTGGTCTAAAAAGTGTGTTTTTACATCAGGGTTATTTTTGCTCAATTCTTCCGCAACCAGTTGTGACTGCATAAAACCTTTCACCGTTAATGGCGGGTCTGAGACGCGGGGATTATCGGTAAACTCACCACTTTCCCAGCGGGCGTTATTTGTTGATTGAGCATGTCTTACAAAATATAGTTGCATCCTAAACTTTCTCCGAGGGCTGATTATACCCGGAATAGCCAAAAAATACGACATGCACATAGTATTACAAGCCTCAAAATGGTATAATCGGGCTGAATTTTGAAAAGGTTTAGACATGTTAGAAAAATTAAACGCAATACTTGAACACTATAACGATCTTGAAGACCGTTTAACCAAAGTTGGCGAGGATTACCAACTTGCTGTAGAACTCTCAAAAGAACGTGCTGATCTTGAAGATATCGCCGTGGCTGCCAAGGATTACATTGACACTTTGGCAAAAATTGATGAAACCAAGGACTTAATTGAACTCTCCGATGGCGAAATGCTCGAACTTGCCAAAATGGAACTCGATGAATTGACCTCACACCGCGACGAAATGGAAGAAAAACTTCGTAGCATGCTGGTGCCCAAGGACCCGCGCGACAATCGCAACGTTATTGTTGAAATTCGCGCTGGTACAGGTGGCGATGAAGCTGGTCTTTTTGTTGCCGACCTCTTGCGCATGTACCTGAAATATGCAGATATCCACGGCTATAAAACTGAAATCATTTCTTCCAACGAAACCGGCATTGGTGGTTACAAAGAAGTGACCTTTACTGTAAAAGGCAGAGGCGCTTTTTCTCGCCTAAAATTTGAGTCAGGCGTACACCGTGTACAACGCGTGCCTGAGACTGAATCGCAAGGACGCATCCACACCTCCACCGTAACCGTTGCGGTGCTGGCTGAAGTTGATGACTTTGAAATTGAAATACCCGATTCGGATATTGAAATTGACGTTTATAAATCGGCTGGTGCGGGTGGTCAAAACGTGCAAAAGAACATGACCGCCGTGCGTATTCATCATATACCGAGCGGTATAGTGGTTGCCTGCCAGGACGAACGATCCCAATTGCAGAACAAAACACGCGCGATGAGCGTGCTTAAAGCCAGACTTTACGAATTGGAAGAACAAAAACGCCAATCAGAGCTTGATGCCGCGCGAAGGTCACAAATTGGTACCGGCGAACGCAGTGAAAAAATCCGCACTTACAACTATCCCCAATCACGCGTCACCGATCATCGCATCAACCAAAGCTCTTTCAACATTCAAGCCGTTATGGACGGTTATGACCTGGACGATTTCATCCAGGAATTGCAACAGGTTGAAGAAGCCGAACGTCTGGCAAGATTTGAAGCGCATGGCTAATCTAAGCATACGCGACTGCCTCAAGCAAGCAGAAGCCCGCCTAAAACATATCGAAAACCCAAACACAAGCGCCCTCATTTTGATGGCGCATGTGCTTAATAAGCCCAAAACCTGGCTTCTGGCTCATACTGAAGATACACTGGACAAGCACCAAGAAGACGCCTTTTTAGGGCTTGTAAGCCGTTTGAGTGATGGTGAGCCGCTGCCTTATCTCACCGGTTCACAAAGTTTTTATGGCTTGGACTTCAAGGTGAGCCCGGCGGTACTTATTCCCCGACCAGAAACAGAACTTTTGGTAGAAGAAGCTTTGAGCTGGCTTAGCAAAAACCCCGAAGTACAAACCGGCTTGGATGTCGGCACAGGCTCTGGCTGCATCGCTATTAGCCTGTTAAAAAACAATAACAGCATCAAAATTACCGCCTTGGACATATCCAACGAAGCCTTGAAAATCGCCCGTGAAAACGCAAAAAGCCATCAAGTGAGCCATCGCCTGGATTTGCTTCAATCAAACCTTTTGAGCCAATTCAATGGGCAAGCGTCCTTAATTTGCGCTAATTTACCCTACATCCCCAGCCAGACTTTGCAAACTTTAGCGGTCACAAAATGGGAGCCAGCTTTAGCACTGGATGGCGGCGCAGATGGTTTAAAACTCATTCGTGATTTACTCAGCCAATCCCAAAAGGTGCTAAAGGCGCCGGGTTTAATCTTGCTTGAAATTGAAGAAAGCACCGGAGAAAAAGCACTGGAAGCAGCCAAACAGGCTTATCCTCAGGCAAGCGTTGCCCTGCTCAAGGATTTGGCAGGCAAAGACCGCCTCATCCGCATCGAGGTGCCGGCATGAAATCACCTACCATCCTAAAGGGCGAAGCACCAAACGCCCTCACTCAAGCCAGGTCCATTTTGGAAAAGGAAGAGCTAATCGTCTTCCCAACGGACACGCTCTATGGGCTTGCTTGCTTACCTCATTCGGAAATAGCTCTGGCAAAGATTTATACTGCCAAGCATCGTAGCCAGGCTAAAGCTATTCCGCTGCTCATCGGAGCCTTTAACCAGCTCGATGATTTTGTTCAGAGCATCCCCAATTGTGCGCGCATCCTCATGGATGCCCTTTGGCCAGGAAAATTGACCCTTATTCTGCCTAAAAAACCCGGTTTACCAAACTTACTTAGTCCTTTTGAGGGCATCGCTGTGCGTATGCCCAACCACCCTTTCGCGCTCGAACTACTGGGCAAAACCGGACCCTTGGCTGTAACCAGCGCAAATATTTCTGACCATGAAAACCACGCCGACCCAAAAGAAATCATTCAAGAATTAGGCGAGCATATCCAACTACTCATCAATGGCGGTGTCCTTTTGGAAACCAAACCCAGCACAATTGTGGACTGCACCCAAAGTACTGCGACTGTCTTACGCGAAGGTGCAATCCCTTCAGAAACTATTAAGGACATCCTTAAAGGCAACGAAAGCCCTTTAAGTTATTAAAACCAAAAGTCACGCATCTAGCGTGACTTTTAGAGTGCTCTAAAAAGAAACTATTGTTTAGGCTGCTCTTCCTGAGGTTTTGGCACTTGAGCGTAATAATTGGCTAAGGCGGCTTGTTTCTTGGCTTTGCGCTTTTTGAGGGCTTTTACCAGGAAGAAAATACCAATGCCCAAGGGAATTAAGAAGGGCAGACAAACGATGCCAAAGCGAATGAGGAAGTCCACAATACCTTGCCCAATGTTAATCAAGGTCTGCAAAGCTTCGCGGGCAGTGCCCTGGGGCTTCCATCCAGCAATTTGGATTGGTTTCAGTGATGCTTCCGCAACAAACTGAGTCGAGATCATCGACATGGAAGCTGATTCCTTCAAATACTTGATATGTCCTTGTAAAACTTCAATTTGTTCGCGGGTGCGGGTCAATTCACGGAAAACTGCCATGGTTTGCTCCAGATCGGTGGTGTTTTCCATCAGCGCCATGAGTTGTTCCTCAGCAGCTTCAAGGTTGCGAAGTCGGGATTGTGAGTCTACATAATCGGAGGTGACATCCTGACCAGACACATATTCAGATAAAACGCCATCTTTGCCACTGGCAGCCAGCTCGCGAATCGCTTGCATGGCTTCTTCTAATTTCTCAGTGGGAATGCGAATTGAAATCGACGCACTTTTGTATCCACCACTCGAACTGGTGGCGCTACTGGCTTGCGAGCTTACCACAAAACCACCTAATCGGTTGGCTAATTGGGCAACGGAATGCATCGCGCTTTCGGGGTCGGCAACCGAAACACGCATATCAGCCGTTTTAATGACCAACCTTTCCTGAGTCGTCGGGGAATCTGGATCTGGCGCTGGCGATTCAGGGTTATCTTCATTTCGAGAGAAATCCATTGGCGCTTCAACATCCGACTCACTAAAATATCCCGTACCAGGCGCATATACGTCCATCGGCGTGTTAGAAGGTTTATTTGCTGAACAAGCCCCTAATAGTAAGAGGGCAACAATACTAAAAACAAGTAATTTCCTTTTCATTTCCTGCTCCTTAATTTCAAAGTTCTGATCTTGGCTTAATAACGAATAAATAACAGAAAAGTTCCCTTTATCTGCCCAGACTCAAACGCTTGGCTTGAAGGGATGGAATCCCACGTTGCTGAATGCGATTGGCGACTTCAGAGATATTATAATGCACACGCTTGAACAAAAAGCTGTTTTCTTCTGTATCCCATATCACATAAGATGCCCGCGGATCATGGTCACGCGGTTGCCCTACCGACCCAGGATTAAGAATAAACCGTTCCTTTGGAATCCAACGATCACCTGATTTAGGCTTCAACAGGCGCATTTTAAAGTCTTCCGACTCAATAAAAATGCAAGGTGTGTGGGTGTGCCCTACCAAAGTGCCTTGGGTTTCAAAATACTCAAAAACCTCCCAGGCGATACGTCCCTTGTCCACATACTCCCAAATGGGATCACGCGGACTGCCATGCGCGAGGGTGAGATCACCAAACGTCAACTTTTCTGGCAAGGAAGCAAGAAACTCAAGTGCCTCATCAGACATCAAATTCTTTTGTTGATGCAAGGCTTTGCGGGCTTCAGGATTGAAGTGTCCTGTACTAATCACATTGAGCACTGCCGCGTCATGATTACCCATGATACAGACAAGGTTGGGCAGACCAAGCAAAAGCCGCACACACTCCTCTGGGTCAGGTCCATAACCCACCACATCACCCAGGCAAATGGTCTTTTCAAAATGCCCTGCATCACTTAAAACCGCCTCGAAGGCGGTTAAGTTTGAATGGATATCAGAAAGGATCAAAACTCGCATAAAGCTTTATGGCATCTGAAAATCATAATGCCACACCGTTCCATCAATACTCTCTGGCGAACTTAAACCAGTTAGCGCGACCCAGGTGTTTCCTGGTTTCAATGGGAAGGGATTGCCATCCTTGTCGAAAAACGCCATAGGCGTTTCATTGTCGCTGGTTTTCCAGGTTGCTTCAAAGGCTTGTCCATCTCTAAAAATCACTGCTCTTTGACCAGCCGTATTGCCCCAAACCTTGATGTCAATCAGCTGCGTTTCAATTTCAACATGGTTTACAAAAAGCATGATGACATTCGAAAACTCTAGCTGTTTTTCGGTGTTCTTATCCGTCAAAGGAATCATTTCATAGCTCGTTCCATCTTCAATCCAGCGTAAATACTTGCCGCTGTCCTGATCAAAGACCCAATCACTTTTATTATAGTAATTGAAATAGAACTCCAGCTTGCTGGCTGCTCTGCCACCTGAAGGAATAGCTTCGCTAAATTTCATGCCGTCCAGGTTCGGTCGTGTTCCTGGGTCAATGGCATTACGTTTAAAGTAGTCTGTAATCGCTGCAGTGTTTGCGTAAAGTCGGGTTACATCATAACTACCCCGGTCACAAATGCCCGGGCACGTGCCCTCAGGAAACAATCGATTGCCCATAATCCGCCAAATCTTAGGCATCACTTTTACCGGGTCACCGCCTGAAAAAGCAATCACCGCGTTATAAAGCGTGGCAATTTCGGGGTCAACAATGCGAATCGAGCGAATAGGCCAAACATTATCGCTGTCTGTGCCATAATAAAGCGCGGCAAAACGATTAGAGCCGCCACCAATCCAGGTTTCAAAAACAATATCCGCTGCCGAAAGTCCACCATGCGGGCGTCCATAAGCTGGGAAATTGGGCACCTTTACCATCACAGGCAGGCGATCCAAAATGGTAGGATCACTTACTTTCAAACCAGTAAGCGGATTAACATCAGCCGGAAAGTTTGTTGGTCCAACTGTGTAAGCAGGCAATGTGGCAGTTGGTTCCGGCGTGGCAGTGTCAGGCACAGGGCTGGCTGTCGGTTCTTCCGTCATTTCTGGTGTAACTTCTTCTGTGGGTACCTCTTCTGTGAGTTTCGACTCTTGGGTTAGCAACTCTGAGACCGCCTCAGAAACAGCCGTTTTTTGGGCGTCTTCTCCAGCGACGGTTTGGTTACCACAGGCACTCAATAAGAGCGTAAAAGTAAGTAAAACAATGATTAAGCTTTTTCGGTTTTTCATCAAATGCTCCTTGTTCACATTCATTTTACACCTTATTTAAAAAGGTATTTTTTGGGCAATTATCAGCTTATGCAAACTTACTCAATGCTTTTTGAATTTAAATCCGCAATTATCTCCGCCACCAAGTCAAAACGGTTGAATTGCGGCATGATGTAGATGCCTTGTGCAAAGCCTCTGATTTCGTCCACCAATTCCTCTGCAATTTTCACACCAACATGGGCACCATTCTCACCAGCTTTTCTTAGCCTCTCGTGAATCGGGTCTGGAATGCTAATGCCAGGCACCTCATTGTGCAAAAACTTGGCATGTCTTGCACTGGCTAAAGGCAGCAAACCTGCCAAAATGGGTGTTTCAAGTTCCCCATACTGATCTTCATAACGTTTTATGAAGATGCGTGCCAGCTCCGGATCAAAAACCGGTTGGCTCAAAAAGAAATCCGCACCAGCCACAATCTTCTTGCGCGCCAATTTTAGCTCCCGTTCAAGGCTTGCTGGGGTCAAATCAACCGCTGCACCCACAAAAAAGCTTGTTGGCGTGCCAATCTTGGTGCCACTGTGATCCACACCCGCGTTTAAACCTTGTTTAATCAGTTTTATCAAGCCGGTTGGCACCAGGTCATAGTTATCCATTGC
>LSQX01323018.1_pt1 | contig 11800 bp, 6 predicted proteins | sample 654561 | NCBI WGS metagenome assembly LSQX01 (sample SAMN04489861, study PRJNA283612) | anaerobic digester metagenome | isolation source: 4 biogas reactors fed with cattle manure at either 37C or 55C with and... | place: Denmark: Kongens Lyngby | collected 2014 | reverse complement strand
GCCGCAAAACCCTCAAAGGTTGCGCAAAGTGCACAGAGAGATATTAAAAACCCAACGACCAAAATCGTCAGGGATATCAGCGCTGCATATTTATGGCAAAATAATGAGTGGCGTTTGTCCTTCAAAAACCAGCTCGTTGATCATGAATTTCCTAAACAGTTGATCTGTAAGGTGGCGGGAGCCTTTTTGTACCACCAACAATTCATCAATGGTATTGTTGATCACTTTTTTTATATCGTTGAAGGAGCTGCTCCCTTCGTAGATGGCATACGAGGTGCTATATCTGACGGCAAAAAGTTTGGCCAGATCTTTAAGCTGCTTTTCTATACTCTTGGTCTTTTCGGAGGGTTTCGACAAATGGAAAAACGTAATGGTTGTTTTGTCTTTATCAATAAAGCTTAGAAATTTGTTAAGTGCCAGGATGTTCAGAGGATGCTTTTCGGTAACTGCTACAAATATTTTCTCGTGCGAAAATCGGGTGATTTCTTTGGGCATTGCCACGATAATGTTATTGGTTTTTTCGATGACCTGAATGGCTACACTGCCCATAAAGATTTTTTTGAGCAAACCGGTTCCCTTCAGTCCCATAAATATTAAATTATCATATTGCTCGGCCAGGAGCTTTCTCAAGGTGGATTGAAGATGCGTATCGGAAACAGAATAAGAGACTCTTGCACNNGCGTTGTGGTGATGAGCTGTTTCATTTTTTTTACAGCCTCGTTATTGGCAAGCTTTACCAGGCTTTCTCTGCTTATATCGTCGGCAAAGGCAGGTAGCAAAACTTCGGTATGATGCACCAGAAGAAGCTCTGCGTTTACATTACTGCTCCAGTGGCAGGCGTATTTGACTAAGCTTTCTGAATTTTCGGAAAAGTCGACGAGTAAGATAAAGCGCTTTTTCATATTATAATATTTTTTGGGTACGTAACTGTTTATTCAAGCAATCGGCTGCTTCGCTAAGCCCCTCCAGATGGTCGGAAAGTACTACCAAAACGTCGTTTGCCTGAATGACCGTGGAGCCATTCGGGGTGAGGTATTTATCGTTTCGTTTGATCATTGCAATGATGGCATTTTTGGGAAAGCCTAAATTTACGATTTTTTTATTTACTGCATATCCATCCGGAAGTACTTCAATTTCTCTCATGGCCGTTTTGGGGATGTCTAAAATGAGCTTTTCAGCTTCTGAAAGAGGCTTGGCTGTTATGGGCAATGCTACGTTGAGCCACCTGGCAACAATTGGCAAAGTCGTTCCCTGAATCAAGACAGAGGTAACCGAAATAAAAAATACGATATTAAAAATCATATCGGCTTTTTCGATACCAGCCAACAGTGGGTAGGTAGCAAATACGATAGGAACAGCGCCTCTCAAACCCACCCAGGAGATGTAAAAGCGCCGGCGCAGCTTCATTTTGAAAAACATAAGGCTGAGAAAAACACTTACAGGGCGGGCTACGATGATAAGGAACAATGAAATGATCAATCCAACTCCGAAAACGGGAAGTACCTGCGACGGAAACACAAGCAAGCCAAGCGTGAGAAACAATACGATCTGCGCAAGCCAGGCCAGCCCGTCGTACATTTTTAAAATGGTTTTCTTATGTATCAAATCCTGGTTGCCCAGGTAAACAGCACAAATATAGATAGCAAGAAATCCATTGCCTCCCACAAAATCCGTTGCCGAAAATGTAATAAACATGATGGCGATAACTAATGTAGGATAAAGCCCTTCAAAATCGAGTTTTATACGGTTGATGATGACTTTGCCTAATTTGCCAAAAGCTATGCCTGCAATGCCGCCTATGATCATTTGCTGCAGAAACATCGGTATGATCGAAACAAAGCTTTGATCCTGGTTGACTACCAATGTCAAAAAGGCGATGGTCAAAACATAGGCCATCGGGTCGTTGCTCCCGCTTTCCAATTCCAGGGTAGGCCGGAGATTGGATTTTAAGGAAAGGCTTTTGGAGCGCAAGATTGAGAATACCGCTGCTGCATCTGTTGAAGATACGATTGAGCCGAGCAGCATACTTTCGTAAAAAGTAAAATCGGTGACAAACCAAACAAACGTTCCCAAGGTAATAGCTGTGAGCAACACGCCCAACGTGGACAGAACAATCCCTTGCCGGGCGATAGGCTTCACGGCTTTCCAGTTTGTGTCGAGGCCTCCCGAAAACAAAATGAAGTTGAGACAAACCACTCCAATAAAGCGTGCTATTACAGGGTCGTCGAACTGGATGCCGCCAATGCCGTCGGAGCCTGCCAGCATTCCGATTGCCAAAAAAAGGAGTAGGGTAGGAACCCCAAACCGATAGGAAGTTTTGCCAGCAATGATGCTGACAAATAGTAACAAAGAACCAATCAGAAGTATGTTTTCGATCGTTAAACTCATCACTTTACTTTGAAGAAACCAACTTTGCAAACGTACCAATTTCTGGCGGGAGAAACCACAAGTAACACGGATGTGTAATATCTTGTCAAATCGAATCCTGATTGCTCCTGCCGGAGCTTAAAAGCTGCCAGACATTTTTGCTTGCATTCCTTCAGTCGCCCGATAAAGGAGTATATGGTGACGTTATAAAAGCAGTTTTAAAAAGTCACATCAGGAAGAGCGCCGGGCTGACATCCAATTGCTCGTTATAATGATTTGGGCTTAGACAGCATTCGCTGTGTTGCTAACGAAGGACTGGATTAAAAAACCTTTGGTTTAAAATCTTTCTGGTTGATGATGGAAGAGGAGTTTCCGGTAGCTCTGATGACGAAGAAGCCCAGTTTTTCGGCCATCCTATCGCTGGCACCATCGGCAGTAATGAAAGCCACTCCTCCATATATCTTTTTATCGGCATACTCGGGCATGTAGCGTTTTGCCTTCCAAACCTTTTTATGAAAATAATCTACATCGTCAACTCTGAGTGTGGTTTTTACTTCCACAATTACAATCTCATGACTATTAACAGCGATGATATCGAATTCAAAATTTTCGCCATCGAGGTTTCCTTTCCTTCGCTGCAGGGTGCTTTCCACCTGGATGCCCCGTTGATTTAGTAAATTTACCAGGTCGCCCTCTACCAACGACTCGACAAGCTTGCCCCATTGAGAAGTGAACAGAGCTGACAACTCTTTGAATTTTTTATCGGTTTCTTTGAACTTCTTGTTAGTCTCCTTAAACTTTTTATCGGTTTCCTGAAACATCAGCCAAACCTGATCAAAATTGAGTGGCTGGCTGTAAGCCGCCAAAAGTTCGTTTACGCTATCGTTTTCCATTTTTTTGATGTGTTGTTATTTGCAAAGATAAACATACAGAATTTTTTTATGTTTTTTTATAAAAACGTCTGAACGTATTGACAGCACGCTCCTGCAAAAGGTTTTTCTTTAGAAAAAAACCTGATTTTTGAATTTGACGAAGATTGGTTTCTGTAGAAATCGACTTTGATGTTTGATGTTATTTTACATTTGTAATTGCTTTATCAAGCTAACTTGAAAACTACAAGTCCTTGATGTTTTCGCCTCACTGGCTATTTGTTGTATCAGTCGGACGTTTATGCCCTTTTCCTAAGGCGGATTTTAAAGCGTTACTTCATTTTTTATTTATAAACCTAATACTTAACGTCATGAGAAAACTTGTACTTATTTTATCAATTGCGATGATCCTTTTCTTGATTTTTCCCGCTGCGATTGTTGCACAGACTGCGAACTCAGAAGAGTTTGATCCTGAGGAGTACTTTGCCAGGTATGGCTATATTACTTCTGAATCTCCTGTATTTTATGCCACCCGGTCAGGCCTGGCGCCAAACGAAATGCACATCCTCGATACGCTCACCCGGGCAGAACGCCAAATCATCGAAGAATCTTTCGACCCTCCGGCCATAGGTGTAATTCGTGATTTAAGCGAACCTGTTTATTTCAATCTAAACGAAATCGTCATCCCTGAAAGTGGTGAAATCAGCCAGTTCGGTGGACGAATCACGCGTGTGGATGAGGGCCTGTTGGTTTACACAACTTATTTCCAATCAAAGAAAGCCGACGAAATCAGGCTGTTTTTCTCTGAAGGAAATTTTCCGCCGGGTGTTAAGGTAAACCTGTTCAGCCGCGACGATTATGCTTTTACGCAGCCCGAGCTTCGTGGAACGCTGGATGAATATGGCTTTTATACCACTACTACTTTTGCTGATTATATTACTTTGCAGGTGGTAATGCCCATTACGCAAATCGAAGAGAATGTTTATTTTACCATTACCAAAGTAATTCATGCCGACGACAGGTACATTCCCGAAGAATTAGTCAGGTCTTGTTTTCTGGACGCAAACTGCGCGGATGCCAATAGTTTTGCACATATTGATGGTTTTCGCAGAGCCACTGCCAGGCTGAGTTTTCCTTCCGGATTAAGATACGGTTTGTGCACGGGCACCCAGCTTAATGACCTGCGCGCCGCTGACTGGCAACCATTCTTACTTACAGCTAACCACTGCTTTGATACGCAATCATCAGCGGCAGGCCTCGAAGCCAGGTTTTATTACTGGTCGACCTCCTGCAACAGTGGAGTGGTAAATCCCAGTCATATAATCGTTAATGGCTCCAACCTGATAGCTACCAACAGCCAGACTGATTTCACGCTGATTCTGCTGAAAGAGCAGGGAGGAAATTATTACATGGGGTGGGATGCCGGAGGTGTATCGAATAACACGGTGATGCATTCGGTGCACCATCCCGGAGGAACTTTAATGAAATACCACCGCATGCAGAACAAAACCTCACCAGACTTTACATGCAGCGGTTTTAGCACTTCCAATTTCCTCTATACAAAAGTTACCCTTGGTCAGGAAGCACCAGGCAGCTCAGGCGGAGGAGTAGTTGATCCCGCTGGAAGAATCCGGGGACAGCTTTATGGAACATGTCACCTCGATGAATGGGATAATTGTAACTACGATACTTACTATAACATGTGGGGGAAATTTGGCGTTTCGTACGCTAACAATAACCTACAATACTGGCTCTCGAATGGCGGCTCCAGCGTGGCAATGTCAACTTCGCCGGCATCATCCTACAGCTTTGGTACGGTGAACGTCGGGTCGTATCAAAATTATTCCTTTACGGTTTACAATACGGGAACACGACCCAACTATCTGAACCTTGAAGCCGGCAATGCCTACATCAGTGGAGGAGATGCAAGTCAGTTCTCCATTATTGGTAGCACCTTTTTGTATTTGGCACCAGGCGAATCAGGGACTTTTACCGTAAGGTTTACCCCAACTTCTTCAGGCAAAAAAACCACCTCGCTAAATATTCCGCACAACGCCGATAATTATAGCAGTCCAAAAGTGATAACGCTTACAGGTTACGGAAATCCATGTTCCGACATCATTTCACTGGGCGGTGGTGGCAGCCAGAACACCAAGACCTTCTCTAAAAGTGGGGAAGGAGCCTGGACCTCCAATTTTTGCGGATATGTTTGTAATGGCAACGAACAGATATATAGTTTTACAGCACCGGTAACAGGTACCTACAGTATCACGGTTACCAGCACCAACAACACATGGGTAGATTATTTCTGGAAGCCGACAGCATGTTCATCCGGTGGTTGGAATTGCATCAGTTATTTTTATTCGCCATCAACACAAGGGCTGATGAACTGGACAGCCGGAACAACCTATTATATACTTTTGGATGCAGAGCAAACTGCATTGGCCACACACTCATTTTATGTAGCCCTCAATCCCTGTTCCAACATTATTTCCATCAGCGGCACAGGTTCTGCAAATTCAAAAACTTACACAGGAGGTGGCTATGGAAGTTGGTACACGTCCACAGTTTCGGCCTGTGGCTACTATTGCGAAGGCCAGGAACAAGTATATAGCTTTGTGGCTCCCCGAACCGGAAATTACGCCGTACAGGTTACTTCTGGCGGCAGTTGGGTGGATTATATGTGGAAAAGTGGCTCTTGTGCCTCATCTGGCTGGCAATGTATCGACGACATTTATAGTCCCGGACTTTATGGTGAAATGTATTGGAATGCCGGCGAAACTTATTATCTCTTGCTTGACGACGAAGACAATACCCTCAGCAATCACACCTTTTACATCCAACTAACAGAAGCCGTCGGAACCTGGACAGGCCTGGTGAACAGCGACTGGCATCATACCGGAAACTGGAGTTTCAATATTATACCCGGCAATACTATTGACGTTATTATTCCCAATGGGACACCACATGACCCCATCATCCAAAATACAGGAGCCGCCTGTAAAAGTCTGACAATCGAATCAGGCGTTGTTTTTACAATTGGGGCTTATAGCCTTATTGTAACAACAGATGTGAATGTCTTCGGTCAGTTGGTTTTAAATAATACAGCCTCGAAGCTCTATGTCTATCAGGATATTTTTTGGCACTCGGGTGCTACAGCCAGTGCAGTGGGCAGCGCTACCATCTTTGTGCAACGAACCTGGGATTTTTTGGAAGGATGCAATGTTTACCTTAACGCAGGTTACGTTGATTTCTTTGGAACAGAACCAGGTTATATCAGAAGTCGGGATGCCGACAGCTATTTTAACCATGTTCGCAACAATAAAACCGGAACGGAGCTTGGCCACAGTGCCCAATCATTACAGCCATGCAGATTACATGGAAATCTTTACATCTACAGCAACTGCTCGTTTACAAGCTATACTTCACAAAGTTTTATTATTGGCAGCTTTGTAAACAATATGAGTGGCAGCATCCATTTAGATAGCGGCACCTTTGTATTTGACGGAGGTAGTGGCACTTCCCATTTTATGCCAGGCGATTATTTTAATAACATTACCTTTAGCGCTACCGGAACCACCACCTTCGACGACAATATCGAAATACGCGGTGATGTGCTGATCGAAAGTGGTTCTTTTAACCCCGGTTCAACCACGCTCACCGTGAAGGGCAACTGGACAAATACAGCCGGTTCATCAGCATTTACGGAAAGTACCAGTCGTGTAATTTTCAATGGAACAGGACATAATTATGTAAAAACCAGCGAAACATTTAATATTCTCGAAGCCAACATGGGCGCGGCCTTGCGCGTGGACAACGCTTCCAGCGTCGTTACCTGCAACCAATACGACTGGACAAGCGGTGGAATTGATGTGATGGCCGGTACATTTACAGCTTTGGATCTTTACGACAACGGAATTTTTGGTGGCTTCTGGCTCAATCCCGGAGGAACCATCAACCTGACCAACAGCGATGGCTATGTCGACTTAGCCGGAAATGTAAACATCTATGGCGGTAACTTTAATGTGTATGGTGGTACCACCGACAGTTACTGGCCCTGGTCTTCAAATGCTTCGATCACCATGAGTGCCGGGGTACTCGATTTTAAAGATGTGGGGATTTATGTAAATTCCATCTCCTCCTATACACTCACCGAAAACATCACCGACGGTGCCATTAAAACGTCAGGGAATTTTTATAATGAAAATCCTGTTTTCACTCCATCAGGAGGAACCGTAGAATTGTATGGTAGTACCGACGTAGGAATTACAAATAATGCCGGAACTTATCTCCATAATCTTACCATCAATAAGTCGGGAGGCTCGGATGAAGGCTCCGAACCGGCCGTTACCCGGGATCGCAACGGGAAAACAATAGTGCTTTCCAGAGCCAATCAAGTTACGTTGAATTCTGATATATTTATTAATGGCAATCTGACGGTCAATGCCGGAAAACTCAACATGGGCAATGCGGGATATGATCTTACCTGCATGGGCAACGCCAGCATCGAAAATGGCGCCACGCTCGAAATGTTGGCTTCATCTCAATTAAGACTCAACACATCGATGACCGTGAAAAATGGAGGTACCTTCCGCTCTACAGGCGCAGCCGGTCTTGAGAGTTGGGTTACGCGTGCCGTAACAAACCGGTACCTGTTCCAGATTCAATCGGGAGCCAACATAGGCGCCAGCAACACCATTTTTGAATATATGGGTGCTAATGGTGTTAATATCGCCAGCGGTGCCGTGGTCGATCCTGCGCAGGCCTTCAACAACTGTACTTTCCGCCAGGGCTTATCGGCAAATACGCTGCTTACCATCAACAGCACACAATCGCTCGAATGCTCCGGCGCCATATTCCCGGCCAACACCTGGGGCGGAACCAACAACGTCAAAAAATCCGTCAATTCGGGTCAGATCATATTTTATGATTACAGCGGTGGCTTTGCCGGGTCTGCTTACGAGAGCGATCCTTACAACAGAATCATGTGGATGGCCGAAACCCAGCAGCAAAACATTTTGCTGGCTGCAGGCTGGCAGGGATTGTCGAGCTACATAATGCCCGTCAACAACGACATCGACGATGTTTTTGCGCCCATTCTTAGCGACCTGATTCTGGCAGCCACCTTCGATGGCGAGTTATTCTATCCTGCCGGCCCCATCAATACCATCGGCACCTGGATGAGCCAGTCGGCTTATACGGTAAAAATGGAAAATGCTGCCTGGCTCTCCATCTTTGGAATGCCCGAAACCGACAAAACCTACGACCTGACAACGGGTTGGAATCTGATTCCCGTTATCGCCAACAATCCGGTAAACGTAGCCACTCTGCCGACAACGGTTGGTTTTCAGATTGTAAAAGAGGTAGCCGGCACGGGCATTTACTGGCCTGCCATGAGCATCAATACTTTGGGCAACCTGCTGCCGGGCAAAGCCTATTATGTGCGCGTGACTTCCGGCGGTACCATTACTTTTCCGGCCAATACCGACGCAGGATGGGATGGTAAATATCCCGAAGCTACGCTGCTGCAAACTCCGTGGAATCAGTCGGTGGCTTCGCCCGTCTCGCATCTGGTTGCTTTTGCACCTGGCGCAACTGCAGAGCTTGTGGCCGGCGACATCATAGGGTTGTTTACGCCCGACAATATTTGCTGCGGCGTTGCCCTGGTTGAAATGCCCGGCGAGCCACTGGCCATCACTGCTTTTGCCGACGATGCACAGCAGCCAGGCACAAGCGGATACCTGAGCGGACAAACCATCAGTCTGAAGATTTACCGCACGGCCACAAACGAAGTCGGTATGCTGACAGCCGTTTATGAACCTGCCGGAAACGGAGATGTCTTTGCAGATCACGGCTTGTCGGTAATCACCCGCATCCAACAAACTGCCACGGGTATTGGGACTATTTCCACTGCGGCAGTGGATATTTATCCAAACCCAACCAATGGCACCATCACCATCACAGGCATCGGTCAATACAGCCTTTTACAGCTTTATTCGGCGCACGGCGAGCTGCTCCTGCAGCGCACCAACGACGCTGCCGACGAACTGCGGTGGGATGTTTCGGCGCTGCCGCCAGGCGTATATCAATTAAAACTTTCAGGGAATCAGCCGGCAGTAGTGAAGAAGCTGATCCGGAGATAGGTTTTCTTTTTTCTTTATTAACAATCACTGGTGTCCGGTTAAAAACAATAGATTCTTCCCCGAAAAGTAGGGGCAAGCTGCTACGCTCAGAATGACGAGGGCTTGCGATGGATTGGAGGAGAGAGGGCTAAGCGGGCGGCTTTACCGCCAGCTTAGCCCTCTCAAAATCCCTTATGTCTTGTCATTCTGAACGGAACGTAGTGGAGTTAAGAATCTATGAGAGTAGTCTAAAAACTCTATAACTACTGATTTTTAGTACTTTTTACCCCGAACCCTGAAGGTAGAAGTACTAAAAATCAGTAGTTTGGAAAAATCCCCTTTAGAGGATTTAGGGGTATTTTGACTTTTTAGACTGGTCTCATCTATTTAAAGGAAATTATGTTTGCCGGACAACAATGCTTAACAATAAAAACTCCCGAAGGCTGCATGGCTTTCGGGAGTTTTTTTTGACTTTATGTTGCTATATTGAAAATTGCTCTATGTTTGTTAACTTTTTAACAAGCTAATCACTACAAGCTACAGTTCTTGATTTTACTGGCACAAAAGGCGAAAGCTATAAAATTTATCTATTGATTATCAATGCACAGCGTGATTTTAGATTGACCTTTCATGAATTCATTTTTATAAACCTAAACCCTAATGTAAATGAAAAAAAATGCACTTTTATTATTCATGTTCCTGGCTTACATCACTTTGTCTGCCCAGGTTGATCACGTAACAATTGATCAGAAAAAGCAAATTACTGATCAAAAAGCCCCGTCGATCCGGGGTGATGTTTATCCTACTGATCCCTTTGCAGGGAATTCCACAACCGATTCAGGCGAAAAATACTACACGCTTCAGGAAGGTGTGGCAATTACGTCAACCGTATCCTCTAACTATTTCCAGTTTACAAATACCCAAAGTTATTGGAACGTAGTAGGGGTAAGAGCTTTAGCACTTGATGACTGGGATATTGAGCTACATGCAAATACCTCATTTAACAACTTATTAGCGTATTCAAATTACGGTGGCGCTATAGTGGACTTTGTAGTGCTTGACGGCACCTATTGCAGCTCAACTGTGCGAGGGATAGAGGTAACAAGATATTCCGGAACAGGTAATGCAAGGGTAGAATTTGAAGGGGGATGGGATGTGGTTATCGTAGGAGCACCACTTAGCGCCTCCTAGTCGCCAGGCGATGTTGTGGAAATCTATGACGTTCATCTGGATCCGGGTTTACACACCTTTGCGCTTGACATAACTACGGGTATGGCCGATCTTGATTTTGCTTTGTATGGTTCTGACGGAGCAGAATACTTTGCGGGACGATCTGACTATAAGGNNATACTTTACTTACAATGTAACCACAGCCGGTTGGTACGGGCTATGCGTGTGGGCCTGTGATGGCAACTCAGCTAATTATACGCTGAAAGTAGAAGTAGAAGAGGCTGGAATCTGGAAGGGACTTGTGAGTACCAACTGGAACACCCCTGGTAACTGGAGTGGAAACATGGTGCCAACTCCTGATGTTGATGTTACAATACCTTCGGGTACACCCTATAGTCCTATTGTTAGTTCAGGTATTGCAACTTGCAAAAGCCTCGAAATTTTAACGAGTGCATCGCTAACCATCGGAGGGTATTACTTAACTGTTGCAAACAATCTTGATGTTTCTGGTACACTGAATATGAATAATAATTACGGTCAATTAATGGTGAATGGTGACGTAACCTGGCACGCGAATTCAACTGCAGGTTTCACAGCCGCTGCGAGATTTACTGTTTTTGGAGACTGGGTTTTTAATGATGGAGCCAATGTTAATTTGGACCAAGGTACCGTTTACTTTGGAGGAACAACTGATAAATACATTTTGAGCAATTCTTCTACCTGCTCATTCAACATTGTCGGATGCTACAAATCAGGTGGGGCAAAACTTGGCATCAGTTATAATTCAACACAAGCCCTTACGATCACTGGAGCTTTGTATGTGAATCAGGGGGCTATCTTCGCCATTTACAGTACGCACGATGTTAAATTTGAGAGAAATTTAACTTCTGATGGTTCATTTATCTGCAACTTTGGAACAGTTGTTCTGAATGGAGGTTCACATTCCTTGAAGATGAACGTAAATGATTATTTCAATAACCTTACCTTCAACCAAAGTGGCACCGTAACTCTCGATCCCTCCCTTTCCAATGTCCTGAATGTTAAAAAGGATGTGGTGATTTCCTCCGGCACTTTCAGTTTGGATGACAATATCATGAAAGTTGGAGGAAAGTGGACTAACACGGTGGGGCCGGACGGATTTTTAGCAGGTTCCAGTCGTGTAATATTTAATAGCACCGGATACAATTATGTGAAGACCAGCGAAACTTTTAATATTCTGGAAGTCAATATGGGTAATGCCTTGCGTGTGGATAATGCAAGCAGTGTTGTAAC
>LSQX01110680.1_pt1 | contig 11801 bp, 9 predicted proteins | sample 654561 | NCBI WGS metagenome assembly LSQX01 (sample SAMN04489861, study PRJNA283612) | anaerobic digester metagenome | isolation source: 4 biogas reactors fed with cattle manure at either 37C or 55C with and... | place: Denmark: Kongens Lyngby | collected 2014 | reverse complement strand
TCTTCAATTAGAAGTCTTTCCTGTGAATTATCCTATCCATTCTCCAGTATGGAATTTTAATCTAACTGCTGGTAGCGGATATATCAGAACGGCCACCATGAAAGCTTATAAAGACAGCATTATTTTTGCTCACAAACTTAAAGCCAGTCATGTTGTTCTTCATCCTGGATTTTCAGATATTCCATTTGAGAATAAAAAAGAATTAATTGAACGCTCTAGGGAAGCCATGGTCGAACTTTCAAATTTCAATAGGTCCTATGGCGTTGACCTTTTAATTGAGAATGTCGGAAACAATACTGCATCAATTTTCAACATGGAAGAATATGCTTACTTTTTAAATGATTTCCCAGAAAGTATGAAGTATATTTTGGATATTGGTCATGCAAATATTACCAAATGGGATATTCCTAAGTTGATACAAAAATTAGGGCCAAGATTGAAAGCTTTCCACATTAACGATAATGATGGAGAGAGAGATATACACTTAGCCATAGACGAGGGAACAGTTAATTGGTCAAAAGTTTTTGAAGCAATAAAGAAAGAAGAAAGGTCTTATGATTTGATACTAGAATATAATGTTAAAACTGACCTAGGAAAACTTAAAGAGGGTAAAGCAATTCTAACTAAAGAACTATTTTAGGCAAAGGGGATTAGATATGGTAAAAAACTATGCACATAGAGGTTTTAGGAGTAAATATCCTGAAAATACCTTATTGGCTTTTGAAAAATCCATAGCAGCAAATTGTGATGGCATTGAATTTGATGTCCATCTTACTAAAGACAGCGAAGTCGTCATCATTCATGATGAAACTTTAGAAGGAACGACAAATGGAAAAGGACGTATAAAAGATCATACATTGGCTGAGCTTAAAATCTTAGATGCGTCTTATAAGTTTAATGCTGAAGTGGGTCACCAAGAAATACCTACTTTAAAGGAGTACTTCGAATTTGTTAAAGACCAGAATATCATTTCGAATATTGAATTAAAGACGGGGATATATGAATATCCAGGGATAGAAGAGAAAGTGCATAATTTGATAATGGAATATAAATTAGAAGAAAAGGTACTTATTTCATCCTTTAATCATGAAAGTATCCTGAGAATGAAAGAAATAGCACCTAGCATTAAATGTGGACTATTGTTTGATACGTGGCTAATCAATCCAGAAAAATATGTTAAAAACCTTGGTATTGAGTGTTATCATCCCGTGGGCTATAGCATGCGTCAAGAAATTGTAGATGCTCTAAAAAATGAAGGTATCATTGTAAATGTCTGGGTAGGCAAAGAGCCAGTGGACTTTAATGCATTAATTGAAATGGGAATAGATGGAATCATTACAGATTATCCCGATGTTATTGATGAAATACTCAATGCTAAAATTGTTTAGATTGGCATAAGCCGTTTAAAATAATAGAAAAATATAGGAGGAATTATTCTATGAAAAAGATCAAAACACTACTTAGTGCGCTTCTAATTGTAGGTATGTCTACCATGGTACTAGCAGGTTGTGGAGAAACAGATAAGCCAGCGGATACTCCAGGAGATACTCCGGCAGAGACCCCAGCTGAAACTCCTGATGCACCAGCAGATGATTTTAAAGTTGTTCTAAGATTAAGTCACGTTTTCTCCCCTGATGAGCAATTAACCAAATCTATGGATTTAGTAGCTGGTCGGATTAACGAAAAAACCAATGGAGCAGTTGAAATTCAAACATTTCCTCAAGCTCAATTAGCAGTGTATAAAGATGGATTAGAGCAAGTGGTTAGAGGATCAGAATTTATTTCAGTAGAAGATCCATCTTACTTAGGTGATTATGTACCAGATTTCAAAGCTTTCGTAGGACCCATGCTTTACTCAGACTTTGATCAATACACAAAAATGATCGAAACAGATCTAGTTCAAGATATGATTGCTAAGGCAGAAGATAAGGGAATCAAAATTCTTGCATTAGATTATATTTTTGGTTTTAGAAATGTAATTTCTAATAAAATCGTCGTTAGTCCTGAAGACATGAAAGGTTTAAAACTAAGAACACCTGGAAGTCAGCTTTTCATTGATACTATCAATGCCATGGGGGCTGTAGCAACTCCAATACCTTTTGCAGAAACACTTTCTGGAGTTTCTCAAGGCGTTGTAGATGGACTTGAAGGATCAGAGTTCACGAACATTGGAACAAAAGTTTATGAAGTTGCAACAAATGTTGCTTTAACAAAGCATTTCTTAGGAACTGCGGGCGTATACATTAGTACAGACGTTTGGGATAAAATTCCAGCAGAATATCAAACCATCGTAGAAGATGAGTTTAGATATGGGGCAGAAGAAATGATTAAGATTATTTCAGAATCCTATGATGCCACTGTAGCAGAACTGAAAGAATTAGGCGTTAAGTTTAATGAAGTAGACTTACCAGCTTTTACAGCTGCAACCAAACCAGTCTACGAGAACATGGAAGGTGTTACACCAGGAATTTATGACCTACTTATGGATGAACTAGAGAAAATGAAATAAATTGATAAAGGTAAGGGGTGTAATAGCCCCTTTATCTTTAGTACTGTTAAGAAGGAGTACAAAATGGAACAGAGTTATTTTAAAAGAATTATAAGTAACCTTGAAGAAATTATTGCAGCAGGATTTATAATCGTTACAACAATCCTAGTCATCATTAATGTATTCTTGCGTTATTTTATGGACACCGGTCTATATTGGTCTGAAGAAGTCGCTACAGGTTGCTTTGTTTGGGCTGTATTTATTGGAGCAGTGGCGGGTTATAAAAGAGGAAAACACATAGGTGTGGATATTCTTGTTAATTTGCTTAATGCAAAAATCCAGAAAGTGGTTGTCATCATCGTTGATATTATACTAGTTCTTCTCAATGGTTATATGACATACTTAGCCGTTATATTTATCAGCCTATCCTATATCAAACCAACCCCAGTACTTGGAGTTTCATCAGCTTATATTAGCTCAGCTCTTTTAGTGAGTTTTGGTCTTGTTACCATGTACTCCGTAATCTTCTTAATCAGAGATATCAAAAGAAAAGATTACACTAAAGGAGGGGAAATCATCTAATGGCATTTTTACCAATCATTATTGTATTTATTCTATATTTCACAGGAATACCCATAGCTTATGCGCTGTTTGGATCATCCCTAACTTATTTTTCTTTTATTAACTTTGCCTCAGCTCCTGACTTAATTCTTCAAAGATACATCACAAGTGCTCAAAACTTCGCACTTTTAGCGATTCCATTTTTTATTATGGCTGGTTCCATTATGAATTACAGTGGGATTAGTAATAAGTTAATGAAGTTTGCAGAAGTACTGACAGGTCATATGGCGGGAGGTCTAGGACAAGTTAACGTTCTTTTATCCCTCCTTATGGGTGGAGTATCTGGATCAGCCAATGCTGATGCGGCGATGCAGTCTAAGATGTTAGTACCTGAAATGGAGAAGAGAGGATATAGTAGAGGGTTTTCAGCAGCGATCACTGCGGCGTCTTCTGCAGTTACGCCGGTCATACCTCCTGGAATTAATCTTATAGTCTACGGTTTAATTGCCAGTGTCTCTGTTGGTAAAATGTTCATGGCTGGATATATTCCGGGTGTCCTTATGGCGATTGCCCTTATGATTACAGTACACATTATCTCAAAGAAAAGAGGATATCTTCCTTCAAGAGATAAGCGAGCAACCATTGGTGAAGTGTTAAAGCAAGGGGTTGAATCCATTTGGGCATTGTTATTTCCATTTGGAATCATTGCGGGTCTTAGATTTGGTCTGTTTACACCATCTGAAGCCGGGGCTATAGCAGTACTTTATACCATTGTTGTTGGATTTTTCATCTATAAAGAATTAAAAATAGTGCATTTTAAAGAAATCCTAAAAGATACAGTTTATGGAACATCTAGCGTTGTGTTAATCATTATTGCTGCCAATGTTTTTGGATACTATATGAGTTGGGAAAGAATCCCTCAGATGTTAACTGAGAGTATGTTAGGAATTACAGATAACCCTATGTTTATGTTACTCTTAATAAATATTTTCTATCTAATTTTAGGGATGTTCCTAGAAGGTGGCGCAGCGCTTATCATTCTATCCCCACTACTAGTACCTGTAGTGGTCAATATGGGGATCGATCCCGTCCACTTTGGACTTGTAACTATCGTTAATATCATGATTGGAGGTATTACTCCGCCATTTGGCTCTATGATGTTTACGGTGTGTACCATAACGGGAACGAAAATTACGACATTTATAAAGGAAATTTGGCCATTCATATTAGCCCTACTGGTTGTACTCTTCATTATCACCTATTTCCCGAGCATAGTTATGTTCTTACCTAATCTCGTGTTTTAAATATATAGATTGAGGCAGACTAATGATGAGATTAGACTGCCTTAATTTTTTGATTCTTATATGTATTAGGGCTCTAAAAATTTGAATTATCAAAAAGGCTATAGGTTTAGAGATTATTGAGATGACTTGGGTGATAATCTAGAAACCTTCAGACTCTACCCGAAATAAGGTAGGGGATTATTTAATGATTACCCTGTTTGGGTGAAGACATATCGCTAACAATTGATTAATCTATTCTTATAGGATATCTGTATCATAGGCTGTTAAACATATCCAAGGTTAATAAATGAAAAGGGGGAGGGTGTATGTATTGTAGTAATTGTGGAACCAAAGTAGAAAGTGAAGAACGCTATTGTCCAGAGTGTGGAGCTCCTCAAGAAATGATAGCTCAGCACAAAATTGAAATGAAAGTTAAAGATAACTACAAAGAAATTCCTATAATCAATAAAAAATCAAAAACAGAAACTAAGAAAAATAAACATAATAGTCCCAAAGTTTTTAGACAGATATCTGTGGCTCTAATTATCATATTGGCTATTTCTGCCACCGTTAAGCTAATTCCATTTGGAGGATCTTCCAATAGAAAATCTATGGAATCGCAATCACTCACGGTAACTATGGAAGAGCCAAAAGTTACTCTTTCGGGTATTGATGTGGATGTCAATTTCCTTAATCTTACGGATGGAGATAAAGAACTTAAGGTGGAAAAATTTAAGGAGAATCTAGGTGATGATGGCTTTGTTGGCATAGAATACGATATTTCATTAGGTGACCAAAGCTATCTTAGAGCTCCCCTCCAGATTACACTGCCCTATGATAAGAACAGAGATAAAGAGTTCATTCCTACGATCCTCCATTATGATAAAGATTTTAATGAATGGATACCACTTGAAATCCAAATTGATGAAGTAAAGGGAACAGTAACATCAAAACTAACTTCTCTTTCCCCCGTTAGAATGGTCTATTTTAATAAGGATTATTCCCGAGCTCTTTATTATATTGAAAATAGTGGAAAGAACAATGCCACCATGAGAGTTAGTTACAATTATTGGGATCACATTAAAAATACGTCTTCTGAACCAGCCAGTATCGTAGCACAAGATTATATCCTTCAAGGGAATACGCAGTCCTCAACAGAGCAAATGATTAAGGCGGGAAATGATGCTATCAATACTGTAAACACTTACTACACTCTTCTTGGGGCTTTAGGAGACACTGTATTGTCATCAATAAGCTTATTGGCTCCATTAGGAGGTGCCGTGCAACACATGACGGGAACATTGTCTAAAGGTGTTGGAGTCGTATCGTTATTGATTGCAGGTTCTCAACTTATGTATGATTTAGGAACTAAGGATTCAACTGGACCTCAAAACGAAACTGCCATAAATTTATATAAGAACTTGGCTACCAATGCAGGAACACTTTATAGTTTTTGCACAGGCTACTCTTCAGCAGCTTTTAGTCTTGGCTTTTTCGCAGTGGCTGTCACTGGTTATGCTCTTGACACTATGATTGAAGAGGCGAAGACCATACAAGCTAATACGGTGGAGGCTATTTTCACGACGTACTATAAAGATTATTCGACATTTAGTGAAAAAGATTGGTATAACATTTTTGTGGATGCTTATTGGGATGCTTGGCAGAATAACCATGAATCAGAAGAGGGAATGAATTATGCTATTGAAAAAGTAACTGAGGCTATAGACATCCATGCAGAGAAGTTTTGGACAGAGATATATAAAGATGGAACGGACGCTTTGACTTTTGCCGTGGCAGAAGCTGGACAGAAGAATTACTTTACACCAAAAAAAGAGCAAAAAGCTGAACTTACTGCTAATTTCAAGAGAGATTTGTTTACTCGATTCAACAAAAAAACGATGCCTTGGATTAATGAGTTTATGCAAGAGAGAGTAAAAGATGGTGTCTATAATGCTCTTTTAAGCGCGGTGGAACCACTAAATCAATACTACTCTGTGCAGATTCAAGAAATTGCCCCTCAAGATAGTGGAGAGGGTTGTATTTACCAGATGTGCCCTATTCGATTTGGAAATAAGGAAGGATTTATCACAACACCAGCTCCAAAAGAGTGGGAGATTGCTGCGCCAGAAGATGACGACGAGTGGGCAGTGAAAAGAGATTTCACCATGTTGGGATATATTATGGCAGGATCACCTAGCAAAGTATTAATCTTTGATGCTAAGGATAAAAAGCCACAGTTTGGTAAGCAGATACGAGAAGAGTTATTAGTTCTCAATCCCATAGAAGATGGAGGAGTTACACTAATTGATTTATCAGCAAAGACAAGTGTAGAAAGTTTATGGTTTTATAATGATAGTGTATCTTTTGATGAACTAAGAAAAACAAAGAGTGAAAATGAATTCTTTGACCAAGCTATATATGCACTATATGAAGCGGGTTCTATTGCTTTGGATAAACAGGGGAACTTCTCCCTTTCGGGAACTGGGCCTGAATGTATAGTCAATAGCGGGGATGAGTCTTCAGAAAGTTCGTCAACATTTATCAGAGGACCCTTGAACATTTCGATTAAAGGTCAGATTGATTTAAGTAAACTCAAGCAAGCTTTGGATGAAAAGAGTGGTAGTAGTTTCTTCATTGGGACGGGGACATATAGTCATGAAGGACAGGGCAGCAATGAATATAAGTTTTCTAGAGGGAACTATGAAAAAGCTGAATTTAATGAAAAAGCAAGTTGTGACTTGAATATTACTTATTATCATGATGATAAGAGCATAATCATTAGTNNACTTACACCACAAGCTATGATGGGGATGTGAATATCAGTGAATACAACGAGGCAGAAGGATCCATAATCAGGTACACATTCACATTGGACTAAACGGAAAACCCTTGAAAAACTTTTTATTCTCTTGCCCCTTTAAAAAAGAGCAAAGGCTGAAATAACAGCCGTTGCTCTTTTATCCGCCTAGATAGGCTTTTTTAACATCCTCATTATTGGATAGTTCACTTGAAGTACCTTCTAAATCAATATATCCATTCTTTAGAATATATCCTCTATGGGCATAAGTTAATGCTAAATTAGCATTTTGTTCAACTAATAGAACCGTTACACCTTCTTCGTTAATTTCTTTAATAATCCGAAATATTTCTTCAACGATAAGAGGGGCTAAGCCCATGGATGGTTCGTCTAATAGTAGAAGCTTAGGTTTAGACAAAAGCCCTCTGGCTATGGCTAACATTTGTTGTTCCCCACCAGACAAGGTGCCTGCCATTTGGTCTTTTCTCTCATATAGCCTAGGAAAAAGATCGAAGTATTTCTTAAAGTCTTTTTTTACTTCATCATGGTCATTTCTTGTAATGGCACCTACTTCAAGATTTTCATATACACTCATCCGAGGGAAAATACGTCTTCCTTCAGGGACATGGGATAATCCTTGCTTAACAATATTAGAGGCTTGGATTTTAGATAAATCCTTACCTTCATAAATTAAGTTCCCTGAGGTTTTTTTCAGAAGTCCTGAAATTGTTCGCAGCGTAGTGGTCTTACCTGATCCGTTAGCTCCAATCAAAGCCACGATTTCTCCCTCATTTACATGTAGGGTAACGTCTTTAAGGGCTTCAATAGCTCCATAGTGGACAGAAAGATGCTCAAGTTTAAGCACTCTCACCACCCCCTAGATAAGCTTTAATCACCTTCTCATCGTTTTGGATGCAAGTAGCATCTCCTTTAGCGATTAAGTTACCATAATCAAAAACGAAAATATTATCACATAATTTCATAACCAATGACATGTCATGTTCAATCAAAATAATACTTAGATTAAATTCATTTCGAACCCATTTAATGAGTTGGGTTAATTCTGCTGTTTCAAAAGGATTCATTCCTGCAGCAGGCTCATCAAGGAGTAAAATTTCAGGCTTAGCCGCGAGAGCTCTAGCAATTTCTACTTTTCTTTGATCTCCATAGGATAAGTTCTTAGCCAATTCATCTTTTTTATGATCTAAATTAAAAATCTTAAGGAGTGACAAAACTTCTTCTTCAGCTAGTTTTTCACCAGAAAAGAAAGGGGGAAGGCGAAGTAGGGAGGGGAATACCCCGTAGCTCATATTACTATGAAACCCAATTAGAACATTATCAAAAACACTCATATCTTTAAACAGACGGATGTTTTGAAACGTTCGAGCTACACCATAACCAGCCATGTCCTTAGGTTTTAATAGTTTGGTTTTAACTTTCTTTTTTAAGTTATAAGAGATTTTCCCATCCGTGGGGGAATAAATACCTGTTAATAAATTAAAGAGAGTAGTTTTTCCTGCTCCATTAGGCCCAATGATACCTGTGATTTCCCCTTTAACGATATCAAGATCAATTCCCTTCACAGCTTTAACTCCACCAAAACTTTTTGAAAGATTAGTAACTTGTAAAATATTTTCCATGATTATGCCTCCTTTCTAAATTTAGACATGAATTTACGAACTAGTTTTTGTGGCTTAAATACCATCATAATGAATAAGACCACAGCGTAGATGACCATGCGTAGCTCAGGAATACCTTGCAAAGATAGAGAAACTAGAGAAAGTACAATAGCACTTATAATCGACCCTCTGATGGAGCCTAAGCCGCCAAGTACAACAATTACCAAGATATCTACAGATTTCATAAATCCGAAAGAATCAGGTTTTATAAAATAAAAATAGTTAGCATAGAGAGCGCCTGCAATTCCTGCGAAGAGGGCTCCTATGGAAAATACGAGAACTTTATAATAGCTGGTATTTACCCCCATGGAGGTTGAGGCTATTTCATCTTCCTTAATGGAAATAACAGCTCGTCCATGGTATGAGGCAATAAAGTTAGAAATAATGAGATAGGTAACAACGATCATCGCAAAAAGCCATGTCCAATTCGTATATCGTGGGATATCGTTAAGCCCCATGGCTCCTCCAACATAAGACCAATTTAGAAAAAGGATCCTTACAATTTCACCAAAGCCTAAAGTGGCAATAGCTAAGTAGTCACCCTTAAGTCTCAAGGTAGGAATACCGATGAGGAGGCCAGCTACGGCAGCAGCCAGAGCAGCACCAATGATTCCGACGATAAAAGGAAGTCCTAGTTTCGCCGTAAGTATACCTGAAGCGTAGGCGCCAATGGACATAAATGCCGCATGGCCAAGAGAAAACTGACCTGTAAATCCAGTAATTAAATTAAGGCTTACCGCCAAAATAATATTGATACCGATGCTTACTATGTTAAGAAAGATATAGGAGTCAATCACATTGGCTCCCATAAGAATCATGACAGTTAAGTATAAGACAACGATGAAAAGAATTTTGAAAAGATTTTTTTTGCTAATAATTTCTTTCATTTAGTCCTCCTATACCTTTTCTTGATCTTTATAACCCATTAAACCCGTGGGTTTAATCAGTAATACTAAAATAAGAATGAAAAAAGCGACGGCATCTTTGTAGAGCGAACCTCCAATTGAACTGACAAAGGTTTCCACCAATCCTAAGAAGAATCCTCCAAATACCGCTCCAGGGATAATTCCTATACCGCCGATAACAGCTGAAATAAAGGCTTTAAGTCCTGGTGTTGCACCCATAAGTGGATTGATGGTGGAGTAGTAAACTCCAATTAGGACCCCGGCAGCTCCTGCTAGGGAAGATCCCATAAAAAAAGTATAAGATATGGTCTTATTTACGTTTATTCCCATAAGCTCAGCGGCATCTCTATCTTGTGATAGAGCTCTCATAGCTTTTCCCACTTTGGTTTTATTTGTAATAAACATAAGAATCAACATAAGCACTGCAGTGATTACTACAATATAAATGCTTTTGATATCTATGACAGCTCCGCTGTTAAATACGTTAATCTGAATGTCGGGAAGGACATTACTATAAGTCCTACTTTCTGGTCCAACAAAATACATCATGGTATATTGAAGAAACAATGATACAGCTATGGCTGTAATGAGAGCAGAAATTCTTGAACCACCTCTTAGAGGTTTATAAGCTACCTTCTCAATAATTACGCCTAAGAATCCACACACGACCATGGAAACGAATAGGGCAGGGAAAAAAGAAAATCCAAAAATACCAGTCAAGGCAAATCCGATATAAGCGCCAATCATCAGCACTTCTCCGTGGGCAAAGTTAATAAGATTTATGATACCGTAAACCATGGTGTAACCTAAAGCGATTAGGGCATAAATACTACCAAGGGATACGCCGTTTACAAGTTGCTGTATTATTCTCTCCAAAAAAGATCTACCTCCTTAAAAGGACAAGGCTGCCTTAATAATATAGGCAGCTGATATCCTTTCTTCTAATTTTATCGTTTAGGGTTCTTGCTTCATAAGATATGTAGGAACTCCGTCTACGACTTCAAGAATAGTTACAGATTTGATCGGATTATGAAAATCATCCATGGTTAAGTTTCCGGTGATTCCGTCAAAGTTTTTAGTAGCTGCTAAAGCATCTTTTAATTTTTCACGGTCTACTTCGCCAGCTCTCTCAAGAGCATCTGCTACTAGGTAAGCCATATCATATCCAAGTGCGTTAAAGGCATCTGGATCTCTGCTGTATTCTTTGTTAAAGGCATCTCTAAAAGTTACAACATCTTCTGATGTGTCACTAGATGTGTAGTGATTAGAATAGTAAGTTCCTTTAAGGTTTTCAGCCCCTGCGATTTCTAAAAGTTTAGGAGAATCAAATCCATCAGCTCCTAGTACCGGTATATCTAAACCAAGTTCTCTTGCTTGCTTGATGATTAGTCCTACTTCCTCGTAGTAGCCAGGGACAAATAAGACATCTGGATTAGAAGCTTTGATTGTGGTTAGCAAGGTTTTGAAATCTGTATCTTTTGCCTGGTAAGCTTCTTCAGAAACGATTTCTCCGCCTAGTCCTGTGTAAGTTTCCTTGTAAGCATTGGTTAATCCTTGGCTATAGTCTGAAGTATTATCTCTAAGAATAGCCGTTTTTAGATGACCAAGTTCTTTTGCTGCGAAGTTTGCCATGGTAACACCTTGGAAGGAGTCACTAAAGCAGGTTTTAAAGACATATTCTCTAACCTTACCATTAGAATCCACTGTCACGTCATCAGCCGTAGCTGATGCAGAGATTAATGGAACCTTATTTTCTTCTGCAGGTGGAAGGGCAGCTTTGGTATTTCCTGATGTAGCGGGGCCTAAAATTGCGACTACATTGTCTCTAGTTGCCATTTTCGAAGATACATTAGCAGCTTCTTCACCTAGAGACTTATTATCAACTTTAACAATTTCTACTTGTTTACCAAGGAGGCCTCCATTGGCATTGATCTCTTTAAAAGCCAGTTCAATTCCTTCCACAAGACTTGTACCATATGTGGATACATTTCCTGAGAGTTCATAGTTAAGACCGATTTTCACAGTATCGCCATCTGCGGTGTTTCCACCGGATGCGCATCCTGCTAAGACTAGAGTAGAAACAAGAGC